>ENA-OPRV01000804-OPRV01000804.1-human-gut-metagenome-genome-assembly--contig:-NODE-804-length-19046-cov-2.689327_pt1 | contig 19046 bp, 10 predicted proteins | sample MGYA00241896_ERZ501886 | MGnify/ENA primary metagenome ERZ501886 (study PRJEB25962, sample SAMEA2042452) | human gut metagenome | biome: human gut; feature: human-associated habitat; material: faeces... | reverse complement strand
CCCAGATCAACGGGCTTTATAACGGGAGGAACCGACGGCCGTTCCGCGTCGGTACGCGGGTCGAGCACGTCGGATTCCTCGTAGGCATTCACAATGCTATCTGGCATAGGTCAGACTTGTTCCGTTCAATATGACCGATTCGTGGCGATCAGTACAGGCCACCGGCTTCGGCGATCTTGACGGACTCAGGCCAAGCCTCGCCACCCATTTCGACCGGCATCTGCGGCACGCTGACGCGCTTCTCGCCGATACGCTCGGCGATGTAGTCGGCCACCTTGTCGAGGCTGACGCGCTCCTGCTGCATGGTATCGCGATTACGCAATGTCACGCAGTTATCTTCTAATGTCTGATGATCCACTGTTACGCAGAACGGAGTACCGATGGCATCCTGACGACGATAACGCTTGCCGATACTGTCTTTTTCGTCATATTGGCAGTGGAAATGGAACTTCAGAGCGTCGATGATCTCACGGGCCTTTTCAGGCAGACCGTCTTTCTTGATCAACGGCATAACAGCCAGTTTCACCGGAGCAAGGGCAGCAGGCAATTTCAGCACAACACGGCTTTCTCCGTTTTCCAGTTGCTCTTCACAATAAGCAGCGCTCATGATGCTCAGGAACATACGGTCTACACCGATAGAAGTTTCAATTACATACGGAGTATATGATTCGTTCAGTTCAGGGTCGAAGTATTTAATGCTCTTTCCGGAGAACTTCTCATGTTGTGACAAGTCGAAGTTGGTACGGGAGTGGATACCTTCTACCTCTTTGAAGCCAAACGGCATCAGGAATTCGATGTCAGTTGCAGCATTTGCATAATGCGCCAATTTATCGTGATCATGATAACGATAGCTTGCATCGCCGAAGCCCAGCGCCTTATGCCATTTCAGACGGATTTCTTTCCATTTCTTGAACCAGTCAAGTTCCGTTCCCGGTTTTACGAAGAACTGCATTTCCATTTGTTCGAACTCACGCATACGGAAGATGAACTGACGGGCAACGATCTCGTTACGGAAAGCCTTACCGATCTGTGCAATACCGAAAGGAACTTTCATACGACCTGTTTTCTGCACATTCAGATAGTTTACGAAAATACCTTGTGCCGTTTCCGGACGAAGGTAAATCTTCATAGAACCGTCGGCAGTAGAACCCATTTCGGTAGAGAACATCAGATTGAATTGACGAACCTCTGTCCAGTTCTTAGTTCCTGAAATCGGGCATACGATTTCTTCATCAATAATAATCTGACGAAGTTCCTCCAGATTATTGTCGTTCAGTGCTTTTGCGAAACGGGTATGAAGAGCATCACGTTTTGCCTGATGTTCCAACACACGTCCGTTGGTAGAACGGAATTGAGCCTCATCAAAGCTTTCTCCGAATCTTTTGGCAGCTTTCGCTACTTCCTTATTGATTTTATCGTCATATTTAGCCAACTGATCTTCAATCAGTACGTCGGCACGATAGCGTTTCTTGGAATCTTTGTTGTCAATCAATGGGTCATTGAATGCATCAACGTGTCCGGAAGCCTTCCAGATAGTAGGATGCATAAATATGGCAGAGTCGATCCCGACAATGTTTTCGTGCAACAGCACCATGCTGTCCCACCAGTATTTCTTGATATTATTCTTCAATTCAACGCCCATTTGACCGTAGTCATACACAGCGCCCAGTCCGTCGTAGATATCGCTTGAAGGAAATACGAAACCGTACTCTTTACAGTGCGATACTAGTTTCTTAAAAACGTCTTCTTGTGCCATTTTCTTTTCTATATCTATTAATTTGATTTTGCTTTTTTCGTAAAAAGTGCCACAAAGATAGGGATTTATCTCATAAATAAGACAGGGAGGGTATTAATTTATCTTATTCCTGAACTTCTTCGCCGAAACGGGAAACGAGAAAAGAAGATAAGCCTCCTCTTTTTTGTTCAAAAATATAAAGTCGGAATATGTTATTATAGTTTATCACATTAATAGTTGAAATTAAAACATTTCAATGAATGCGTTTCAAATAAATCAAAAAGTGTTTACTCTTTATTCATAATCGATTAAACCTTTTCTAATAAATAAATGAATCGTTTATTATAAACGTCACCCTAGTTTGTTATAAACTTTCGCACGCCCTTCCAAAGCGAATATATCAATATTATGCAACAATAAAGGCTGCGAATTTATAATAAATCCACAGCCTTTATTCCCCAAATCGTTTTTGTGAGTCTATTTCCATAGACACCAAACGTCTATGTCGTCAAATTATAGTACCATTCCAAGGTACAAGAAGATCCTCTATGATAGCAAAAAGCAATTCTTTTTTTCATTTATTCCGGTTTTTAGCTAAAAGACAATAGTCGATTACAAATATACAATATAAATAAGACGTTGTCAAGTAAATCTGTTATTGGCAGAGTTAAATAATGAAAGAATGAATCTTTAAAAAGTTATGCATATCATTTATAAATGTCTTTATTCAAAGATATACCAATTAAATCCTTTTGCGGGTATTCTAATTTTCAACGAAATAGAATAGTCTCTGTCAACAGTATAGGTCCGGGCTTTGCCATCCTGTTCTTTTACCCGAACTTTATCATGCAAACCGGTATAGTATAATGGTACCCGAATAGTGCGTTCGATGTCAGTTAAAAGAGGGTTATACACAGCCAGAAAGCCTTTCTGTTGAATGTCAGGATTAACATGCAGGATACCATCCCAGTCTCTGCCATCAGGGCGACGTAAATGAACAATATCAGAATCTAGAATACGACGATATTTCTTATAAAAAGCGACCCAATGACTTACCATTTTGCGAGTATCCTCCGTATCATACAGTCGGGGACCTCGAAAACATGCCTGGACTCCCGCCCCGAATAGATTCTGCAAACGAATCTGGTAATGCTCCAAATGTTCGCAAAGAGGCTCAATAGTCGCAGCTTCCCCGCCTCCATGATATTGTGTAAGAGGAACAAACATAAAGCCCATAGTCGGAGTTTTCTGCCAAGTTCCATCATATATGTTTTGGCGTTCAATAATTTCCTGATATGCACGGGGCAACGACCAGTTTGTTTCTACATATCCCATTGGGGTTTTGTTGGAGCCATTGAGAAAATACCAATCGGGAACATTCAAATATATGCCCTGTTCACGACACCAACGATAAAAGTGCCGTATCACCTCCCATTGCTTCCATTGGGAATCCAAATAGCCGCGATGATGTTTGTGTTGTGTCGAAGCACAAGGATCTCCGGGATAAGAACCGTCATTCTCAAATACCCCCATACCCGTCTGCGTAAAGAATGAGCGTAACTTGCCAAAGTAAGTATCTCCCCATGAAGAAGCAAGACAAGGAGATTTTCCAAAGCGGCTTCCCTCTTCCCGTGTTGTAGCAGGTTTTCCTGTCTTTCTACTGATAGCGGCATCTTCCGTCTTGGCGCCTCTGCTTGCCAATAGCGAATATCCGCCGAGTGCTATACCTTTAGAGTGAGCATAAGCATTCAGCCGTTTCATCATTTCCATATATTCCGGAGAATTGTTTTCTATATTAAACCCGCTGCCAAAAGTCATTATTACCATTTCAAAACCAACAGCGGCACATTGGTCTATGGCGGCCTTAACAGAAGCTTCATCCGAGCGGCGAACGTGCATAAAAATAGGATTCTCTTGAGTCCAGGGTGCCATCATTCTCCAAAAACGGCATTCCGCTAACCCGCGGCGTTCATTATCAGTGGCATCTCTCAGCATTTCAAAAGCTGTGCATGAACGGAAAGTCATTCCCGGAGTTATTTCATAATCAGGACCAATAGGCGGGCATACTTCTAAACGCGCCGGTTTGTACTGTCCGTAATACCGTATTCCGGTAGCTTCATATTCCGGATGGTCGAACACCCAACGGACTGCCGGATTGTCTTTCATCGCTTCCATATCACCTCCCATGGCATAATCAGTCACTACAAAGAGCTGTGTAAAGCGATCTATATATTCACGAGGCGCGTCAGTCTGTGCAGGAGATTTCCGATAATTACGAGTGTAAGTACCCGGTTCCTGAGCCAACATACGTATTTCATGCGGTTCACCATAGTGCACTTTGGGAGCTGTTTCCGTTAAAGCCAGTATTTCAGATTTAAAAGAATTCAGAACAATCGAAGATTTTCCTTGATTTTCAACTTCTATCTGTTTTGACAGGATAGGAGCCCCATCATATAGCTCATAGATCACTTTTACCGTCACATTCCGTATCATTTCCGGTGCACGTGGGGCAGCTTTATATGTAAAAACAATCCGCTTGCCGGGAGCCGGCCATGGATTTTTGTTCGACAGCCATTCTTGTTTGGGACGATAGGGAAAACGTTCGATCGTTTCTCCCACTGTATGGCTCACATACGTGAATGCAGTGTCGCAACTTATCATATCCTCAATAAAATCGCTATTCAGAAAATTTTGAACCGGTTGTTTATAAAGCCCTCCTACCGGATATTCCATACCATTAATGGTCAATACAGCTTCCGGACGGATAGCACGCAGCTCCGCATTGCCATTCATCAAATTGTCAAATGCAATCGTTGCGACATTAGGAGATAATATGAATGTACGTGAGAGTAGCCCGTTACTAAGGCACAATTCTTTATCGGTAGTTGTCACTTTGGCTTGATAGGATGATCCGTCAATCAACCAATCTTTTTGAAGATTCAATGCAAGAGAATATTGTACTTGTAATGCACACAATATCACCAGGATGTGTTTTTTAAGGTGTTTCATATAACTCAATATATTAATAGATAAATTCAAACATAAGCAAAAATACAGGAGGTGCATAATTTATATACACACAAATATTGTAAAAAAGTACGGTTTTCAATCTACATGAACAAAATAAGCACATTTTATGGAGGATTTGAACACATTTCTACTAAAAAAGTCTATCGGCAGAATTAAATATACACAAAGTCAACTCCGCCAACCGGTCAAATAAATCAAGAATATGACTCTTTATCCCATTAACCTGTATGTTCAGAAAGCAAATCCGGTGCCTGCTAAAAGATTAATGAAGCTGTCAGTATCATAAAAAACGTGAGTTCTTTTCGTCCTCATATGAATTTATTTCGTATTTTTGCGTGGACATCCCCTTTTTTGATGTTCAGGAAGATTATTTGTTGTAAAAGCAAAGTGAAGATTGATTTATGAGTGACGAAATTAACGAGATACCGGAAGAACATTCAGACTACAAACCGGCGGACGCACGGGACGAAAACGTAAAACACCAGTTAACAGGCATGTATCAGAATTGGTTTCTGGACTACGCCTCATACGTTATTCTGGAACGTGCCGTACCCCATATCAACGACGGTTTGAAACCTGTGCAACGCCGTATCCTGCATTCTATGAAACGTCTGGACGACGGGCGATATAACAAAGTGGCAAATATTGTGGGACACACGATGCAGTTCCACCCTCACGGTGACGCTTCCATCGGCGACGCTCTGGTGCAACTCGGACAGAAAGATTTGCTAATCGACTGTCAGGGTAACTGGGGTAATATCCTTACGGGAGATGGTGCTGCCGCCCCCCGTTATATCGAGGCACGCCTTTCCAAGTTTGCACTGGATGTTGTCTTCAATCCCAAGACTACCGAATGGAAATTGTCTTATGACGGACGAAACAAGGAACCGGTCACTCTCCCTGTGAAATTCCCGTTATTGCTGGCGCAAGGAGTGGAAGGTATCGCCGTCGGACTTTCATCCAAGATTCTTCCGCATAACTTCAATGAACTATTGGATGCCTCTATTTCGTACCTGAAAGGAGAGGAGTTCGCTTTGTATCCGGATTTCCAGACAGGAGGCTACATCGATGTCAGCAAATACAACGATGGCGAACGTGGCGGAGCCGTAAAAGTACGTGCGAAAATCAACAAGCTGGACAACAAAACGCTTGCTATCACGGAAATCCCTTACGGAAAAACCACTTCATCCGTAATCGACTCTATCCTGAAAGCTGTTGACAAGGGAAAAATCAAAATCCGCAAGGTGGATGACAATACGGCTGCCAACGTAGAAATACTGGTACACCTCGCCCCCGGCACTTCGTCGGACAAAACGATTGATGCACTATACGCTTTCACCGACTGCGAAGTGAGCATCTCTCCCAACTGCTGCGTAATTGACGACAGCAAACCTCATTTCCTCACCGTCAGCAAAGTCCTGAAAAAGTCGGCAGACAACACACTGGATTTGCTGAAGCAGGAACTGGAAATCAAGAAAGGGGAAATCCTGGAAGCACTGCATTTCGCTTCCCTCGAAAAGATATTTATCGAAGAACGTATCTATAAAGACAAAGAGTTCGAGCAGTCCAAAGATATGGACGCTGCCTGCGAACACATCGACGAACGGCTGACCCCGTTCTATCCGAGCTTTATCCGTGAGGTGACCAAGGAGGATATCCTCAAACTAATGGAAATCAAAATGGGACGTATCCTGAAGTTCAACTCGGACAAAGCGGACGAACTCATTGCCCGGATGAAAGAGGATATTGCCGAAATTGACGACCACCTGGCGCACATCGTCGACTATACCGTCAACTGGTATCAGATGTTGAAGAACAAATACGGCAAGAACTTCCCTCGTCGTACCGAACTGCGTAACTTCGACACGATCGAAGCCGCCAAAGTGGTGGAAGCCAACGAAAAACTTTACATCAACCGCGAAGAAGGATTTATCGGAACAGCCTTGAAGAAGGACGAGTTCGTAGCCAACTGCTCGGATATCGACGACGTGATTGTCTTCTTCCGCGACGGAAAATATATCGTCACTCCGGTAGCCGACAAGAAATTTGTAGGCAAGAACATACTTTATGTCAATGTCTTCAAGAAGAATGACAAACGTACAATCTATAATGTCACCTACCGCGACGGCAAGGAAGGCACAACCTATATCAAGCGTTTTGCAGTCACTTCCGTTGTCCGCGACCGCGAATATGACGTCACGCAAGGGACACCGGATTCACGTATCACTTATTTCAGTGCCAATCCGAACGGGGAAGCCGAAATCATCAAGGTGACTTTAAAACCGAATCCGCGTGTGCGGCGTATTATCTTCGAGCGTGACTTTAGTGAGATCAGTATCAAGGGACGACAAGCACAGGGAGTTATCCTGACCCGCCTGCCGGTACACAAGATAGCCTTGAAACAGAAAGGCGGTTCCACACTCGGCGGACGTAAGGTATGGTTTGACCGTGATATCCTCCGTCTCAATTATGACGGACGCGGCGAATATCTGGGCGAGTTCCAGAGCGACGATACCATACTCGTTGTGCTGAACAACGGTGACTTTTACACCAGCAACTTCGACCTGAGCAATCACTACGAAGACAACGTAAGTATTGTCGAGAAATTCGACTCCAACAAGGTATGGACTGCCGCGCTATATGATGCCGACCAGCAGAATTACCCGTACCTGAAACGTTTCTGCTTCGAAGGTTCCAACCGTAAGCAGAACTATCTGGGCGAAAACAAGAATAACCGCCTCATCCTGCTGACCGACGAGTTTTATCCCCGCCTGGAAGTGATATTCGGCGGACACGACAGTTTCCGAGAACCATTGGAAATCGATGCGGACGAGTTTATTGCTGTCAAGGGATTCAAAGCTAAAGGTAAACGTATCACCACTTACACAGTGGAGACGATTAACGAGCTCGAACCGACCCGCTTCCCCGAACCGGAACAGGAACCGCAGGAAGAGGCAAGTGAAGAACCCGAAAATCTGGACCCGGACAGTGACAAAAGCGAAGGGGATATTATTGATGAAATCACCGGGCAGATGAAATTATTCTGATGAAGAAAAAACTAATATACTTGGGGCTGACAGGATGCATCCTGTTCGCCCTTTGCACAAAATTACAGGCACAGATTGATTCCCTGCAGACTCATCGTTATGTAACACGTGCCACCATGTACGGCATCGGTTTTACCAATGTGTTCGACACCTACCTGTCACCACAGGAATATAAGGGAATCGACTTCCGCATTTCCCGCGAAACAATCCGTATGACAAAGTTGTTCGACGGCAATGTTTCCGTACAGAATTTCTTTCAGGCAGATATCGGCTATACGCATAACCGTGCCGACAACAACAATACATTCTCCGGATTAGTCAACTGGAATTACGGCCTGCATTACCAGTTCCGTCTGACGGAGAACTTTAAATTACTGGCCGGAGGACTGATAGACGCCAACGGCGGCTTTGTCTACAATCTCCGTAACACGAACAATCCGGCTTCCGCAAGGGCATACGTCAATCTGGACGCTTCAGGAATGGCTATCTGGCATCTCAAAATCAAACGCTATCCAATGGTGTTGCGCTATCAAGTGAACCTTCCTGTCATGGGAGTTTTGTTCTCACCGCACTACGGGCAGTCTTATTACGAGATTTTCTCATTGGGCAATGCCGGCGGAGTGATTAAATTCACTTCTTTGCACAACCAGCCTTCCCTCCGGCAAATGCTCTCGATTGACCTGCCGATAGGATATACCAAGATGCGTTTCAGCTATCTGGCTGATTTGCAACAATACAAAGTAAACAATATCAAAACACATACCTACTCTCATGTATTCATGGTAGGATTTGTGAAAGACCTATACCGAATCCGAAATAAAAAAGGAACAGCCCCTCTGCCTTCATCGGTAAGGGCCTACTAAGAGAACGAAAGATTTAATGTTGAAATTTCAAAGAGCGATAGATAAGAAGAATGAAAAATAAGATTATACAATTACTTTTACTAATCTGCTGCCTGCCGGCGCTGACCGGTTGCATCAGGGAAGAAGAGTACGCCAATGATCCCGTAGGCAACTTCGAGCAACTATGGAAGATCATTGACGAACAGTATTGTTTTCTGGAGGCAAAAGGCATTGACTGGGATGCCGTACACGAAAAATACCGAAAACTGGTGGTACCGACCATGTCCAACGATGATTTGTTTGACCTTCTGAGTCAGATGTTATATACCCTGAAAGACGGGCACGTCAATCTTTCTTCCGCCAAACGCACTTCTTTCTATGATGAGTGGTATCAGGGGTATGATTGGAATTACCGGGAAGACATTCTTTACCAGACCTATCTGGGCAGTGCCAGCAGCGGTTACTACACAGCAGCCGGACTGAAATATAAGATATTCGACAATAATATAGGATATATCCGTTATGAGAGTTTCAGTGCAGGGGTAGGAAACGGTAATCTGGATGAGGTTCTTCTCTACCTGTCACCTTGCAACGGATTAATCATTGATGTACGCGACAACGGAGGGGGAAACTTGACAAACTCCACCCGTATCGCCGCCCGGTTCACCAACCAAAAGACGCTGACCGGATACATTCAGCACAAGACCGGGCCGGGACATAATGATTTCTCCCAAATGGAACCGATTTATCTGGAACCGTCCAACAGTATCCGGTGGCAGAAAAAGGTAGTGATATTAACCAACCGTCGTTGTTACAGCGCAACAAACGATTTTGTCAATGCGATGCGCAGCATAGAAGATACAGAAATTATCCAGTTGGGCGACCGGACCGGAGGTGGTTCCGGTCTTCCGTTCTCGTCCGAACTGCCGAACGGTTGGAGCATCCGCTTCTCCGCCAGCCCGCATTTCGATAAGAACAAACAGCCGTTGGAAGAAGGTATCGCACCGGATGTTGCTATCAATATGTCTAAGGAAGACCAACTTGAGAATAAAGATACACTGATAGAAAAGGCATTTGAGATACTAAACGAATAACTTTATTGCCGAATAATTTGTCAAATCAGAAAATCTTCCTATCTTTGCACCGCTAAACAAAAAAGCTACCTGCGGATGTGGCGTAATTGGTAGCCGCGCCAGACTTAGGATCTGGTGCCGTGAGGCGTGTAGGTTCGAGTCCTATCATCCGCACCAAAATAAACTAGAAAGCCTTCAAGATACATTCTTGGAGGCTTTTTAATTGCTTACAATATGAAGAAACATCAACTTTGCTGTATTGGTCACATCACATTAGATAAAGTAGTTACCCCTCAAAGCACTGTTTATATGCCGGGAGGAACCGCTTTTTACTGTTCACACGCCATTCGTCATTTCAATGATATCGACTATACACTAGTCACGGCAGTTGGTGCAACAGAAATGAACGTTGTAAAACAGCTACGTAAGGTCGGCATTGACGTCACTGCATTGCCCAGCCGGCATTCCGTATATTTCGAGAACATCTACGGGACCAATCCCGATGACCGTACCCAACGTGTACTGGCAAAAGCTGATCCTTTCACCGCTTCCCAACTCCGTGAGATAGACGCGGAGATTTACCACCTCGGCTCCCTGCTGGCCGACGACTTCTCACTGGAAGTAATCAAGGAGCTTTCCCTAAAAGGATTGATTGCAGTAGACTCACAAGGTTACCTGCGTGAAGTACGTGACACTCATGTATATCCGACAGACTGGACCGACAAGCGGGAAGCCTTACGATATATCCATTTCCTGAAAGTCAACGAACACGAAATGGAAGTGCTGACCGGCCTTTCCGATCCTCACGAAGCCGCCCGGCGGTTGCATGAATGGGGAGTAAAAGAAGTGTTAGTTACATTGGGAAGCATGGGCTCACTTATTTTCAACGGGACGGACTTTTTCCGTATCCCGGCTTATAAGCCTGCGCAAGTGGTGGACGCGACAGGCTGCGGCGATACATATACAATCGGCTATCTGTATCAACGGGTATCCGGAACCGGCATTGAGGAGGCGGGGCGTTTCGCCGCTGCGATGTCGACACTGAAAATCGAGAAATCCGGTCCTTTCAACGGCAACAAAGAAGATGTCTTCCACTGCATAGAGACAGCGGAAGAAATGTTTTAAGGTCACTATTGCTATTTCACATCGGTTCCTTTTGTGTTAAAATCGGACATTCCTGTATTTTCCAAAATCTTTTTTGCCTTTCGTTTGTTCACTTTGTTACTTTCGCCAAATAGCGGCAGAAAAAGACTTCAACCTAAATAGTAACAAATGGAAAAATTTAATGCAATGAGGACTGGACTTTTACAACATCTTCAGAAGAAAACCACTTGGTTTAAGAGCATAGTGGCGCTCACTTGCTTATTGCTTACCTCTGCATCTGCCTTTGCACAAACAAAGACGGTGACGGGTACGGTAACAGACGCTGCTAATGAACCACTAATAGGCGCATCGGTGCTCGTACAAGGAACTTCCACCGGAACCATTACAGACATGGACGGTAAGTATTCAATCTCTGTCGCCCCGGACGACGTACTGGCATTTTCCTATGTGGGAATGACCTCGCAGAGCGTCAAGGTCGGTGCGCAGACCGTTATCAACGTCACCCTGAAAGAAGATTCGCAAGTGCTAGCCGAAACGGTAGTTATCGGATATGGTAGTGCTAAGAAAAGGGACTTGACAGGTTCTATCACCAACATCAAAGGAGAAGAACTTGCCAACAAACCTGCCATGAACCCGCTTTCTTCCTTACAGGGAAAAGTGGCCGGCGTGCAAATCGTAAACTCCGGACGTGCCGGCTCCGACCCGGAAATTCGTATTCGCGGTACAAACTCTATCAACGGATATAAACCTTTGTATATCGTTGACGGACTATTCAACGATAACATCAACTTCCTCAACCCGGAGGATATCGAATCCATGGAGATTCTGAAAGACCCGTCTTCACTGGCGATCTTCGGTGTCCGTGGTGCTAACGGTGTGATTATCATCACCACCAAAAAAGCCAAAGAAGGACAAACACTGGTAAATATAAACACCTCCTTCGGCTTCAAGAAAGTAGTAGATAAGGTGAAGCTGGTAAACGGATCGCAATTCCGTGAGTTATACAGCGAGCAGCTCGCCAATCAGGAAGACGCCCCGTTCGACTTCACCGGCTGGAATGCAAATACCGACTGGCAGGATGAAATCTTCCAGACAGCTTTTATCACCAACAATAATATAAGCATTACGGGAGCTTCGCCCAAACATAGTTTCTATCTGGGCGTAGGTTACTCGTATGAACAGGGCAACATCGAACATGAGAAATTCAGCAAAGTGACGATTAATGCAAGTAACGACTACAAGATTACGGATTATCTGAAAGTCGGCTTCCAGTTCAACGGGGCACGTATGCTTCCCGCCGACTCCAAACAAGTACTGAATGCCCTCCGTGCCACCCCGATCGCTCCGGTATATAATGATGAATACGGACTATACAGTGCACTGCCGGAATTTCAGAAAGCACAGATCAACAATCCAATGGTAGACGTCAGTCTGAGAGCAAACACCACCAAAGCCGAGAACTACCGGGCGTCCGGTAATATCTACGGTGAAGTGGACTTCCTGAAACATTTCAACTTCAAAGCGATGTTCTCTATGGACTATGCTTCCAATAACGGACGGACATACCAGCCTATCGTCAAAGTGTACGACCCCACTGTCAGCGGGAATATAGCCACCTTGGGAACAGGCAAAACCGAGGTCAGCCAGTTCAAGGAAAATGAAACGAAAGTACAGAGTGACTATGTGTTGACATATACGAACAGCTTCGACAATGGCAACCATAACCTGACTGCTACTGCAGGTTTCACGACTTATTACAATTCCCTGAGCCGCTTGGACGGAGCACGCAAACAAGGTGTAGGTCTGGTGATTCCCAACGATCCGGACAAATGGTTCGTGAGTATCGGTGATGCAGCCACTGCCACTAATGGAAGCACGCAGTGGGAACGCAGCACACTGTCCATGCTTGCACGTGTTATCTACAACTATAAAGGCAAATACCTGTTCAACGGTTCGTTCCGTCGCGACGGTTCTTCCGCTTTTTCTTATACGGGCAACGAATGGCAGAACTTCTTCTCTCTGGGAGGCGGCTGGCTGATGTCCGAAGAAGAATTCATGAAAGATATCAAATGGCTCGATATGTTGAAAATCAAGGCTTCTTACGGTACGCTGGGTAATCAGAACCTAGATAAAGCCTACCCTGCCGAGCCGTTACTGAGCAACGCTTATTCCGCCGTATTCGGCAAACCGTCTATCATCTATCCGGGCTATCAGCTTGCCTATCTGCCCAATCCGAATCTCCGTTGGGAAAAAGTGGAAGCTTGGGAAGCCGGATTTGAAACGAATCTTCTCCGCAACCGACTGCATTTTGAAGGTGTTTATTATATGAAGAATACGAAAGACCTGCTGGCCGAAGTTCCCGGTATTTCCGGAACAATTCCGGGGATAGGTAACTTGGGACAGATTCAGAATAAAGGAGTAGAAATGGCTGTGACCTGGCGCGACCAAATCGGCGAATGGGGATATTCTGTCAGTGCCAACCTGACCACCATCAAAAATGAAGTGAAGAGTCTGGTTCAGGAAGGATACTCTATCATCGCCGGAGACAAGCAGCAAAGTTATACAATGGCAGGCTATCCGATCGGTTACTTCTACGGTTATAAGGTAGAAGGCGTTTATCAGTCGCAAGCCGACATAGACGCATCGCCCAAGAACACGCTCGCCACCGTCACCCCCGGTGACTTGAAATTCGCAGATGTCGACGGAAACGGAGAAATTACTCCGGAAGACCGTACCATGATAGGTAATCCAACCCCGAAAGTAACTTACGGTTTCTCCCTCGGAGTGAACTACAAGAACTGGTCGTTGGGGATCGACATGATGGGACAAGGCGGTAACAAGATATTCCGCACGTGGGATAACTATAACTTCGCCCAGTTCAACTACCTCGAACAACGGCTGGACCGTTGGCACGGGGAAGGTACTTCCAATACCCAACCGTTGCTGAACTCCAAACATTCTATCAACAACCTGAATTCGGAGTATTATATCGAAGACGGCAGCTTCTTCCGTATCCGTAACGTACAACTTGCCTATGCATTCGACAAGAGCCTGCTTGCCAAAATCCGCCTGCAAGCCCTGAAAGTGTATGTCAACATACAAAACTTGAAAACATGGAAGCATAACACCGGATATACTCCGGAACTGGGAGGAACCGCCACCGCATTCGGCGTAGACAACGGAAGCTATCCCGTACCGGCAGTCTATACATTCGGTATCAACCTGACATTCTAATGGCAAGATAGTAGCGTAGGGGCGAAAGAGGAGAAACCATGCAGGCCCCTTGCGAAACTTCAGCAACTTTAATCTTTAAAACTATAATTGTATGAAACTAGATAAATATATATTTTCAACCTTTATTGCTGCGGCCGCACTCGCTTTGGGCAGTTGCAGTGACTTTCTGGACCGCAGTCCGCAGGGACAATTCACCGAAGACGATAATCCCAATGCGCTGGTCAACGGTAAAATCTACAATGTCTACACGATGATGCGTAGCTACGATATCACCGCAGGCACTACCGCCCTCGCTATCCACTGTCTCCGTTCCGAAGACGAAGAAAAGGGAAGTATTGCCAGTGACGGGTCGGATGTAGCCGAGATGTATGACGACTTCAAATACACGGCCTCCAATGGTCTGCTAGGTGCTTATTGGGGAAAGAACTACGCCGTTATCTATCAGTGTAACGACATCCTCGACGCCATTGCCGAGAAAGAAACCGCCGGACAGACCGAAGCCGAAGACATCATCAACAAAGGTGAAGCCTCTTTCTTCCGTGCCTATTGCTACTTCAACCTGGTAAGGGCATTCGGCGAAGTCCCTCTGGTGACTTACAAGATCAACGACGCTTCGGAAGCCAACATTCCGAAAACCACCGTCGATAAAATCTACGAGCAGATTGATGCCGACCTGAAAACCGCCGAGGAGTCACTGCCGGAAACATGGAGTACCGAGTACTTGGGACGACTGACATGGGGAGCCGCCCGTTCTTTGCACGCACGTACATATATGATGCGTAACGACTGGAACAATATGTACACTGCCTCCACCGATGTCATCAAGAAAGGGCTCTACAACCTGAGAACTCCGTATAATGAAATCTTCACCGACGATGGCGAAAATAGCGGCGGTTCTATCTTCGAACTGCAATGTACCGCTACTGCCGCCCTTCCTCAAAGCGATATTATCGGCAGCCAATTCTGCGAAGTGCAAGGTGTGCGCGGAGCGGATCAATGGGACTTGGGCTGGGGTTGGCACATGGCAACCGAACTTATGGCGCAAGCCTACGAACCGGGCGACCCGCGCAAGAACGCCACCCTGCTTTACTTCCGCAGATCGGACAGCGAACCGATTACTCCGGAAAATACCAATGAGCCTTACGGCGAATCTCCCGTCTCTCCGGCAATAGGTGCTTACTTCAACAAGAAAGCCTATACCGACCCTGCCCTGCGTAAAGAATATACCAATAAAGGATATTGGGTGAACATCCGCCTGATCCGTTATGCAGATGTCTTGCTCATGGGAGCCGAATCCGCCAACGAGAAGGGTATCTCCGGTGAGGCAATCGACTACCTGGAACAAGTACGTGCACGTGCCAGAGGCACCAACACCAACATTCTTCCCAAAGTGACCACTACCGACCAGGGAGAACTGCGTGAAGCTATCCGCCACGAACGCCGTGTGGAACTGGGACTTGAGTTCGACCGTTTCTACGACCTCGTCCGCTGGGGCATTGCAAAAGAAGTATTGCAAGCTGCCGGCAAGAATTATCAGGACAAGAACGCTTTACTTCCATTGCCTCAGACTGAAATAGACAAGTCCAAAGGGGTACTGGTGCAAAATCCCGATTACCAATAAAACAAAATAGAATATAATAATATGATATACAAGAAACTAAGTTTATTAATCCTGTTCTTTGCGACAGGACTCCTGACCGCATCCGCTCAGAAGTCGCCACAAGACATGGATCGTTTCATCGACGCATTGATGAAAAAAATGACCACCGAAGAAAAGATCGGTCAGTTGAACCTTCCCGTCACGGGAGAGATTACTACCGGACAAGCCAAGAGCAGCGACATCGCCGGCAAAATCAAGAAAGGCGAAGTGGGAGGACTGTTCAACCTGAAAGGGGTGGAGAAAATACGTGAGGTACAGAAACAGGCTGTAGAAGAGTCACGCCTCGGCATTCCGTTGTTGTTCGGCATGGACGTGATCCATGGATACGAAACGATGTTCCCTATCCCTCTCGGACTCTCCTGTACATGGGATATGGCGGCTATCGAAGAATCCGCCCGCAGCCGTAGAAGCCAGCGCCGACGGTATCTCATGGACGTTCAGCCCAATGGTGGATATTTCGCGCGACCCGCGTTGGGGACGTGTATCCGAAGGTAACGGTGAAGACCCGTTTCTGGGAGCTATGATTGCCGAAGCCATGGTGCGCGGCTATCAGGGCAAAGATATGAAACGCAATGACGAAATCATGGCTTGCGTAAAACACTTCGCCCTATACGGAGCAAGTGAAGCCGGACGTGACTACAATACGGTGGACATGAGCCGCCAACGGATGTTCAACGACTATATGCTGCCTTACGAAGCCGCCGTTGAAGCAGGCGTAGGCAGTGTCATGGCATCATTCAACGAGGTGGACGGCATTCCGGCCACTGCCAACAAATGGTTAATGACAGACATCCTGCGCGGTCAGTGGGGATTCAACGGATTTGTAGTCACCGACTATACCGGTATTTCCGAAATGATAGACCACGGCATCGGCGACCTCCAGACGGTAACGGCACGTGCCTTCAACGCCGGAGTGGATATGGATATGGTCAGCGAAGGTTTTGTAGGTACTCTGAAAAAATCCATTCAGGAAGGCAAGGTTTCTATGGAAACATTGAACACCGCCTGCCGCCGCATCCTGGTAGCGAAATACAAACTGGGGTTGTTCGACAACCCGTATAAATATTGCGACCCGAAACGTCCGGCACGTGACATCTTTACGAAGGCACACCGCGACGCTGCCCGCAGAATTGCGGCAGAAAGTTTCGTCCTGCTCAAGAACGACAGCCCCGACGGAAATCCGAACGGCAACCCTCTGCTGCCTTTTAATCCTAAAGGCAACATCGCCGTGATAGGCCCGCTAGCCAACAGCCGTGCCAATATGCCCGGAACATGGAGCGTAGCCGCCGTGCTCGACCGTTGCCCATCACTGGTGGAAGGCTTGAAAGAGATGACTGCCGGAAAAGCGAATATCATGTATGCCAAAGGCAGCAACCTGATTAGTGACGCCGCCTACGAAGAACGCGCCACCATGTTCGGCCGTTCACTGAACCGCGACAACCGGACCGACCAGCAATTGCTGGACGAAGCCTTGAATGTAGCCCGCCGCTCGGACATCATCATCGCAGCCTTGGGCGAATCGTCAGAAATGAGCGGGGAAAGCAGCAGCCGCACCAACTTGGACCTCCCCGACGTACAACAAAACCTGTTGAAAGAATTACTGAAAACCGGAAAGCCGGTAGTACTGGTGTTATTCACCGGTCGTCCGCTTACGCTAAACTGGGAACAGGAACACGTGCCCGCTATTCTGAATGTATGGTTCGGAGGCAGCGAAGCGGCCTACGCTATCGGCGACGCCCTCTTCGGTTATGTCAACCCGGGCGGCAAACTGACGATGACTTTCCCGAAGAACGTCGGACAGATCCCTCTTTATTATGCACATAAGAACACCGGACGCCCGTTGGGACAGGGTAAATGGTTCGAGAAGTTCCGCAGCAACTATCTCGATAACGAGCCACTCTATCCATTCGGTTACGGACTTTCTTATACCACTTTCTCTTACAGCGATATCGACTTGAGCCATTCCAGCATGGACATGAACGGCTCGCTGACCGCAGCAGTGACAGTCACCAACACGGGCACATGGCCCGGTTCGGAGGTAGTGCAGCTTTATATCCGCGACGTCGTCGGCAGTAGTACCCGTCCGGTGAAAGAGCTGAAAGGTTTTCAGAAGATATTTCTCGAACCGGGTGAAATGAAGATTGTCCGTTTCAAGATTGCTCCGGAAATGTTGCGATATTACAATTATGACCTGCAACTGGTAGCGGAGCCGGGAGATTTCGAAGTGATGATCGGTACCAACAGCCGGGATGTGAAAACAGCAAGATTCACTTTGAACTAAAGTAACCGTGAAAAGTCGGTAGTAACTCAATTCTCCTCCTTCCAAAAGGAGGGGAAACCATGCGGATTACTCTTATATCGAACTGATGTTATTTATAAGGATACCAATTACTGCATTCCTTAAATATATTCTGCGGAGTATATTGCACCGCTTCTTTATCAGTCAGCTGTTTAGCCCATTTCACACGTCCGGAAGCATCCGCACCTTCACCCGTGTTTTTAAATTCAGCGTAACGGGCAGTCTTTTCGTTTTCCGGATTCTTCCAGTTGTGCCAGCCTTCCGAACGGATATGTCCGCCAAACTCGCAATTAATAAAAGCCGTAGCAGCATAAGGTCTCCAAGGACGTCCCAGATAGACTTTCTTGATACCGGGAGCGGCTGTCAGCTTACAGTTCTTGAAAACATAACCAAACTCCACCTCCTTCGGAGTAGAAGCCGCGGTAATATATGAATCGCGTTTGCTATGCAATTCGCAATATTCAAACAAAGCTGTAGAAGGGCCGAAGATGAAGTCTGTAGTTCCTTCAATATAGCAGTTAGTAAATAACAGGCGGCTACCCTCCGATCCTGTATAAATAGTATCCTGATTTCCCAGGAAACGGCAGTTGACAAACATCAGTCTGTCTCCTTCGGTATGGAGCGCAACTGCCTGCCCCAAAGGAGCGGCATTGTTCTCAATGGTCAGATTCTTAAAAGTAATGTCACTTCCTTCTACCTTTACAGTATAAGTGCGGAAAGTGCCCATTTTATTGATATTGGCATGATCATCATACGTGATGATCGTCTTTTCGGCATCTTCACCTACCAGCTGCACGTTCTTCACCCATGAAGGAATCACCAGTTTTTCTTTGTATATACCATTCTTGATATAGATCGTCACCGTATAATCCATAAAAGCACGTACCGCTTCCACGGCTTCCTGAATATCCCGATATTTTCCCGTTCCGTCTCGTGACACGACTATTGTGTCTTGCTTTTGCTGTTGTGCACAGGCCAAAGTTCCTCCTGAACAAAGCAGAAGAAACAACGCCATTCCTTTC
>ENA-OPRV01000798-OPRV01000798.1-human-gut-metagenome-genome-assembly--contig:-NODE-798-length-19154-cov-3.046076_pt1 | contig 19154 bp, 9 predicted proteins | sample MGYA00241896_ERZ501886 | MGnify/ENA primary metagenome ERZ501886 (study PRJEB25962, sample SAMEA2042452) | human gut metagenome | biome: human gut; feature: human-associated habitat; material: faeces... | reverse complement strand
TAGGGATAGAGAATTTGCTCTATTTTTATAAATACAGACTTTTTCTACAAACTGAGGCAGGCTCAAAAGTGCCTGCCTGTAAACCGCTTTCCACACAAAAAAGAAAAACAGCATCACTACAACCTCTGCTGCGGTATGCTGTTTCTCATGACGGAAAGAAAAGTAAAAACGTGAGGTAGACATCATCTCAAATCTACATCTCAACCTTACGAGCATATTATGCCACATCGTGGTTACATTTCGGTTACATTGTGAACAGCAGCCGGAATCGCCGCCATATTTCTATTTATACGATAGTTGATTCAACATTTTATCAAGCGAATTGTGCATATTTACACGATATTAGTTATTTCTGTAAGCCTGATTTACAGAATATAGCATCATATTTACACAAATCGCCAACAGTGCAACGCTTGTTGCATAACATCAATCAGAAAATTTGAATTTTGATTAAATTATTTTCACGCTTTAGCGTGAAATTTCATTAAAGCACACGTTAAGACGAAAGAAAAAACAGGGAGGTGAAAAAATGCCGAATAAGATACATATTACTATGTTCGGTCAGTTTTCAATATCATACCGTGACAAGCGTCTGTGCGAAAACGAGTACAGGGGTTCGAAAATGATTTTGCTTCTTGAATATCTTATTGCACAGCGAGGCAGAGAAATAACCCAGAATGAGCTTATCGACCTTTTTTGGTCGGACAGCAAAAATCCTGCCAATGCGCTTAAGACGCTTGTACACAGAACAAGAGCGGTGCTTGATGAAATGATACCCGGCGGTGGTAAACTCATAGCAGGCAGTCACAGTTCATATGCCTTTATTGAAAGCGATGAATGCGTTATTGATTCGACAAAATTCAAGGAATATATAGATAAAACCGAGGACGAGTCGCTTTCCAGAACAAGACGCATAAGTATGTATAAAAAGGCTATCGCCCTTTATAACAGCGGATATCTTGCAGGAGCTGTCGGAGAAACGTGGGTACAGCCGATAAACGTATATTTCCATGCACTTTATAATTCCGCTGTGGACAAATGCGCTCAGCTACTTTACCCTATGGGCAAATTTTCCGAAATAATAACGCTTTGTGAGCGTGCCACAATGCTTGACCAGTCCGATGAAAAAATGCATGCAAACCTTATCCGTGCCTTTGTCGCAATGGGAGATTACGAACGTGCCGCAAAGCAGTATGATTATATCCGTGCATATCTTATGGAGCAGTACGGTGCCGCACCGGGCGCTCACCTCACCGAGCTTTACGAGCTTACGGTAAAGCCAAGAAATGATGTACAGAATAATCTCGATGCGGTAATAGGCGATCTCACGGGCGATGACAGCAAGGAGCAAAAAGGCGTTTTTTACTGCCAGTACGAAATATTCAAATACATATTCCGCCTGTACAGGCGTGAAAGTCAAAGAATCGAGAGCAAGTTGTCTATCTGCCTTGTTTCTGCGGTTGACAGCAGTAAAAATGAACTTAAGGATATAAAACTGCTTGAAAAGGCAATGGATAAAATTTCGTTCAGCATAAGCAATTCGCTGAGAATGAGAGATGTATATACACGCTACAGCAGAAGCCAGTATCTGCTTTTGTTGCTTGATGCGGACAAAAGCTCGTTTGACGGCATAGAGGAACGTATTATGACAAGGTTCAGACGAAGTAAGACGATGGACAGCGTAAATGTGAAGTTTGATTTCAAGGAAATATGATTTTCGCCCCTGCAAAAGCAGGGGCGAAAACTCATTTTGCAGTCCGTTTTTTGGAGATACCTAAAAATCCCGAAAGCAAGAGCACTATCGAAGCGAAAACAAGAATGTAAAATCCTATATTCAGCTCAACCGGGATACTTGAAAAATCTTCAGTGAAATAACGCCTGAACTGAATAAATGTCACAACGCATTCTCCGACACCTCCGAGTATCACGCCAACATCAAAACCGATAACCGAAACGATAATCGAGAATATTCCGATTGCTAAGAGAAAGAAGAAGGTGTAGTCCGAATATGCCGTCATTTCGTACAATGTCACATTGTATCCGCTGAGCAAAACTCCCGAGCTGCCGTAGCTCGGTACAAATGCTCCGATTATCAGAAGTACAGACATTGCAAGACCAAGATAATTCGGTTTTATACGGCTTGTAATTTTGTGATAAAGGTTGTGCTTTGACTGCGTGGCAGGAATAGTATCCGCACAAATTGCTGTGTTCTGCGATTGGTTGCTTTTGTTTTTCATATTAAAACCTCCTTGCGTTATCTTCTGACTTCATACTACCATATATTGATTTTATTGTCAAGGTAAAAGCCGATAAAATATAAAACGGCGGACTGCCCGGAAAAGGACAGTCCGCCTTGTTATATATCCTGTTTTATCAGAGTGTGAAACTTCCGCCGTGGTTTGCCTTTCTCCAGTCAACATATTCCTCATATGTTCCCTGTCTGTCGTAGCAGCCCTTGTCGGCTATTTCTATTATACGGTTTGCGACCGTCTGTACTATCTCATAGTCGTGAGAAGCGAACAGCACGTTGCCCTTGAAGTCCGAAAGACCATTGTTTACGGCGGTGATGCTTTCAAGGTCGAGGTGGTTTGTAGGTCTGTCAAGGATAAGAACGTTTGACTGGAACAGCATCATGCGTGAGAACATACAACGTACCTTCTCTCCGCCCGATAAAACGTCAACATTCTTGAATATATCATCGCCCGAGAACAGCATACGTCCTAAGAAGCCACGCAGATATGTTTCGGTTTCGTCCTTTGAATACTGTCTTATCCAGTCAAGTATGGACAGCTTACAGCCGTTGAAGAATGCACTGTTATCCTGAGGGAAGTAACTTACGCTTGCGGTGCTTCCCCACTTGATAAAGCCCTCGTCCGGTTCTTCTTCACCCATCAGTATCTTGAACAGTGTGGTAACGGCAATCTCGTTATCGCCAACAAAAGCAATCTTGTCGTTTCTGCCGACAGTAAAGCTGACGTGGTCAAGCACCTTAACGCCGTCAACCGTCTTTGTAAGCCCTTCGACCTGTAAAATATCCTTGCCTATCTCACGCTCCATATCAAAGCTGATGAACGGATAACGTCTGCTTGACGCAGGCAGTTCCTCTACAGTCAGCTTGTCAATGAGCTTCTTTCTCGATGTAGCCTGCTTTGACTTGGACTTATTCGCCGAGAAACGCTGGATAAAGCTCTGTAATTCCTTTATCTTTTCTTCGTTCTTCTTGTTCTGCTGCTTTAACATCTTCTGTATAAGCTGTGAAGATTCATACCAGAACTCGTAGTTACCGACATACATCTTGATCTTTGTATAGTCTATATCTACCGTGTGGGTACAAACGTTGTTTAAGAAGTGACGGTCGTGCGATACAACGATAACCGTACCGAAATACTCCGCAAGGAAGTCCTCAAGCCAAGCCACAGCGTCAATATCAAGGTGGTTCGTAGGCTCGTCCATAAGGATTATATCAGGATTTCCGAAAAGTGCCTGTGCGAGCAGTACCTTGACCTTTTCATTACCTGCAAGACTGCTCATCTGAGCGTACATAATGCTCTCGTCAAGACCAAGACCCTGTACAAGCTTTGATGCGTCACTTTCAGCCTCCCAGCCGCCAAGCTCGGCAAATTCGCCCTCAAGCTCGCTTGCGAGGTTTCCGTCCTCCTCTGTGAAGTCCTCCTTCGCATAAAGAGCGTCCTTCTGCTTCATTACCTCATAAAGACGGGGATTTCCCATTATTACCGTTTCCTGGACTGTGTATTCGTCGTATGCGTAGTGGTCCTGCTTAAGCACCGACATACGCAGACCCTCCTGAACCGTGACCGTACCTGTTGTAGGCTCGAGCGCACCGCAGAGTATCTTTAAGAATGTGGACTTTCCTGCGCCGTTTGCACCGATAACGCCATAGCAGTTGCCGGCTGTGAACAGCAGGTTTACGTCCTTGAACAACATCTGTCCGCCGAATGAAAGACTAACGTCCGATACTGTAATCATTTTTGTTTCCTTTCTCTTTTACACTTTAAATCTTATGATTTCCGTACTTTTTCTGTTTCTCGCTTCGTGTTTTAACCATATAGATTTAAGTATATCATATTGCAAGGAATAATGCAAGCAAAACCGCAGAAATAAAGGAAATTATAGCTTACAGCAGTATTATTGCACGGAAAGCTCCATAGTTTCTGCGTCAAGCTCATACGTTGTCACAGAGCCATCGTCATTCTCCGTGCCGATAATAAAGCAGGGCTTGTCTGGGTACTTGTTCTGATTTACGCTGATTACACCGTCTACCGTTATCTGCTTGTCGAGCATTACATTGATAAAAGTCCACGCCCTTTTGCTGTTCTTATTATATGTGTCTGTGATTCCGTACATTCCCGTTCCGTCGCCGAAGCCGAGCCTAAAGATGCTTTTCCCTTCTCCTGCCGTATAAGTGTTTACATAGCTCTCCTCCATATCTTCGTCAAGGCTGTACACGCTTAAGCAGTCATAGCCCACATCATAGACGGTGGCACCGCCGTTGTTTATATTGCCGTACTTCACAAGCCGCAGAGGGAACACGGCCTTCTTATTTCTATACGAGTCGAGATTTATAAAGCTCACTCGTCCCTCATAGGTATACGTCTTGCCGTTATCAAGATTCACGCAGACCGTTTTATCAGCATTGCCGTCCGGGTAAGAAATAAGATTTTCCGCAATAAAGCTCAATCTGTCGTCATCCTTTTCGAATACCTGCTCCTGCGTTATAAGGTCAAATATTCTTACTCCGTTCATATCCAAAACCGCCAGCTTATCGCCGTTTCTGCTAATTCCGATGCCGTCGGCGCTTTTCTCCGTTTCGATATTGCTGAGCAGTATTTTTCCGTGAGCGCCGTATATATTATATCTGCCGTCCTCATTGCCATCTCCGATTATATATCCGAAGCTTTGCAATCTGTCAAGCGTCCTGTCGCCTTTCACAAACGGAGTGCCGTCAAGGTTCAGATAGTAATTCACTGTTGCAGAGTTTTTGCCCGTTTCGTCATACATAAGCACGCTGAGCGTCACCGCCTTGCCTTCTGTTATGCAAGGGCTCATATAACTCTGATCTACGCTGTTGCTCACATAGTATTCCTCATAATGACGGTTTCCGTACCTGTCTGTATAATAAAGCCTTTCGCCGTCATCTGCAACAAAAATATAATTCGCTATATTTTGCATTATTTCGGGCGTGCTTTCATAATATACGGCACCTGCGTAGAAATCAAGCGGCGAATAACCGTTTGCCGCACTGTTGCCGGCATTGCACATTCCGCTTATTCCTTCCATCTCCGCCTTGCCGTTGAGATCATTTACCGTTACACCGATAAGCTCAGGCGCATAGCCGTTATAATCATAGCCGTTTTTGTTATTTATGTATGTCTTAGATACAAAATATCCGTCGGGCGACATTGCGCTTACAAATTCGTACTTTGCCTCAAGTGCGACCTTGCCGTCCTTTCCGATAAATCCTGTTTTGCCGTTCTCAGCCGTCAGATAAGCCATATAGCCGTTTTCCATCGGCTGAATATCATACTTAGTAGTCAGCAGTACGTTCATATCCCGGTCATAGCAGGTGAAGCTGCCGTCATCGTTTCTTATTACCACGCTTCCGCTGTTTTCGCTTATTCTCGGCTTGTTTTCATACTGAGCCAACAGCTGACCGTACTTGTCATAGATATAATACTTGTCATAGTCAAAGCACATCAGCCTGTCGCCGTATGCCTTTGCGTACACGAACTTTCCTATGCTCTTTCCGTATGCCGTGTAATATTCGGCAAGGGAATTATTGTCCTTGGTTTTGTAGAAATCGTTTCCCAGAACCGTAAACGCCCTCTCGTACACCGCATATACATGACCGCTGTTCCTGTCTGCCATAACATACTTTTTCTTAGCTTTGCCCTGCTTGCCCGAATCTTTTTCACGGTCGGAACTGAACGATGCAATATACAGCTTATCGCCGTATTCATTCAGATTGAAGCTGACGGAGGATGAAACCGTCAGCACAGGACAAAGCCTGTTATCGTATATCACCGTCTGACTGGGCTTATTGCTTTGTATAAGGTCGCAGGCTGTGTATTCGTTCATTGAATATCTCTCAGACGAGCCTTGCAACACCGCTTTATTACCGAACAGATCTTTTACCGCAGTATGCTCCTCCTCGCAGTATCTTATAAGCCTTGCGCTGTCCGTATCAATTACCGATGCGTTGACAAGTTCGTTTTCCGTATCTGTATCTATAAGCGTTTCTCCGGGAGCTACTATTCTGCCGCTTAATGTGCGGCTGTTGCAGACTATAAAATATCCGTCATCTATACGGCAATCGCAATACTGCGGATTGTACTTTCTGTATACCTCGTTGTATGATTTTGCGTTTTTTGCTACAGGTATCATATCGCTGTAAATATAATCCCACATATCTTCGTCAAAAGTATTGCCTGCAATCTCGGAGAAATAAAAATCCCCCAGAAACATATTCTCCCCGTCAAACTTTTCAAAGTCCTCAGGGTCGTACCAGCTATGCACGGTATCCGCAAACATCAGCTTGTCGGACGCATAGCTAAGCCTTCCTATTACCGTATTTCCGCTCATATCTATGACGGAATACTCAGTGCCGCTTTTTACATAGGCGTAGCCGTCCGCATAATATCCGCTTGCACCGTCAAACTGTGCGTCCGTCACCTTTTCGCCGTTTGTATTGATATAACCTATTTTAGCATTATCGTAGTAAGGCGCAAGTCCGCAGTTGAACGAGCCGAATTGGAAGTTGCTCTCAAACTGCTTTCCGCTTGCGGTATATCCGCAGTATTTTCCCTTTTCATAAACGCAGGCATAACCGCTCATATCAAATCCGCTTACAATGTGCGAACCTGTTGAACACAGATATATTTCGTTTGCGTTATCGCAAAGCAGAACATCTCTGATAAAGCCCTTATCATCTCTTTTGAGCAGTACCGCACCGCTGTCGTAAGACTTTATATCGGCACCGCACAGGTACTCTCCGCCGACCTGTTCAAGCGTATCGGCTTTGAGCAGCTTTGCCTTATACAGCTTGCTTTCATCATCCATGCCGTCACAGACGATGAGCAGCTTTCCGCTTTTTACAATGCGGTCGTAGTAGTCGGTAAGCTGTGTACCGTCCGCCGAGAACACGGCATACTCCCTTGTAAAATCAAGCGTTGTTTCATTATTGCCTTCAGCCTGTCTGAAGCCGATATATTTATCATCGTATATCGCTGATATTCCCGTGCCGTTTGCAAGCTCGGTCACTTTTCCGTCGGAACTGAGAAGGCTGTATATTATATAATAATAGCCCCTTCCGCCCTCAAGTTCCGGCATCATCAAAGTATATGCAAAGGCATAACCGCTGTCGTTCATATCCGTGGCATAGCTGAACATTCTGCTGTCAAACGCTTTTCTTCCCCTGCTGTCGACAAATCCGACATTTCCGTTTTCGTCTGTGACCTTTGCAAGTCCCTTATCCGAAAAGCTCCCTGCAAAGCTGTACTGCGGCTGTGCTACAAACTCGCCGTCCTTTTTTATGTATCCGAACTTTCCGTCAACCGCAACGGGCGCAACGTCGTTTGTATCCTCGTTAAAGGCATAAGCCGCACTGTACTGCGGTTTCAGCGTGGTGCTTCCACTCTTGTCGGCATAGCCCCACTTCCCGTCAATGCACACGGGCGTCACCGATTGTATGAACAGCTTGTCGCCCGTGCCGTAAAGCGTTTCCGCCTTATCGCCGTACATTCCGAATATATCAAATACAAACACCGCAAGGCTTGCCGCTCCGAGCGCCAGCACACCTGCCGCACCGCCTATTATCGCACCGACAGGGCTTTTCTTCTTTTCCTGCGGTGTTTCACCCGTAAAAGCCGCACAGAACGGGCAGAATTTTACGTTTTCATCTATTTCTCGTTTGCAGTTGGGACATATTTTACTCATTGTTGTTTGCCTTTCATTCTGCTTGTTCCATCGTTTCAAGATCGGTGCTTAATTTGTATGCCGTCCGCTTTCCGCTTTCGTCATATATGCCTATCCACACCTCATTATCCTGCACACTGAACTCGGATACATTTTCAAAATACTTTTCGTTGCCGTTCCAAGCGTTCACAAGCCTTATGTTACGCACTGCGGTATCATCAATACGGTCGATATATGCGTACAGCCCGCTTCCGCTATTGTAATCGTCAACCATATACAGTATCCCGTCGTCCGAAGAATAGGTCCTTACAAGCTTCACTTCCATATTTTCGTCTATCTGATACACATTCAGCTCCAAAAGTGCAGTATAAAGATAAAGATAGTTTATCTGATTGGGCAGATACGAAAATGTGCAGCACATAAGCGGATATTCGGCATTTTCGGTTATATGCCCTTCGCTGTTATTGCCGGAATTTCTGAACACGACACGGTCGCCCGGAAGTTCAAAACTCTTTTTGGTATCAAGGTCAATGAAAATATATGACCATCCTCCTGCCGCTTTATTGTAGACGTCTGTCTTTATCAGATTTTCGTAAATAAAATCAACATTTGAACCGTCGGTATCGGGCTTATATATTATCTCTCCTGTAGTCTTGTCGTACACGATTGCACTTCCGGTATAGCTTTTGACCAGTACACTGTTGCCGACAATGCTTATCGCCTCGATGCTGTCAGGGTCTTTGATGTCTTTGAGCGTCAGCATCACAGAGCCATCCGTGTTATATAAATCGGCAGGCTCTTTGTTATCCGAAATACCGATAATATATTTATTGCGTATAAGCTTCAGCCTGCGTCCGCTGCGGTACAGCCTCTCGCCGTTCAGATTAAGCAATATACATTGCGAATATCCCTCATCGTTATAATACACACCCGTTACGCAAAGTGTATTGCCGTTGACCGATACCGGCATAAAATCAAATCCGATATATTCATATTCCTCAAACAGCTCATTCCCGTAAAAATCGGTCGGCACTTTACCGTAATCATTCTGTGGCAGAATCTGAATATTGCTGAATTCTACATTTTCATATTCTGCGAATTTATCAGCGTAATATCTGTATCCGTCAAAATAGCCGTACAGCGATTTGCTGTCAAATGCACTGTTTGCTATATCGCACACATTCTGCGTTTTCTCAATGACAGCGTTACCGTCCTTATCTTCTATCGTCACTGTGTAATTGATTTCGGTCGTATCATAAGTAATCTCACTGTGGCTTATTGTTTTTGAAACAAAATATCCGTCCGGCGTCATTTCGGTAACGCAGTCATACTTTGGCTCTATAGCTGTCTTTCCGTCTGCAAACAGGAATCCTATCTTTCCCTTTTCGTTGTCCGCAAACGAGCAGTATCCGTTTTCTATCGGCTGAATATCATACTTAGTAGTCAGCAGTACGTTCATATCCCTGTCATAGCAGGTGTATGTGCCGTCATCATTTTTCAGCACCATATTACCGTTGTATTCACTTATTTTCGGCTTTGTATCGTATTCTCCGAGCAGGTTCGCATAACGGTCATAAAGATAGTATTTATTGTTGCCAAAGCAAAGCAATCTGTCGCCGTATACTTTTACATATGAATATGTTCCTATTTCCGCACCGTAGCCCGTTCTTACCTTATAACTGCTTTCGCCGTAAGGCTCACGGATAAAATATTCTCCCACAAATTCAAGAGCATCACTCGTATATAGCTTTCTTCCGTTACCGCCGTCTATTATTGCGCTACAGCTTTCGCTTCCGGCATATTCGATATTTTTCACATATAATAAACTGCCGTAGCAGGCTATACTCATTGACGTGTCCGACCTCAGAGTGACAGTAGGGTCAAAATTATTATCATATATCAGAAACTGCCGTGCAACACGGTTGCCGCTCCGTAAATCGAGTGCCGTGAAACCGTTTGAGTTTACACTGTTATAACCGATAAGAACATACTTGTTTGCAAACATATCCTCAAGATATGAGGTTTTATCTATACTGTAACGTAGCAACGGCGCAGAACCGATGCGTATGCCGTTTGCATTGCTGATTTCCTTTTCTTCGTTTATTTTTCCATCCGGCGTCATAATAAACCTTGTGAGCTTATTGACATTATGTATAAGAAAATACCCGTCACTGCCAAGACTTCCGCTGTCGGCTCTCCTGTAGACAGAAGCAATTTCAGTATCGGCATTCCTGCTTTCTATCATCATTCTTTCTTTTATCAGCTTTGCGTTACTTTTATTATATATGCTTGAACTCATATCTGCGGTATTGCTTACATAATAGAAATCCCCCTGAAACATATTCTCCCCGTCAAACTTTTCAAAATCCTCAGGGTCGTACCAGCTATGCACGGTATTTGCAAACATCAGCTTGTCGGACGCATAGCTAAGCCTTCCTATCACCGTATTTCCGCTCATATCTATAACGGAATATTCCGTGCCGCTCTTTATGTATGCGTAGCCGTCCGCATAATATCCGCTTGCACCGTCAAACTGTGCGTCCGTCACCTTTTCGCCGTTTGTATTGATATAACCTATTTTAGCATTATCGTAGTAAGGCGCAAGTCCGCAGTTGAACGAGCCGAATTGGAAGTTGCTCTCAAACTGCTTTCCGCTTGCGGTATATCCGCAGTATTTTCCCTTTTCATAAACGCAGGCATAACCGCTCATATCAAATCCGCTTACAATGTGCGAACCTGTTGAACACAGATATATTTCGTTTGCGTTATCGCAAAGCAGAACATCTCTGATAAAGCCCTTATCATCTCTTTTGAGCAGTACCGCACCGCTGTCGTAAGACTTTATATCGGCACCGCACAGGTACTCTCCGCCGACCTGTTCAAGCGTATCGGCTTTGAGCAGCTTTGCCTTATACAGCTTGCTTTCATCATCCATGCCGTCACAGACGATGAGCAGCTTTCCGCTTTTTACAATGCGGTCGTAGTAGTCGGTAAGCTGTGTACCGTCCGCCGAGAACACGGCATACTCCCTTGTAAAATCAAGCGTTGTTTCATTATTGCCTTCAGCCTGTCTGAAGCCGATATATTTATCATCGTATATCGCTGATATTCCCGTGCCGTTTGCAAGCTCGGTCACTTTTCCGTCGGAACTGAGAAGGCTGTATATTATATAATAATAGCCCCTTCCGCCCTCAAGTTCCGGCATCATCAAAGTATATGCAAAGGCATAACCGCTGTCGTTCATATCCGTGGCATAGCTGAACATTCTGCTGTCAAACGCTTTTCTTCCCCTGCTGTCGACAAATCCGACATTTCCGTTTTCGTCTGTGACCTTTGCAAGTCCCTTATCCGAAAAGCTCCCTGCAAAGCTGTACTGCGGCTGTGCTACAAACTCGCCGTCCTTTTTTATGTATCCGAACTTTCCGTCAACCGCAACGGGCGCAACGTCGTTTGTATCCTCGTTAAAGGCATAAGCCGCACTGTACTGCGGTTTCAGCGTGGTGCTTCCACTCTTGTCGGCATAGCCCCACTTCCCGTCAATGCACACGGGCGTCACCGATTGTATGAACAGCTTGTCGCCCGTGCCGTAAAGCGTTTCCGCCTTATCGCCGTACATTCCGAATATATCAAATACAAACACCGCAAGGCTTGCCGCTCCGAGCGCCAGCACACCTGCCGCACCGCCTATTATCGCACCGACAGGGCTTTTCTTCTTTTCCTGCGGTGTTTCACCCGTAAAAGCCGCACAGAACGGGCAGAATTTTACGTTTTCATCTATTTCTCGTTTGCAGTTGGGACATATTTTGCTCATATTTTTTCTCCGTTATATCTCTCTTAATTTATAATCTCAGCACACCCTCTGATTCACATATCGTGCGATCGCTTTTTCGTAAGGCTGACGGACATTCCTGACATACGAAAGACTGTCGCAGTCATTTTATATAAATGTGTCCGATTTTCACGGTGTAAATCATATTTCCCTCCAAATTACAACATCAACAGCCGTTTTTTTAGATTTGCGTTCATCATTCAACGTTCATTGCTTCATTAAACTCTCTGACCACTCTCCTCAGTCCGCTGTCAATGAGCAGATTTCCTTTTGTCGCAATCTCTTTAGGTATCTCTCTGTAATACGCTTCGGCGATTCCGCCCGTTATGCACGCAATGGTATCGCTGTCGCCGCCTATAGAAATTGCCTTTCTTATCGCACTCTCGTAAGAGTCTGATTCAAAGAATGCTTCAAGTGCAGGCGGAACAGAATATGACGCTCTGCTGTCAAAGACATAATCTCTGCGGATTTCATCAAGCGGTTGAAATCTGTAACCGTACATTTTCTCTATTGTCCGCTTGATGCTGTCCTTGTTCTCTTGCTTTCGTGCAAGGAATACGCAGGTTGCCACTGCCTTTGCACCCTTTATCGCCTCACGGTTATGATGCGTGTAGTAACAGCTTGCCTTTACTTCCTTTAAAAGCGGTTTTAAGTCGTCAAACGCATAACCGATAGCCGTCACCCTCATCGCCGCTCCGTTTCCGTAACTTCTTTGTATATGAAGTGTGTCATTTTCCGCCCACTTTGAAAACATCTGTCCGAATCCTGCGTTACGATAGCGGTTATAATACTGCTTATAGCGAGCGGCATAAGCTTTCCGGCTGTTACAGCCGGAATTAGCGTTCAGTAGCTTTTCTGCGACCGCCACCGTCATTACTGTATCATCGGTGAAATGACTTCCCGGTGGAAACAACTCAAACTCTTCCGTTTTTACATTATGCAGTTCTCTTGTCGAACCGATTATATCACCGAAAATTGCTCCGAGCATATACCCTCCGATGTCACGTTAATAATAGACTTTCAGCGGTAATTGTAAATACAGTCGCTTCCCGCTTGCCCAAAATATCTTATATAAATATTCTATCACAAACAAAATTTCTTCACAATAGAAAACCTGAAACTGTAACTAATTTGTAACTATTTGTTACCGTTTTGTAACCTTAGGCTCGGATTGTTATGATAAGCCCGGACCCGCCGCTTTGTTGTACTATACTCATAAACAACAAGCCGTTTAAAATAAAATTGACAAAACGCTTGACAAAGGGAAAATTTGATTGTATAATCAATGTGTATGATATTTAAAGGCTGTGACGAGGACAGTAGTGCGGATATAAAGCCAAAGCGAGCCGACGACGGTGAGAGGTCGGTGCAGAGTTACCGCATGAATATCACCTCCAAGCTGCCCGCCGAAATTGCCGTTTAAGGCGAGAGTAGAACGGGACGTTTTTCCAACGTTAAAAGGAACGCATTTGACGGAATGACGAAACGGTGGTTATAAAGACTGTTATGAAATTATAGTCCTTATCCTTTTCGGAGGATAGGGGCTTTTTTATTTTCCGCAAACGCAAAGAATAAAATAATATGCAATGGGCAGACCCCCACCCCATATAACTTCCGGCTTTTGCCGAAGAGATTTATATGACAGGGTGAATTGCAAAAACAGGAGGAGAAAAAATGTCACTTTATGAAAAAGTACCTGCCTCGGTAAATTTTGTCGAGAGAGAAAAGCAGACAGAGAAGTTCTGGCACGACAACGACATATTCCGCAAGAGCATGGAGCAGAGAAAGGGCGACAAGACCTACACATTCTATGACGGTCCGCCTACAGCCAACGGTAAGCCCCACATCGGTCACGTTCTTACCCGTGTTATCAAGGATATGATTCCGAGATACCGCACAATGAAGGGCTATAACGTTCCCCGTAAGGCAGGCTGGGACACTCACGGACTTCCCGTTGAGCTTGAAGTTGAGAAGATGCTCGGTCTTGACGGTAAGGATCAGATTGAAAAGTACGGACTTGACCCGTTCATAACAAAGTGTAAGGAAAGCGTATGGAAGTACAAGGGTATGTGGGAGAATTTCTCACGCACTGTCGGCTTCTGGGCTGATATGGACGATCCGTATGTAACCTATCACAATAACTTTATCGAGTCAGAGTGGTGGGCATTAAAGCAGATATGGGAAAAGGGTCTTTTATACAAGGGCTTCAAGATAGTTCCCTACTGCCCCCGTTGCGGAACTCCGCTTTCAAGCCACGAGGTAGCTCAGGGTTATAAGGATGTAAAGGAACGTTCTGCGGTTGTACGTTTCAAGGTAAAGGACGAGGATGCTTATATCCTTGCGTGGACAACAACTCCCTGGACACTTCCTTCAAACGTTGCACTCTGCGTAAACCCCGATGAAACCTATGTAAAGGTAAAGACAGCAGACGGCTACACATATTATCTTGCAGAGGCTCTGTGCGATAAGGTGCTCGGCGGCGACAAGCCCACAGCCCCCTATGAGATAATCGAAAAATACACTGGTAAAGAGCTTGAGGGCAAGGAGTATGAGCCTTTATTCGACTGTGCTGTTGAGATATGTGAAAAACAGCACAAGAAGGGCTATTATGTAGTATGCGACAACTATGTAACGCTGACAGACGGTACAGGTGTCGTTCATATTGCTCCTGCATTCGGTGAAGATGACGCTAAGGTCGGCAGAAAGTATGACCTGCCTTTCGTACAGCTTGTTGACGGCAAAGGTAATATGACTGCCGAAACACCTTACGCAGGCATATTCGTAAAGAAAGCCGATCCTATGGTGCTTAAGGACCTTGACGAAAAGGGCTTGCTGTTTGACGCACCCAAGTTTGAGCATAGCTATCCGCACTGCTGGAGATGCGACACTCCTCTGCTGTATTATGCAAGAGAATCGTGGTTCATCAAGATGACCGCTGTCAAGGACGACCTTATCAGAAACAACGAAACGATAAACTGGATACCCGAAAGCGTCGGCAAAAACCGTTTCGGTGACTGGCTTGAAAACGTTCAGGACTGGGGTCTTTCAAGAAACAGATACTGGGGTACTCCTCTTAATATCTGGGAGTGCGAGTGCGGTCACAAGCACGCTATAGGCAGTATCGAGGAGCTTAAATCAATGTCTGACAACTGCCCCGACGATATAGAGCTTCACCGTCCTTATATTGATGCGGTTACGATAAAATGCCCGCACTGCGGCAAGCAGATGAAGAGAGTTCCCGAGGTTATCGACTGCTGGTTCGACAGCGGTTCTATGCCCTTCGCACAGCATCACTATCCCTTCGAGAACAAAGAAAAGTTCGAACAGCAGTTCCCCGCTGACTTTATCTCCGAGGCAGTTGACCAGACAAGAGGCTGGTTCTACTCACTGCTCGCTATCTCAACGCTCTTATTCAACAAGGCTCCTTACAAGAACGTTATAGTTCTCGGCCTTGTACTCGATAAAGACGGTCAGAAGATGTCAAAGTCAAAGGGCAACGCAGTAGACCCGTTCGAGTCACTGGCTGAACACGGCGCAGACGCTATACGCTGGTACTTCTATACAAACTCTGCTCCGTGGCTTCCCAACAGATTCCACGCAAAAGCAGTAAACGAGGGTCAGAGAAAGTACATCTCTACTCTGTGGAACACCTACGCATTCTACGTTCTGTACGCTAATATAGACAATTTCGACGCTACTAAGTATACGCTTGACGTTGACAAGCTCAGCGTTATGGACAAGTGGCTGTTATCAAGACTGAACACCGTTGTAGGTGAGGTTGACGATAACCTTGCAAACTACCGGATCCCCGAAGCCGCAAGAGCATTACAGGATTTCGTGGACGAGATGAGTAACTGGTATGTCCGCCGCAGCAGAGAACGCTTCTGGTCAAAGGAGCTTACACAGGATAAGATAAACGCATATATGACGCTGTACACAGCGCTCGTAACCATCGCAAAGACATCTGCTCCGATGACTCCTTTCGTATGCGACGATATTTACAGAAACCTTGTCTGCTCGCTTGACAAGAACGCACCTGTAAGCGTACATCTGTGCGACTTCCCCACAGTAGATGAAAAGCTCATAGACAAGCATCTTGAGGAAGAAATGGACACAGTTCTGACCGTTGTAACGCTCGGACGTGCCGCAAGAAATGCCGCTAACATAAAGAACAGACAGCCTATATCAAAGATAATGGTAAAGGGTGACAAGACGCTTGAGCCTATGTATGCGGATATTGTCAAGGATGAGCTTAACATCAAGGAAATCAGCTTTATAGATAACACCGACCACTTCACAAGCTACACCTTCAAGCCCCAGCTTAAGACGCTCGGCGCTCGTTTCGGCAAGCAGATAGGCGAGGTAAGAACAAAGCTCGCTGAGGTCGACGGTCAGAAGGCTATGAACGAGATCCGTGAAACAGGCGCTATGACGCTTACACTTTCAACAGGCGATGTTCAGATTGCAAAGGACGACCTGCTTATTGACGAGCATCAGAAGGAAGGCTATGCGGTAGTGACCGACAGAGGCTACACGGTAGTTCTTGATACAACGCTTACACCCGAGCTTATCGAAGAAGGTAACGTAAGAGAGATTGTGAGCAAGATTCAGACGATGCGTAAGGACGCAGGCTTTGAGGTTATGGATCATATCGTTATCTACTGCGACGGCAGTGACAAGGTAGCCGAGATACTGACACGCAACAAGGACAGCATCTCAGAGGATACTCTTGCTGACGATATAGTGACCGGCAAGACAGACGGATTTACAAAGGAACAGGATATAAACGGCGAGAACGTAACTCTCGGTGTAAAGAAAGTATGAGTTTCAAGCAGACACTGACAAATCTTTTCGGACATAACGCCGTTAAAAAGGCGCTCATATGGGTGCTTGTCGTGGCTGTTGCGGTTATAGTCGTGGTTACGCAGTTTGCTTTTCCCGTAAAGGCACAATATGCGTACACACGGCTGTACAGCTACAGCGGACAGAGCTTTGACAATATGATAAAAAACGTATACGATAAGCTGAAGGACGGCACTCACCTTGACAGTGGGTCTACAAGCAAGCTGCTGAGCGACACGGATTTTGATATGACAAAATCCGAAAACTATCTGCGTGTTGAGATGGTGTTTGATTTTACAAACATCGGTATGTATAAAATAAGCAACATACAGTTCTCCATTGACGATATACCGTATGACAAACAGGCTTTTGTACTGAAGGAAACAAACATTTCGTCAATAGACCGTTTCAACAGCAGTAAGGTTTCGCTCATATTCGTTATCGACAGGTCGGGACTTACAAACGAGGAAATAACAAAGGCTGTAAGCTCGCTCAAGATAAGCTACAAGTTCGACCGCCCCGAGCTTTTCTCATCGGGCGGAGAAATAACACTGCCCGAAACCGTACTACTACCGTTTGACGAAGCAAAAACAGGTGGTTGAGTATGGCGAAAATTCTCAGTAAAATATCCCCGAAGCACAAAGGCGTGCTGTGCATTATCAGCTCCGCCTTTTGCTTTGCTTTTATGGGTGCTTTCGTAAGGCTGGCAGGCGATCTGCCGTCTGTACAAAAGAGCTTTTTCAGAAATCTTGTCGCTTTCATATTTGCGGCGGCGATACTGATAAGGCAGAAAGGCTCGTTTCTGCCGCAGAAAAAAAGCAACATCGGCGCACTGCTGATACGCTCGGTATGCGGAACGCTCGGAATACTCTGCAACTTCTATGCGGTAGACCATCTGGCATTATCCGATGCGGCAATGCTGAACAAAATGTCGCCGTTCTTCGTTATCGTATTTTCGGCAATATTCCTTCGGGAACGCACAAATTTAGTGCAGACGCTCGGTGTAATAGTCGCATTTGCAGGAAGTCTGCTTATAATAAAGCCGAGCCTTGCAAATCTGGAGCTTGTGCCGTCACTGCTCGGTTTCCTCGGCGGTATGGGCGCAGGTGCGGCTTATACAGCGGTAAGGTGGCTCGGCATCAGAGGCGAAAAAGGACCTTATATCGTGTTCTTCTTCTCGGGCTTCTCCTGCCTTGTAACACTGCCGTTCCTGCTGTTTGATTTTCACGTTATGACCTGGCAGCAGTGGCTCGTACTGCTCGGTGCAGGACTTGCGGCGGCAGGCGGTCAGTTCAGCATCACAGCGGCATATAAATTTGCTTCTGCAAAGGAAATATCGGTATACGATTATTCGCAGATAATCTTTTCGGCACTGCTCGGATTTATCTTGTTCTCGCAATTGCCGGATATATGGAGCTTTATCGGATATGTGATAATATGCGGCGTAGGTGTTGCAATGTTCTTTTATAATAACCACAAGGACAAATGACCTACAGCATAAAATCAATTTCAAGCACAAGAAAATATTGACACGCAGGTATCAATGTGGTATACTGACATAAGACACATAAAATCGGAATGTGTGTCACTTATTGAAAAAAGAGGTATGTTATTATGAAAACAGCGGCACAGGTATTTATTATTTTAAGTATGGTATGCGGATTCTGGATGATACTTCCGCTTATCTTCGGCGGTATCGCATTAAGCCAGATGAGCAAGGGACAGAGACCTTCAACAGGCATAAGCGTTTGTGTTCTGTTGTTCTGCAGCTTTGTAGGCGGTATCCTTCTGCTTTGCGCAAAGGACGAGGACTTCTACAAGCCCGGTACAAACTACGGCTACAACCCCAACATGAACAACGGCTACAATCCCAACATGAACAACGGTTATAACCCCAATATGAATAACGGCTACAATGCCAATATGAACAACAACGCTTATAACCCCAACGCAAACACAGGTTACAGCAACACAAATTACGCTGCGCCCGTTAACAACACTACTGCAGACACCACAAACAACAACTTCAACAATAACGGTATTCAGCAGTAAGACCAAAGATAAATAAATCAGCTGTGACGGAAAGTAATATTCCGTCACAGCTTCTTTTTATACATATAAATCAGCCGCAGCTTTTACTGCGGCTCAAACTGTTGAAAAACATCTTGTTTGTTTAAAAATGGGGTCGCATGGGCGAAGCCCCCGACAGGGTCTAGGGGCGGTAGCCCCAGTAAAATCCCCCTTTCCGGGGAAAGGGGGCAGGGGGATAGGGATAGTGAGTTAGAAATTTGTTTCAAAAAAAGACTTTTTCTACAATCTGAGCCGCAGTTTTCACTGCGGCTGAAATTATTGTTATATATTCTCTGCTATCTTGTCGCCCATCTCCGAGCAGGACAGCTTTGTCATACCCTCGCTCATGATGTCGCCTGTGCGGAAACCGTCCTTCAACACCTTGCTTACTGCATTTTCAACTGCGTCAGCTTCCTTCACCATATCAAAGCTGTAACGGAGCATCATTGCGGCTGAAAGTATGGTAGCTATCGGGTTTGCC
>ENA-OPRV01000785-OPRV01000785.1-human-gut-metagenome-genome-assembly--contig:-NODE-785-length-19487-cov-2.337382_pt1 | contig 19487 bp, 20 predicted proteins | sample MGYA00241896_ERZ501886 | MGnify/ENA primary metagenome ERZ501886 (study PRJEB25962, sample SAMEA2042452) | human gut metagenome | biome: human gut; feature: human-associated habitat; material: faeces... | reverse complement strand
GACAACCTAGCCGCCGCCGCATACCTGCGAGCCAAAGAAGACTATCTGATGGGAATCAACTTCTCCAGAGTCCTGACACTCAAATATGGCTGGACACTCGGTAACTATTTAAATCAGAAACGAAGCTTAGTGGTAGCAGTCGGACGAGTGATGACTTGCGTTCTCGGAATGATCGTCAAGAGAGAACGAGAGATCCGTACCTTTGTGCCAACACCGTTTTACAGAATCTTAGGACACTTTGACTGCCAGGGATTTGAAGTGGAAGCCGAATGGAAAGCAGTGAAAGGATCAAAGTACTTTGAGTCCAAGAAACTATATAAGGATAACGGATTCCTGGACAAGAACGATGCACAGGAATTCATCAAATATTTAGAAGATGGAAGCAACAATGAGACGATCGTAGTATCTTCATCCAAACGACAGGAAAAGAAGAATCCACCGTTATTATATAATCTGGCAGAACTTCAGAATGAATGTTCCAAACGATTCAAGCTAAGTCCAGATGAGACATTAAAAGTGGTCCAGGACCTATATGAAAAGAAACTGGTCACATATCCAAGAACCGATGCCAGAGTCTTATCCAGTGCGGTCGCCAAAGAGATTTATAAAAATATCGGGGGATTAAACAACTACACTCCATTATCAGGATTTGCAAATGAGATCATGCAGGGCAAGAAGTATCAGGGAATCATCAAGTCGAAATACGTAGATGACAAGAAGATCACCGACCACTATGCGATCATTCCAACCGGACAGGCAGTAGGCAGTTTATCAAGAATTTCAGAGATGGGACAGAAAGTCTACGATGTGATCGCCAGAAGATTCCTAAGCATCTTTATGCCGCCAGCTGTGTACTTAAAGATCAAATTAGAGACACAGACCAAAGGCGAAGCATTCTTTGCAAACTTTAAGATGTTAAAAGACCCAGGATATTTAAAAGTCACAGGAATGGGCGGACAGAAGAAAGAAGCCCAATTAACAGAAGAACAAATCCATGCGATTTCATCTTTGAAGAAAGGAATGCCTCTTCCAGTGAAAGACTATACGATCAAAGATGGAACGACATCCGCACCCAAACGATACAATTCAGGTTCCCTGATCCTTGCGATGGAAAATGCAGGACAGCTGATCGAAGACGAAGATTTAAGAGAACAGATCAAAGGAAGCGGGATCGGAACGAGTGCGACAAGAGCAGAGATCGTAAAGAAATTAGTGTCCAATAAATACATTGCATTAAATAAAAAGACACAGATCGTAACACCGACTTTAACCGGAGAGATGATCGTCAATGTTGTCAGTGCATCCATTGGATCACTCTTAAACCCAACCTTAACCGCAAGCTGGGAAAAAGGTCTTACTTACGTGGCAGAAGGAAGTGTCACAGAAGAAGAGTATATGCAGAAGTTAGACAAGTTTGTCACCCAGAAGACAAATATCGTCAAGCAAAATAACTTCCAGTATCAGCTCAGGCAATCCTTTGATCAGATTGCACCATATTATCAGAAGAAAAAATAAAATAACATTCATAAAAACACCTTCCATCACATATATTTGGATTATACCAAAATGGGGAGGTGTTTTTAAATTTATGAAAGAGGAAGAAATCTTAGGAATCCTTCCATTACATATCAGAACGATCATAAAGCAGGCAGGCATCAACTGGGACGAACTTCAGGAAATCCGCCTGCGTATTCAAAAGCCAGTCATTTTAAAATACAACGCAAAAACCTGTTATCTATCCGAACAGGGAAAGATCACAACAAGAAAAGAACAATTACATATCGTAACCTCACAAGAGATCAGACAAGCCATGGAATATATCAGCAGCTATTCGATGTATGCTTATATCGAACAGTTAAAACAAGGATTTTTAACGATCCGAGGCGGACACCGAGTTGGTATCTGCGGAACCGTTGTCATGGATCATGACAAAGTCAAAACGATCCGACATATTTCCGGGTTAAATATCCGAGTCGCACATGAAGTGAAAGGATGTGCGGACATCTTATATTCACGCTGCACCAGAATGGGAAAACTCATTCCAACGCTGATCATCTCACCACCCGGCTGTGGAAAAACCACCCTGCTTCGGGATATGATCCGAAAAATCTCTGATGAAGGACAGACTGTCGGAGTTGTCGATGAACGAAGTGAGATCGGAGCATGCTACCAAGGCGTTGCCCAAAATGATCTCGGGATCCAGACGGATGTCATGGATGCATGTGAAAAAGGACAGGGCATGAATATGCTGATCCGATCCATGGCCCCCGATGTGATCGCTGTGGACGAGATCGGAAGCAAAGAAGATGTGGAAGCCTTATTTTTCTGTGCCTACCGTGGATGCAGCATTCTTGCAACGGCCCATGGAAAGAACAAAGAATCGTTATCCAAGAATCCCTATATGCGGGAGATCATCAACAAAAAGATGTTTCAGCGCTACGTGATCTTAGAACAGCGAAACCAGCCTGGCTATATCGCACAGATCATAGATGAAAACGGGGTGGTCCTAAATTGATCAAGATATTAGGATCATTGATCGTGATCTTTGCAGGGATCGGATTTGGATTTCACAAAGCCGCAAAAGAACAAAAACGTCTGGAACAGGGAATTGCGATCAAACGAATGTTATACCTTCTGCAAGGAGAGATCCGCTATGGATTTACCCCACTTCCAGAAGCTGTTTTAAAAATATCGACAAAGACAGAGAAGGAATATCAGCCATTTCTAAAAAAGGTGGCAAAGCAGTTAGAGACACACAGTGAAGAATCTTTCGCTAAAATATGGCAGCAGACCGCTGATCAGAAATTAAAACAAGTGATCTATGAACCAAAGTTTTATGAAATCTTAAAAAACATGGGTGAAACGATCGGCTATCTTGACCAACAGATGCAGGAGAAAACGATCCTGCTGACGATCGAACAACTCGATGACCAGATCTTCCTTATGAAAGATCAAGTAGTAAAGAACTGCAAGATGTACCGAAGCCTCGGTATATCACTAAGCGTTCTGATCGTGATCATCTTACTATAAAGCAACTACCAGACATTTTTATGACAAGGAGGGGGTATGAGTGTCAATATCATTTTTCGGATCGCAGCCGTTGGAATTCTTGTAACGATCCTTGTGCAGGTCTTAAAACATTCCGGAAGAGACGAGCAGGCATTTTTGATCACACTTGCCGGTCTGATCCTTGTCCTTGGCTGGGTGATCCCGTATATCTATGATCTGTTTGAAAGCGTTCAGACACTTTTTACGATATCCTAGAGATTGGAGGCGGATACTAAGATGATAAAAGTCGCAGTCTTTGGGATCGTTGCAAGTCTGATCGCCATGAAGATCAAAACGATCCGTCCAGAAATCGCAGTCGTGATCGCAGTGATCTCAAGCATTCTTCTGGCAATGTATGGACTAAAACAAATGGAGGAAATACTAACCGTGTTCGAGATGATCCGGTCCTATTCAAAAATCCCACAAAGTTACTTCCAGATCCTTTTAAAACTGATCGGTATCTCCTTCATCTGCGAGTTCGCATCCAATATCTGCAAAGACGCAGGACAGGCATCGATTGCAAAGCAGATTGAGTTTGCAGGAAAATTAGCGATCCTGATCGTTGGACTTCCAGTCTTTGAATCACTGCTTGGAACGATCCAGAAACTATTAGGAAATGGCACATGAAACAAAGAATATTCCTGCTAACCTTGCTGTTTTTACTAATCCTTACAAGAACAAATGATATTTCAGCCAAAGAAACAAAACTCAACGAAGATATGTTTACCAATGTGGAAAACACCTTAAAAGACAAAGAGATCGATCTATCTTATACACAATTAGTAAAACAGCTGATCCACGGAAATGTAAAAGGTGTTCTGCATACGATCAATGAAAGAGGTATTTTTAAACCGTATGTTGATCCAAAAAGACCTGATCAGAGAAATCCTGCTGATCGCATTTACCGCAGCCATCTTTAAAAATCTGTCCGATTCCTTTTTTCAGCAAAGCACAGCCAATAGTGCATTTTATATTACTTATGTGATCCTATGCGGTGTCATGGTACATTCCTTTTTTTATTTAAACAAAACAGTGACGCAGCTTGTTACCTTAATGGCAGATTATATGAAAGGAATGATCATGGCATATTCACTGGCTGTTGTCTCAACTTCCGGGATCACGACATCAACGACAGTTTATGAATTTTATCTTCTGCTGATCAATGACAACCCTTACAAATGTTGTATTACTTCCGATGATCAAGATCCTATTTGTCTTAAAGATCATCAATCATATATCAAAAGAAGAACATTTTTCAAGACTATGCAAAACGCTCGAAGGTGTGATCAAGTTTTTGCTCAAAGGATTCCTAAGTGTCCTGTTAGGAGTCCAGCTGATTCAGTCGATGATCCTGCCAGCCGTTGATTCCATGAAAAATACAGTTCTCCAAAAGGGAATGAGTGCCATTCCAGGAATCGGAAGTGGTTTGAATTCAGCCATGACCATGGTCATCGGTTCGGCAGTTGTGATCAAAAACAGCATCGGAGCCGTTGGAATCCTCGTACTGATCGTGATCATCGTTCCACCAGTCATAGAGATCACAGCAGTTGTTCTTACCTATCTGCTGGCAGGGATCATGATCCAGCCAATATCCGATAAAAGGATCACCGGAGCGATGGATGCAGTCATTCAAAGCGGGAAATTAATGCTTTCGATGATCTTTACGATGGCACTGTTATTTATCCTGTCTGTGGCATTGATCGCATTCTCAACCAACGTTAATTATTATGCGGGGTAAGGATTATGGATTATCTGAAAATGATCATATTTTTTCTGATCTTAACAACACTGATCGATCAGCTCTGCGACAAAAGCATCTACCGGCCATACCTGCGACTAATGACAGGATTTATGCTCATCTCCCTGATGATGCAGCCAATATCCTATTATTTATCCAATGAAGATATCGTGACACAGGCAATCTCAACCGCAGTTAAAGGAGAAAATAACCCTGCATTTTTAGATGGTGCAAAAGAGGAAAAACAAAATCAGATCAAAGAACAAAGTCTGAAAGTAAAGATGTGCGGCATGCGCAGAAAAGAAGATATCGCATATGCAAATGAAGTAAAACCAGATGCAATTGGATATATTTTCTTTTCAAAAAGCAAGCGTTATGTCACAGGCCAGCAGGCAAGAGAACTTGATCAAAACTTAGATCAAAAGATTTTAAGTGTCGGAGTATTCGTCAATGAAACAATTGAGAAAGTTACAGAAATCGCCAATGAAGTTCCATTAGACGTGATCCAGTTACATGGCGATGAAGATGTTATTTATATTGAACAGTTAAGACAGCAGACAGATAAAGAAATCTGGAAAGCGGTCAGAGTGAAAGATACAAAAGACATCAAGGAAGCCCAACAGCTTCCAGTTGATAAACTGTTACTGGATACATTTACAGAAGAAAAAGATATGTATGGAGGTACCGGAAAAGTAATGAATTACGACCTGATTCCAAAAGAAGGAATCAGAAAACCATTTTTCATTGCAGGCGGGCTTCACAGTAAAAATATAAAAGAAATCACAAAAAAAGTTCATCCATACGGGATCGACATTTCCAGTGGAATCGAAACGGATGGATACAAAGATTTGAAAAAAATGAAAGAAATCATGCAGATAACAGGAGGAAGACATGAATAAAATAGGAAGATTTGGAGAGTACGGTGGACAGTATGTACCAGAAATTGTAATGAACGCGGTAAACGAGTTAAATGAGGCTTATGAAACATACAAAAATGACCCAGAATTCTTAGCCCAATTACGTCAGTTATACAGAGATTACGCAAACCGTCCATCTCTTTTATACTACGCAGAGAAGATGACAAAAGATCTTGGAGGGGCAAAAGTATATTTAAAACGAGAAGATTTGAATCATACAGGTGCCCATAAGATCAACAATGTATTAGGTCAGATTTTACTTGCAAAGAGAATGGGAAAAAAAAGAATCATCGCAGAGACAGGTGCAGGACAGCACGGAGTTGCTACAGCGACTGTTGCAGCATTATTTGACATGGAATGTGTTGTATATATGGGAGCAGAAGACGTGGAACGCCAGAGTCTGAATGCATACCGTATGGAACTTCTTGGAGCGAAAGTTCATGCTGTAGAGAGTGGAACAAGAACTTTAAAAGATGCTATTAACGAGGCAATGAGAGACTGGGCTACAAATATTGAGACAACATTTTACTGCATCGGTTCTGTTATGGGACCTCATCCATATCCAACGATGGTTCGTGATTTCCAGAAGATCATCGGAGAAGAGACAAAAGAACAGATGAAAGAAATCGAAGGAAAACTTCCAGATGCTGTATTTGCTTGTGTAGGAGGCGGATCGAATGCAATGGGAATGTTTTATGACTTTATCCCAGATGAAAGTGTCAGACTGATCGGGGCAGAAGCAGCTGGAAGAGGGATTGATACATTAGATCATGCAGCAACGATCGCAAAAGGAAGTAAAGGTATTTTTCATGGAATGAAGAGTTTGTTCTTACAGAACGAAGAAGGCCAGATCGATCCTGTATACTCTATTTCAGCAGGACTTGATTATCCGGGAATCGGACCAGAACATGCACATCTTCATGAAATCGGAAGAGCAGAATATATGAGTATCACAGATGAACAGGCAGTCAAAGCCTTTGAATATTTATCCAAAACAGAAGGAGTGATCCCTGCGATCGAATCATCTCATGCAGTTGCAGCAGCAATGGAAATCGTCCCAACAATGAGTAAAGACCAGTCAGTCGTTATCTGTCTGTCCGGTCGTGGAGACAAAGACGTTTATCAGGTAGCAAGATATAGAGGAGTGCAGTTAGATGAAAATTAGAGAAACATTTGAGAATAGAAAAAAGAATGGGCAAAAAGCATTAGTAACTTACATCGTATCTGGAGATTATGGGTACGAAACAACAAAAGAAAATATCAGAGCTATGGTAAAAGCAGGAGCAGATGTGATCGAGATCGGTATTCCATTCTCAGATCCGATCGCTGAGGGTGTTGTCATTCAGGAAGCCAGCCAGCATTCACTCGCAGGTGGTACAACACTAAAGGGAATCTTTCAGATGGTAAAAGAATTAAGAGAAGAGATCAAAGAAACACCATTTGTCATGATGATGTATCTCAATACGATCTATCGTTTTGGAACCGAAAGATTCTTTGACCTTTGTAATGAATGTGGGATTCAGGGCGTCATCGTGCCTGATATGCCATACGAAGAAAAAGACGAGATTCAGGGAGTGGCAACAGCTTACGGAGTTGACAATATCAGTCTTGTAACACCGACATCTCATGACCGTATCGCAATGATCGCAAAAGAAGCAGAAGGATTCTTATACTGTGTATCCTCCATCGGAGTTACAGGAACAAGAAGTGAATTTACAACAGATTTTGATGAATTCTTCGGTGTGATCAAGAAGAATGCAACAATTCCTTGTGCAGTGGGATTTGGTATTTCAGGACCAGAACAGGCAAAGAAAATGAGTACATATTGTGATGGTGTCATCGTCGGAAGTGCGATCGTCAAATTGATCAGTCAATATGGTAAAGAAAGTCCTGAAAAGGTTTATGAGTTTACAAAGAGCTTAAGAGATGCATTAGATGAATAAAATGATCGTCAAATGATATTACGTGAAAATTACAGCAATCAGCGAGGGTTGTTGTAATTTTCTGCATTTTTTTGTAAAATAAAACTAATGGCAAAGAAAGGAAGAGACAGATCATGTTATCAAAAGAAGTAGTAGAATTATCGAAACAGCATTCTATTATCCGTGATATTTTCGAATATGGAATGAAGAGAGCAAAAGAAGTCGGAGCAGAAAATGTATTTGATTTCAGTATCGGGAATCCAAGTGTTCCAGCACCAAAAGAAATTGATGAGACAGCACTTCGCCTGTTAAAAACAGCAGATCCAGTGGATATTCATGGATATACAAGCAATGCTGGAGTACTGGAAGTAAGAGAAAACATTGCCAAGTCTTTAAATAAAAGATTTGATACAAATTATACAGCAGCGAATATTTTTATGACGATCGGAGCGGCAGCAGCCCTTGGTATTTGCTTTAAGACATTAGTTGATGGGCCAGAAGATGAAGTTATCACATTCGCACCACATTTCCCAGAATATGCAGTATATGCACAGGGAGCAGGATGCAGATTAAAGGTCATTTCTGCAGATACCAGAGTATTCCAGATTAATTTCGAAGAATTAGAAGAAACGATCAATGAGCATACCAAAGCAATCTTGATCAACTCTCCAAACAACCCATCCGGAGTTGTTTATTCCAGAGAGACGATTGAGAAATTAGCTGCATTATTAGAGAAGAAACAAAAAGAATATGGACACAGCATTTACATCATTTCCGATGAACCATACAGAGAGATCGCGTATGATGGATTTGAAGTGCCATATGTTCCACATTTTTATAACAATACATTAGTAGCATATTCTTTTAGTAAATCCTTATCACTGCCGGGAGAACGTATCGGTTATATCGTAGCACCAAATGAGGCAGAAGATTTTGAACAGTTACTGCCAGCGTTTATCGCATCTGCACGTTTACTTTCTTATGTCTGTGTGCCAACCTTATATCAGAAAGTTGTTGGAGAATGTGTAGATTTAACTTCTGACCTTTCAATCTATCAGAAGAACAAAGATTTATTCTATAATGCATTAGTGGATATGGGATATGAATGTGTAGAACCAGGTGGAGCTTTCTATTTATTCCCGAAAGCATTAGAAGAAGATGCCAATGCATTTTGCGAGAAGGCGAAAGAATATGATCTGTTGATCGTACCTGGGGACAGCTTTGGATGCCCAGGATATGTGCGTATTTCTTACTGTGTACCAACAGAACGTATCGAAAAAGCCCTTCCATTATTTAAGAAACTGATCGATGACTATCGCAAATAAGCCAATATAGATAAAGGAGACTTTCAATGAACAGCTGGAGAGACAATGTACGAAAAGTAGAACCTTACACGCCGGGTGAACAGCCAAAAGAAGAAGGTGTGATCAAGTTAAATACAAATGAAAACCCTTATCCGCCATCCGATAAGATCAAGGAAGCGATGAGTGGGATCAAGAATCTGCGCAAATATCCTGATCCTGCAGCAACTAAATTAGTAGAAGCGATCGCTTCTTATCATGGATTTGATAAAGAAGAAGTATTTGTCGGAGTTGGATCTGATGATGTGCTTGCCGTTGCATTTATGACATTTTTTAATGGTAAGAAACCAATCTTCTTCCCAGATATCACATATTCCTTCTATCCTGTATGGGCAGAATTATTCGGAATACCATACGAGAAGAAAGTAGTCAATGATGCATTTGAGATTCAGAAAGAAGATTATTACGTTGAAAATGGCGGGGTGGTATTCCCAAATCCTAATGCACCAACAGGCGCATTTTTATCTTTAGAGGTTGTGGAAGATATCATCCAACACAATCAGGATGTTGTTGTGATTGTTGATGAAGCTTATATTGATTTTGGCGGCGACACAGCGAAAGAACTGACAAGAAAATATGATAACGTTTTAGTCGTTCAGACATATTCCAAATCAAGATCTTTAGCAGGACTTCGTATCGGATATGCGATCGGTAACAAGGAACTGATCAAGGCAATGAATGATGTGAAATATTCCTACAACTCTTATACGATGAATGAGCCATCCATTGTTCTTGGAACAGCTGTCTTAGAAGATGAAGAATATTTCCAGGAGACAAGAAATAAGATCATTGATACAAGGGAATGGTTCCAGATTGAGATGAGAAAGATCGGATTTAGTTTTGCAGATTCCAAAGCAAACTTTATCTTTGCGACACATGAAAGCGTACCTGCCAAAGAGATTTTTGAAGCAGCGAAGAAAGCAAAGATTTATGTCCGTTATTTTGATCAGCCAAGAATCAATAATTATTTAAGGATTACGATCGGTACGAGAGATGAAATGGAAACATTACTTGACTTCTTAAAAGAATTTACAGCAACAAAATAGAGATTGAATAAAAAAAGAAATTTTGAAAAATAAATTTCTTTTTTTATTGCAATTAACTGGAAAATATTGTATGATGATATGGAAATTATTTACATATGAAGGCGAGTGAGGGAAACAAATAAAATGGGGTTATGGCATGCGTTTTCATCCACAGAAAAGGAGAAGACCATGTTGAATGAGAAAGAATTTTATCAGTATGTAGAAGCGAATATTTTAAACTATCTTCCAGAGATGGAAGGAAAGAAAGTTATGGTGCAGAGGGTTAAGAGGAATAATCAGATATCGATGATGGGGTTGTCGATCGGAGAGACCAAGAATTATCTGGTACCAGTGTTGTATCTGGAGATATTTTATCGAAATTATTTAAGGGGACAGGAATTATCAGATACGATGAAAGATATCGCCAGAATTTATCGAGGACATCAGGTTGGATTTTATCTGGATGAGGATAAAGTTTCAGATTATGAGCATATTAAGAAGAATCTGTTTTATCGTGTGGTTAATTATGAGAAGAATAAAGAGATGTTAAAGTATACACCATACGAGCGGTTCTTAGATCTGGCAGTTACATATCGTTGGGCAGCATACCGGAATCATGACGGGATGGCGAGTGCATTAGTGAGGAACAAAGAGTTGCTGTTATGGGGTGTGACAAAGGAACAGATGATGAAGGATGCAAAGGAGAACACGGAGAAGATCTTCCCACCAGTGATGCGCAAGATTCAGTCTGTGATACCAGTAAAGATCACGGATATGGAGATTCCATTGTTTGTATTATCAAATGGAGATTATATGAATGGAGCATCCGTCATGCTTTATAAAGATCCACTGAGAGATTTCGCGAATTATATGGGACATGATCTTTATATTCTTCCAAGCAGTATTCATGAAGTGATTCTTTTACTGGATGATGAATATGTGCAAAGTTCAGAGGAACTACGAGAAATGGTTAGAGAGACAAACCGTATGGTTGTGGATCAGGAAGAAGTTTTATCAGATCACATATATCATTACGACAGAGAGAAAGATGAGATTAGAATTGCCAAGTAAGAATTTGTAACGTATAATAGTTCATTAAGAGATGGAAAATGGTATGAAAATTCAAGAATATACTAATTACATCAGGGAGTGAAAAAATTATGAAACGTTGGGAAATTTATCTGGATATTATCATGGAACTGTTGGTCATATTAGCAGGTGCATTGCTTTTGATCTTTGTATTACCAAAAGCAATCGTATTTTTATGGCCATTTGTAGCAGGATGGATTATTTCAATGATGGCCCACCCAGTGATCGAATATCTGGAGAAGAAGGTAAAATTACCGAAGAAGTTCGGTTCTGCGATCTTGATCGCGGCAGTTATCACAGGAATCATAGTGGTTCTTTATTTTGCAGTCAGAGGTATCGCACTGCAGGTCATCGGATTTATACAGGATGCACCAGATATCCGTCATGAGATCATGAGACAAGGAATGATCTTTCAGAAGAAGATAGAGCAATTTTTAAGTATTCTTCCACCATCTTTTGGAAAACAGTTTGATCAGTGGAGCGGATCGATCGGAGAGCTTTTCAAGAAAGCGGCATCTTCTGCAGGAGATTATGGGGTAGCACATGCAGGTGGTGTTGCAAAGGGTGTGACAAGCGGTCTGTTAGGGCTTGTTGTTATGTTATTTGCAGCTTATATGTTTTCACTGGAACGAGAAAAACTCATAGCATGGTATGAAAAATGTATTCCAGGATTTGTGAAGCATAAGATCAATGTATTTATGAAGAACTCAGTTGGAGTCTTAGTAAGTTACTGCCTTGCGCAGTTAAAGATCATGATAGTGATCATAGCGATCCTTTGGATCGGATTTTTTATTGCAGGGATTGGACATTCTTTTATCTATTCGGTATTAGTAGGAATTGTCGATATATTTCCAATCCTTGGAACAGGGACTGTGATCATTCCATGGGCAATATTTAAGCTGATCACAGGAGATATCAAAACAGCAGTTATCTTACTGATCATTTATGCGATCTGTCTGGTATTGAAACAGGTCTTACAGCCAAAAATGATGGGAGACAGTATGGGAATCTCAGCACTGACAACGATCTTTTTGATCTACGTTGGTCTGAAATTCGGAGGATTAGGAGGAATGTTATTAGCCCTGATCCTTGGAATGTTTGTGATCAATTTATACCGATTAGGAGTGTTTGACCGTAAGATTGCATTTTTTAAACGAAGATTTGAGATGCTTACGATCAACAGTGAGGAAGAAGAAAAGGAGAAGAAGAAAGAATGAGTTATGCAGATCAGGTATTTATATCTATGTGCGAAGATATTTTAGAGAATGGAACTAGTACAGAGGGAGAGAAAGTCCGTCCGCACTGGCCAGATGGAGAGTCTGCCTATACGATCAAACAGTTTGGTGTTGTAAATCGTTACGATCTGTCCAAAGAATTTCCAGCATTGACTTTAAGAAAGACATATATTAAGTCAGCTATTGATGAATTATTATGGATTTGGCAGAAGAAATCAAATAATGTAAATGATCTGAAGAGTCATATCTGGGATGAATGGGCAGATGAAGATGGTTCAATCGGAAAGGCTTATGGATATCAGATGGGTGTAAAGCACCAATACAAAGAAGGAATGATGGATCAGGTAGATCGTGTGATCTATGATCTGAAACACAACCCATACAGTAGAAGGATCATGACAAATATTTATGTCCACCAAGATCTTCATGAGATGAATCTTTATCCATGTGCGTATAGTGTGACATTTAATGTAACAAAGAAACCAGGACATGATAAGCTCACATTGAATGCAATCTTGAACCAGCGTTCTCAGGATATTTTAGCAGCAAATAACTGGAATGTTGTACAGTATGCAGCATTAGTTTATATGATGGCACAAGTATGTGATATGGAACCAGGAGAGTTAGTTCATGTGATCGCAGATGCACATATTTATGATCGCCATATTCCAATCATCAAAGAGATGATCAAACGAGAGACATATCCTGCACCGAAAGTAACGCTTAATCCAGAAGTCAAAGATTTCTATGAATTCACAACAGATGACTTTAAAATCGAAGACTATCAGGCAGGAGAACAGATCAAAGATATTCCGATCGCAATATAAGAAGGAGAAGGTAAGATGAATCTTATTGTAAATGCAGATAAGAACTGGGGAATTGGAAAGAACAATGAACTTTTAGTCCATATTCCAAATGATATGAAGATGTTTCGTCAGATGACAACAGGAAAAGTCGTTGTCATGGGAAGAAAAACATTAGAAAGCTTTCCAAATGGAATGCCGCTTCCAAAGAGAACGAATATTGTATTAACGCATGATAAAGACTACGATGCAAAAGGAGCGATCGTAGTTGGAAGTAAAGAAGAATTGTTAGATGAGCTGGAAGAATATAAGGACGAAGATATTTTTATCATCGGTGGAGAAAGCATTTACCGCATGATGCTTCCTTATTGTGATACAGCTTATGTTACAAGAACAGACTTTGCATATGATGCAGATACTTATTTTCCAGATCTGGATGAGATGCCAGAGTGGAAACTTGTGAAAGAGAGTGAAGAAGAGACTTACTTTGATATTGAATATCAATTTCTTGTATATCAAAAATAATTCACTCTTTCAATGAATATTTTAAATCATAATTGCCCAGTGACCCATTCGCATTCGGATTCTCACGCAGCTGTACTAAGTTCGTGACAGGTCTTACGACCAGCCACTCACTAAGTGCAGGCGTGTTCATACGGTCACTGGGCAATTATGATTTAAAATATTCTTTATACAAGAGGATATTGAATTGTTGTTTTGAAATGCTTCAAGGTATGGAGTGTGGGGTTTTGGAATATATGTTATAATGAAACCGATTAAGATAAATGATTGAAGTTTTGGAAAGGATGAGAATAAATGAATCGATCAAAATTGAAATTAACTACGATAATTGCATTGACAGCGTTTACAGTTGCTGTGATTCCAGTTTGTTTACAGAGAAAATCTGCGAATGCAGCTTCGAAATATACTTATAAAAAAGGCTTTACTTATGAGAAGATTTCTCCGAATATTGAAAAGAGGATCACGGGAAAATCTTATCGAAAGAATAAGAATGTTAAGTTGTCTGATTTAAGATATGTACAGGTTCTTCATTATGGTTTTGATGGGAAGGTAAAAGAGGGTGAGTTGATCGTTAACAAGAAGATCGCGAAGAAAACGGTCAAGGTCTTTTATGCTCTTTATCAGAAGAGGTACAGAATTGAGAGAATGAGACTGATTGATGATTATGGTGCGAATGATGAGAAGTCTATGGCTGCAAATAATACCTCTGCGTTTAATTATCGTGTGATCAGTGGAACGACAAAACTTTCCAACCATTCTTATGGAATGGCTATCGATATCAATCCAAGGATCAATCCGTGGGTCAAAGGAAATAAGGTATCACCGGCAAATGGTAAGGTGTATAAACAGAGAAAGACGTCAAAATGTAAAGGAAAATATAAAAGATATATGATCCATAAGAATGACACAGCTTATAAGATCTTTAAGAAATATGGATTCAGCTGGGGTGGTGAGTGGAGAAGCTCTAAGGATTATCAGCATTTCGAAGTGAATAAATAGAAATGATTAACTATTGATTCTGGAAGGTTGTTGGCTATAACATGTATTGGTTTAAAGATTTAACATAATTGAACTGCGAATATATGTTTATCAATATATAATTAATAAAAGAAAGGAGGCAGTAGGAAGAGATGAAGAATCTAAATATTCCTGTTGGGATTTCGGATTTTGAGAGAATTCGAGAGTTGAATTATTATTATGTGGACAAGACCGGATTGATCAAGACGTTGTTACAGGGTGAGATGGATCAGGTGACGTTGATTACGCGGCCTAGGCGGTTTGGAAAAACGATGGCGATGAATATGTTGAACAGTTTTTTGGATATCAGGAAAGATAGCAGACATTTGTTTAAAGGACTTGAGATATCTGATGAGGTCGAGATTTGTGAGAAATGGATGAATCAGTATCCGACATTATTTTTGTCTTTTAAGGATGTAGATGGAACTACATTTGAGAATGCGTTTAATTTTTTGAAATTTATTATATCTGAAGCATGTAAACAACATGTATACTTGTTGGATAGTGATGAGATAGATGAAGGGGATAAACTGGTATTTCAAAAATTAAAGACTTGTAGTGCAAGTATGATGGAAATTCAAAGTTGTATATTAAGAATTACCAATATGCTGAAAAGTTATTATAAAAAGCCAGTGATCCTTTTAATTGATGAATATGATGTTCCAATTGCAAAAGCAAGTAGTAATGGTTACTACAAAGAGATGTTAGAAATTATGAAAGGTTTGCTTAGTACAGCCTTAAAAGATAATTCCTCATTAAAGTTTGCAGTCATCACAGGATGCCTAAAGATTGCCAAAGAAAGTATTTTCACTGGAACAAATAACTTTGTATCAGATACGATTTCATCCACAAGATACAATGAATATTATGGATTTACACAACAGGATGTAGATAAGCTTTTAGCAGATGCGGAGATTGAAGAGAAAGCGGAGCTGATTAAAGAATGGTATGATGGATATAATTTTGGAGAGTTTGAAGTATATTGTCCATGGGATGTCATGAATTATCTAAGAGATCTTCAAAATGATCTGAATGCAAGACCAGTCAGCTACTGGAAGAATACCAGTGATAATGCGATCATTCGCTCCTTTATTGATTATACGGGAGCTGCTATACGAAAAAAACTAGAAGTATTGATCGCAGGTGGAAGCATCTGCCAGAAAATAGAAGAAGACCTCACATATGATTATCTACATTCATCAGAAGATAATTTATGGAGTATTCTCTATCTTACTGGATATCTTACAAAAGTCGGAGAACGTGATAAGGATGGTCAGATAGAATTAAGAATTCCAAACAAAGAAGTAAAAGAAATTTTCGAATCAACCGTAAGGAAATGGTTTGAAGACAGTGCAAGAGTTACGAATCGGAAAGATTTATTTGATGCAGTGTGGAACAAAGATGCGGATAAGGCAACAAAAGAAATCAGCACATTACTGCGAATGACGATCAGTTATTATGATTACCGAGAAAATTTCTATCATGCATTTCTTGCAGGAATCTTTGCAGGAGCAGGTTATAGTGTAGAGTCGAATAGAGAGCATGGAGAAGGACGAAGTGATATTGTAATCTACAATGATGTAACAGGACAAGTTGCAGTATTTGAAGCAAAGTATTCAAGGAAATTAGAAGATTTGGAAAAAGACTGTCAAAAGGCGTTAGATCAGATCAACACAAAGATGTATGCAAAAGAGTTTGAAGATGCTTATGAGGAAGTATTGTGTTATGGAATTGCTTTTTATAAAAAGCGGTGTTTGGTGAAGAGTAAATAGAATAAGAAATGAAAAAAAGCTCCACAAGGATGAACTTTGTGGGGCTTTTGGTGTATCTAAGATTTCAATTCAACTCCGCAATCCGACTAACCCCAACATAGATCTCACTGATCTTATACCAAGTAGGGTAATCAACAATTCCTGTCTGTGGCAGTCCAAAAATATTCTGGAATTTCCGAACAGCATTCGCAGTAGATTCTCCATAAACACCATCCACAGCGATCGTAGGCAGAGAAGGATAATCTTTAGCAATACGATTCAATTGTTGTTGTATTTGTCGAACCTTATCTCCTCTGCTGCCGATCGTCAGATCATATCCCGGCCAGGAAGAAGGAATTCCTGAAATCTGTTCTGCGGTATTGATGTACATACTCTCTCCATAATAATATCTCAAGATCTCAATCGGAGCATATCCCTGATCACCTAAGTATTTAGAACCCCACTGTGTCATCCATTCGGGACAAGACACCTTCTTTCCATCACAATACTGCGTAAGGATCGGCTGTCTCACATTCGGACGAGACAGATAATCTGCAAAAATTTCATCAACGATCGTATTAATAGAATTATAAGTTGTCTTTCCAGGAATGAATTTATGATCATAAGCTGTAGAAGATGTGATCGTAAAATCATGCCCTTTATTTCTATACCATTCTGTATACACACGATTCAAAGTAAATGACATGATCGCAAGAATATTTGCTTCAAGCGTTGCCCTTGGCCAAGTGGAATAAATCTCACAGGCGGCAACATTTTTGATGTAATCTTTATAGCGAACATAATAATTCTGCGCAGTTTTATCACCGACAGGACCATCATGAACAATAATATATTCAGGAATCACAACCCTGCTTAAAACGATCTCACCACTTTCGTTGACTGGCTTGATCTCAGATTCCGCAATCTTGGGAGGGTAATTACCCCATAAGGTATGCGGACCGATCACGATCGGGTGTTCTTCTGTTGGAGTGTGGGTTTCTTCAGGAATCATGGAAACAGGCTGCAGGCCTTCCACACCAGAAAGAATCTGTGCACCTGAGATCGTGACAGGTTTATATTCATCAGAATGTATTTTTAGATTATATTCAGAATAAGGCTGATTTTCACTCGGAGACATGCTGTATTCCACGGGAGGAGCAGGGAGGTCAACGACAGGTGTCTGCCCATTTTCATCAGTAGATACAGTCTCAAGAACAGAATCAGGATCACCAGTATAAGAAATCTCGATCGTAGCGTTAGGGATTGGGACGGCTCTTTGTCTTGAAGTTACCTGTATTTTTAACTGTCCACGATCGACAAGATTGTTAGTTTGTATTTCTGGCATAAAAATATCCTCGGAAGATCTTTTACTCTCACTATATGAGAAAATATGATATAATGTGCACAAGTAGTGTAAAAATGTATGCCAAAGAAATAAAGGAGGCCATTATGCAGAAAGATTTTATATATGAGAATTATCTAAAAATGCCAGATGATCTTGAATTTGAGCAGGCGATGAAGGTTTATGAAGAACTGTTAGAAGAGAATCTTGAAGAAGATGAGATCTATGACAAGTTATGGGATCATGCACTTCATTGTATGATCGATTATGGAAGCCTCCGCGCACATTGGAAGATCACACCGAAGACAGACAGAAGCAATGATGATAGGACAGTGATGCACGATAGCGTGATCCATTCTTTAGATGAATTGGCAGCATATACAAAAGAGCATGGCAAAGAAGCAAAATGGAGAGAAGAACTTGGATATCAAAGAAAAAGAATCGGAGATTTTGCATGTTATGTTTCTTTGATCTATGGAGTATTTGCAAGGTAAAATATGATGAGAATGTCAAAAGTAAATTTTGCCAGATAAAACGATCAGTAAGGAGGACATTATAAGATGGCAAAGAAAGAACCAAAAACAAATGCAATGCGGATGCTTGAGAGAGCAAAGATCCCATTTGAAGTACATCGTTATGAATGTAAAGAATTTATTGATGGAATTACCATCGCAGATATGTTAAATGAACCATATGAAAGAGTATTTAAAACCCTCGTGACTGAAGGAAAAGGTGGAGGGTATTTTGTATTTGTCATTCCGATCGATCAGGAATTAGATCTTAAGAAAGCAGCGAAGGCAGCAGGTGAGAAGTCTGTGGAGATGATCCATGTCAAGGATATCAACAAGATCACGGGATATATCCGTGGTGGATGCACAGCGATCGGGATGAAGAAAGACTATCCAACAGTGCTCGATGAAAGCGCCAATGCACAGGAGAAGATCATTGTAAGCGGCGGTAAAAATGGAATCCAGATTGAACTTACGACCGAAGATTATTTAAAAGCCTGCAAGGGAAAAACGGCAGATATTACATTGAGGTAGGGAGTAGAAGTTATGATAGATGAAATCTTAAAGTATAACAAAGAATTTGTAGAAGAAAAGAAGTATGAACAATACAAGACAAGCAAATATCCAGACAAGAAGATCGCAATCATCACTTGTATGGATACAAGGTTGACAGAACTTTTGCCGGCAGCCCTTGGGATCAGGAATGGAGATGTGAAGATCATCAAGAATGCTGGTGGGGTAGTAAGTCATGCCTTCGGAAGTGTGGTACGAAGTGTTTTAGTCGGAATCTTTGAACTTGGGATTGAAGAAGTCATGGTCATTGGACACACTGACTGTGGAGTACAGCATATTAATAGTGATATGATGATAAAACATATGATGGATCGAGGAGTCGATGAGGAGAAGATTGAGCTGATCCGTCATTGTGGTATTGATTTTGATACATGGCTGGAAGGATTTGACTGTGTGGAAAGTTCTGTAAAAGATTCTGTGGAAATGTTGAGAAAACATCCATTGATCCCAAAAGATGTGAAGATATCTGGATATGTTATGGATTCTGTGACAGGAGAGCTTCATGTTGTAGAGCCATAGAACAACTGCAGCATTATAAATGAGAGGGATAAAAGGTATGAAAAAGATATGGAAGATCATGATCTTATGTATGATCCTTTGTTTTTTCTGTGCTGGATGCAGCAATGATGATGAAA
>ENA-OPRV01000751-OPRV01000751.1-human-gut-metagenome-genome-assembly--contig:-NODE-751-length-20054-cov-2.921446_pt1 | contig 20054 bp, 18 predicted proteins | sample MGYA00241896_ERZ501886 | MGnify/ENA primary metagenome ERZ501886 (study PRJEB25962, sample SAMEA2042452) | human gut metagenome | biome: human gut; feature: human-associated habitat; material: faeces... | reverse complement strand
AGAAGCCAGCCCCCGACGAAGCCCCGGCGACAGGCAGCACACGCCTCACGGGCGTACTTCTCACGCTCCCCACCTTCCCCACAAAAAAAGAACAGCGACGGACCTCAAATCCACCACTGTTCTCCAAACATCATCCAATTTCTATTTTCCCATCAGCGCAACAATCTTCTCTTTCAATTCCCGCGCATTCTTCTGCGGATCCTCCGCCTTCATGATCGCAGACACCACAGCCATACCACTCATGCCTGCGCCCTCCAGCACATCCATATTTCCAGCATTCAATCCCCCGATCGCAACCGCCGGGATCGGAACCGCCTCACAAATATCCTTCAAAGTAGAAACCTTCGTAAGAATCGTCACAACCTTGGTCGTAGTAGGATAAATCGCCCCCACACCAAGATAATCCGCACCATCCTCATAAGCCTTCATGGCAGCCTCCACCGTCTTGGCAGTAGCACCCACGATCTTATCCGGCCCCATCAGCTTCCTGGCCACAGCAACCGGAATATCCGAAGACCCCACATGCACACCAGCCGCATCACAGGCCAGCGCCACATCCACACGATCATCAATGATCAACGGCACATGATACCGATCCGTAATCTCCTTCACCTTAAACGCCTTATCCAGATACTCCCGTCCACCCGTATTCTTCTCACGAAGCTGAACCAGAGTCACACCACCCTTACAGGCCTCTTCCACCGTATGAAGCAGAGACTCCTCTGTATGATACGTACTGTCCGTCACCAGATACAGCGTTACATCCAAATCTTTTCTATCCATCTCAAAATCCTCTTCTTTAATACATTTCAATCTTCAGCGTTTCCAGCAGCTGCCTGTCAGAAATCCCATAAATCTCATCCAGCAGATTCGCCTGAAAACTTCCCGGCCCGCGGGAAATTTTTTCAGCCTGCTCACCGGCAATACCCATCAGTGCGGTGCCAAGAACTGCAGCGTCCAGATAATTCCCGGATCTCACATTTAATCCCATCTCACCGCCAGACCAGACACCTGCCTCTGTACGATCCGTCATCTCTTTCGCAATATGATCTTCACACCCCGGCAAAAACGCCGCAGTCAGTGCACCGACCATACAGCCGGTTCCTGTGATCCCGGACAGCGCCGCACTGCCCTTTTGTCCCAAAACAACCCGTTCACCATCCGTAACAAAATCCTGCTTCCCGGTAGCCAGTACCACCGCCTGATTATTTCTGGAAAAAGCTTTCAGCACATCACTGACCGCATCAATATTTTCTGAAGTCAGCGCATCCTGTGCTCCCGCATCAATTCCGATGGCATGGGACGGAAGCCCGGAAACAGCCAGAAGCTCCGACATATTTCCCTTCAGAACCGCCGGATGGCCAATACTTAAAAGCTCCCTCGCCAGATCCAGCCGCAGGTCACTGCATGCAACCCCCACAAGATCCAGCAGGACCGGAATCTTATTTTCCACAGCTCTTCCCATGGAGCACTTCATAGATTTGATCCTGGCATCAGTAATGTTTCCAAGATTCAGCATCAAAGCACCGGAAGAAGCTGTAATCTCCTCAACTTCCGCCGGATGCTCCGCCATGATCGGCCTTGCACCCACTGCAAGGATCACATTTGCACAGTCGTGGATTGAAATCGGATTGGTGATGCAGTGGATCAGCGGCTTCTCCTCTTTAATTTGCTTTCGCAGTTGTAAAAGTCTTTGTCTCATATGTTTTTGAACCCAAAGCTGCCTGGAATTTCACCAGAAGACCTGCTTTACTCAGAGCCTTCAGGAAAATATAGGCAACACATCCTCCCATCGTGGTTGCTGCAAGGAACATCGGCGTATAATAAAACGCTGTCAGTCCGCCTCTTCCCATCAGGAATGCCATCACCGGATAAGAAACCATAGAGCCGATGATACCTGTTCCAAAGATCTCACCGATCACCGCACAGATGATCTTACCTTTGGAAAGTCTGTAGAACACACCTGAAAGGAATGCGCCAAACACTGCACCGGTCAGTGCAAGTGGCGGGATTCCCATGAACATCATACGGATCACGCCGATCATTGTTGCACAGAGAAGGGAATACCACGGTCCCATCAGAACCGAACATACGATATTCACCAGATGCGCCGTCGGGCACATTCCCTCAATCCTCAGGATCGGTGAAATTACGACACCGATCGCAACCATCATTGCCAGCATTACCATACGAAGCGTGTGCATCCTCTGTTTTTCCATTGTGTTTTCCTCCCTGAAATACAAAGCAGATCACAAGCAGCGGATCCCGGGCAAAAAATTTCCCGGCTGCTGCAGTCTGCCTTTAGATTTTGGCGGTCGAAGTTCCCTTACTTCCTCTCACTCCGAAAACACGGATTCCCATCGCTTACATGATCCTTCCGGAAAAATCTCCGGAACATCACCCTCCTGCCAGACATTAAGGCGCTCCCCTTCCTGCCCGCTCTTTCGCAGAAGCTCACAAAAAGAGCGCATCCCCCGGCAAACGCCACGGAGACACGCTCTCATATCACAATCCCTCCGTTGGCATTACCCAAATCAGGTACGGTCGAAGATCTATCTTCCTCTCAGCCTGTCACACAAGCTCCCGCTGGCTCTTTTCTTTTCTGTTCCTCAATATAGCACACCCTTATTCCATTGTCAACGAATCATGAAACATCAACTATGTACCGGATGTTTTTGTCAAACCAATATTCAGGAATCTTACTTTGAGATCTCATCGATCAGACGCAGCTCTTCCTCTGTAAACGGTGCACAGTGGATCGCTTTCACATTATCCAGAATCTGCTGTGGCTTGGAAGCGCCGATGAGCACACCGGTGACTTCCTCATGATTGAGCAGCCAGCCAAGTGCCATATCTGCAAGTTTCTCACCTCGCTGTACTGCCAGATCGTTCAGTCTTCGGATCTGGTCCAGACGTTCTGGTGTCAGTGCGCTTTCTTTCAGGAATCTTCCGTCTTTGCGGATACGGCTGTCCTCCGGGATTCCGTTCAGGTAGCGGTCTGTCAGCTGTCCCTGTGCAAGAGGGCTGAAGGTGATGAGGCCTTTTTTCAGGATGCCGGTGGTTCTCTTCAGGCCGTTCTCTTCCACAGTTCTGTCAAAAATGGAATACCGGTTCTGATTGATCACAAACGGGCATTTCAGATCTTTCAGGATCGCTGCTGCCTGGCTTAAAGTTTTTCCATCGTAATTGGAAAGTCCTACATAGAGGGCCTTACCCTGCTGAACCGCTGTTGCAAGCGCGCCCATAGTCTCCTCCAGAGGAGTCTCAGGGTCCATTCTGTGATGGTAAAAAATATCCACATATTCCAGTCCCATGCGTTTCAGGCTCTGGTCAAGGCTCGCCAGAAGATATTTACGGCTGCCCCAGTTTCCGTAAGGGCCCTCCCACATATCATAGCCGGCCTTGGTTGTGATGATCAGTTCATCACGATACGGCATCAGTTCTTCTTTCAGGATCTTGCCGAAATTCCTCTCTGCACTTCCGTAGGCAGGTCCGTAATTATTGGCAAGGTCAAACTGTGTGATGCCATTGTCAAAAGCTGTAAAACACAGCTGTTTCATATTTTCATAATCAGAAGTATCTCCGAAATTATGCCATAATCCAAGAGATACCTTCGGAAGCATCAGGCCGCTTTCTCCGCAGCGGTTATACTCCATGGTCTCATAACGTTCTTTTGCAGGTGTGTACATAAAAAGCCCTCCCATAATGCCACATAATTTACATTTTCTGTAACCAATTCCTTCACTTACACCTATTTCGCAAGACGGATCATATTCCAGCTGTGTTTTGCAAACACTGCCTCCAGCTTTCCGCCTTCCAGTTTCGAGCACTCTGCGCCGGCTTTTACAGGAACTACATTCTCCGGCTGTGCCTCTGTATTCACCGCCTGAAGGTCATCATTGTTCAGCACGATATGCTCTACGATCTTATATCCCCCAAACTGCCTTAAATCACAGGAAACTTCCATGTCCTCATCCAGGCTCTTGTTCACTGCAAAAATAGTCAGAGCATCTTTTTCCTCATCCCAGACACACACGGAATCCAGATACGGCGCTTCACCATAGGTTCTGCTCTCGTATACCGGTGTGAGAACCTGCGTATTGAGGACGGTTCCTTTTCCAAACACACTGGTCAGCATATATGGATAAAAGATAGTCTGGCGCCATGCACCGGTGTCGGAAGTCATAATCGGCGCGATAACATTGACCAACTGTGCCATGCAGGCGATCTTTACACGGTCTGCGTGACGGAGAAGTGTGATCAGCATACTTCCCACAAGAAGTGCATCCTCAAAGTTGTAAACATCCTCCAGCTGATGAGGTGCCTGCACCCATTTCTCCAGTTTTTTGTCCTGCTCGTTGCTGTGGTACCATACGTTCCACTCGTCAAAGGAAAGGTTGATCTGTTTTTTGCCATGTTTCTTTGCTTTTACAGCATCACAGATGGAAACCACACCGGAGATAAAATCATCCATGCCTTTGGAGCATGCAAGGAAATCCGCAGTGTCACCCGCCTGATTTCCATAGTACTGATGCAGAGAAAGATAATCCACCTGATCGTAAGCCTCGTCAAGAACCGTATACTCCCAGGAGCCAAAGGTAGGCATTTCCAGACTGGAGCTTCCGCATGCAACAGTCTCAACCTCCGGATCCATAAATTTCATCAGGCGGGCAGTCTCTGCTGCAACTCTTCCGTACTCTGCCGCAGTCTTATGTCCCATCTGCCACGGGCCATCCATCTCGTTTCCGAGACACCATAATTTGATATCGTGAGGCTGTTCATAACCATGAGATTTACGGAGATCACTGTAATAAGTGCCACCCTTGAAGTTACAGTATTCCAGAAGATTCTTCGCATCCTCCGGACCTCTTGTTCCCAGGTTCACTGCCATCATCACATCACTGCCTGCTTTTCTGGACCAGTCCACAAATTCATTCAGACCAAACTGGTTTGTCTCGATCACACCCCAGGCAAGCTCCGGTCTGGACGGACGCTGATCTTTTGGTCCAACGCTGTCCTCCCAGCGGAATCCCGATACAAAATTTCCGCCCGGATAACGGACGATGGGAACCTGAAGCTCTCTTACCAGTTCCAGAGTATCCTTACGGAATCCCTGCTCGTCAGAAATAGGACTGCCTTCCTGATAAATGCCCTCATAAACCGCACGTCCAAGATGTTCAATAAAGGAGCCGAAGATCCTTTTGTCTGTTTTTCCGGTGAGGAAATATTTGTCCACGATGATCTGTGCTTTTTTCATTGTAAAAACCCTCCTGTGATAGAATTTTGTTATAGTCATTCACTCTTCCGGCATTTTTCACCTGACAGTATCCACCCCAAAGATACCTATCTCATTCTTCTGTACATTCAGAAAACTGCCGCTCTGTCTATCATTTTATCATTCCTTCCGGCTTATGTCATTGCCTTTCTCAGGAAACGCCCGGATTTTTCAAAAAATTTTCTATTTTCTCTCTACAGTGCCGCATTACATTTTTCATAAGCAAACAGTGCCGCTCCCAGCGCACCGCAAAGCTGTGCCTCGTCGCAGATATAAAGCTTCGCTCCCAGCTTCTCTTCCAGTGCCTGGATAATGCCTTTATTCTTGGCAACACCACCGGTCATCATATATTCTCCCGGATTCTTTTTGCCAAGGCGGGCCGCAAGTGCGCCTACTTTGGAGGCAACAGACACGTTCAGACCGTGGATAATATCTGCCACATCCTTATTCTGGGCAACCAGGGAAACCACCTCGGACTCTGCAAACACGGTACACATGCTTGAGATCACCACGTTCTCTTTCCATTCCAGTCCGCGGGTGCTCATCTCCTCCAGGGAAAGCCCAAGGGTACGGGCCATCATTTCCAGGAAACGTCCGGTTCCTGCCGCACATTTATCATTCATCAGGAAATTTTTTACTGCACCGTTCTCATCAATGCTGATTGCCTTGATATCCTGGCCGCCGATATCAATGACAGTACGCACGTTTGGATTCAGATAATGGGCGCCTTTCGCGTGGCAGGTGATCTCTGTGATGCTGTCATCGCCGCTGTCAATGTATGCACGTCCGTATCCGGTGGTAACGATACGCACGATATCCTCTTTTTTAATGCCCGCTTTTTCCACTGCCATCTCCAGGCTCTTCTCCGCACTCATCATAGCACCGCCGCCTGTGGGGATGATCATGGTAGATTTGATCTTTCCGTCTTTATCCAGGATCACAACGTCCGTACTTGTGGAACCGCTGTCGATCCCTGCCACATAATAAACTCCTGATTCCATTTTTTTCCTTATCTCCTCGCTGATTCCTTTTGATGGGTCCATATCCTCCGAGCCCTCCAGCGTTTCCGCAAAAGCCTGCACTCTGGTGAGAAGCTGACCTGCACTCTGGCTGGTAAAGTCCGTCTCGATCTTCAGAAGGGGAACCTTGATATCCCGCTTGATACTTGCATACTCAAATCCGTAATAGTCGCAGAACTTGATCGTATGATAGATGATTCCCTTCAGATTCGGGTCCAGATACAGCCGGTTCCTTCTGGTACTGTTGTTCATACGGAAACACGGCATCTGGGAAAGAAGCGCGTCTGCATAAGCCAAAAACATGGCATCATCATCCATTTTTTCCAGTTCCTCACGGATCACAGCCAGACGTCTTCCACCTGTACAGGTCAGGTTTTCCACATCCATGCGGATGTTATCCCGGATCATTTTTTCCAGGACACCACTGACGCGGACGCCCAGCACACCGATGTATGGCTGGTTATCCACATCCTCATGGGAAAAAGCGTTCAGAAATCCACTTCTGTCGAAAGTTTTCCCCGAAAATTTCTCGTAAGCTTTCTTAAGGCGGTGAATTCCTTTGGCCAGCTTCACTTTCTCGCAGTCGTTATCCTCATGAGGCATATCCAGCATGTACAAAAATTTACATTTGCCAGTACTTTCCACAATATCGTACACACGGCGCATGGAATCACAGCAGTTTACAAGAACCAGCTGCTCCACTTTTCCCTCCAACACTGCCTGGATCACGGATTTTCCAAAACCGCAGAGATTGGCATGGGCGATCTGGTCGGAAAGTTCAAAGTTCTCCGGCATTTCCTCCAGAACCGCACATTCCTCGCCAAAACCTTTAAACAGTTCCAGCGGTGTATATTTACAGACGTAATGTATCATGATCGTTTTTCCTCCCTGCTTTTTTCCAGCATTTCAAGGTATGCCTGAAGTCGTGTGGACACCTGGCCGTCACTGGAATTGGCCGGATTGCAGCCGTCGCCGTCCAGGACCATGGTTGGAAGCCCTGCGTTTTCCAGAGAATTTTTGATCAGGCTGGAAGCTCCGATGGTTCCCTTGCATCCCCAGTGTGCAAAAAGGATCCCTCCGTCTGCCTCTGTAAGACTGGCCAGCTCCTGGGCACGCTGGATTCTCTGTTTTACACTTCCATTGTAAATGCAGTTGACCATTTTTTCCGCAAGGGCCTCATAAGGATCTGCAGGCTGCATCCGCTGAAAGCCATCCGCAACAAAATCACAGGCGCTGATGTGCACGTTCTGACTGTAATTAAACACATCCTTTACCGGCTCCTGCAAAAACGGCATCATATGCATCCAGAGAATATGAAGGCCTTCCCCTTTTGGCGCCTTTTTCACATCTTCGAGAAGCATCTTTGTGTATTTCAGGGATTCCTGGGAACCTGCAAGAAGATGGCACATAAAGATGGCGTACAGCTCATTTGTCAGGGAAGTTACCGGATCGTGGTCTTTCCTGAGAGCAAGCTGGCGGCTGTAATAAGATGCCGCTTCGTTGCTGTTGGCCACTGCCCGCTGTACAGACTGTTCTGAGATTTTTTTGCCAGTAACATCTTCCAGGAATTTCTTCATCTCACGAAGCTGATCTGCTACGTAGCTAATGGAATCCTGATTTTTTTCATAAGGTACATCAATATAAAATCCCGGGATCTGATATTTCTGTTTCAGATAAGGAAAGGTCATCATGTTTCCGTCACAGGCAAGATTTGTATAAATGGTGCATTTCGGCTTCGGCACCAGCCCTGTCATGGACGCTCCCAGAAAAATCCGGTGATAGGAGCACATGGTTTCCGGAAATCCCTCTGATTCCGTCTGTGCCAGAAATGCCTGCTCGCATCTGGTTCCGGCGATGAAGCAGGACATTGCCTCCACGGAATACGGAGTGATCCCTGCTGCTGTCAGAAGCTCTCCCGGTACAAAAATGCTCACAAGAGCGGTATCGTCCGGTTTTGCAAGGGCTTTGATAATATTCTGCATGACTACACGGGCTACATACTGTCCCGAAGCCGGAAGCTTCCTGTCAGGAAAAAGCTGCAGACGTTTTTCCTGAAGCCGGTAGCCAGTGAGAAGAAGTTTTCGTGCTTTTTCCGGGTCCCTGATGGAGCTCTCTCCCACCATATCCCCGAATTTCTTTATGATATCCAATCTGTCACATCCTCCGTCAAGTCAAAAAATCTATTATAAGTCTGTCAGGCGCTTACCCGAAACTTTGTCCTCAGACAAAATCCTGTAGCATTATCATCGTCTGGATGGTATAAAGGCTCCACCTGTCAGACCAATATTTTTATTATAAAGATATTTTTTTCAAATGTAAACACACCAATTTTTACAAATCCGGGCGGCATCTTCCTCTGTATTATGCAATTATGCATACAGTTCTGTTACAGACTGCAGATTTTTTTCACATATTTCAACACAAAAATGCAGATTTTCCACAGAAAACTTCTTATAGCGTTTCCGGAAAATCTGCATTTCTCACTTATCTGTAAAATTCTTCAGGCAGCTGCCAGTTTCCATCTGGCAGTTCTGCATGAAATATGTTATCTTACTTCATTTTTTCTGTTGCCCTGCGTACGCACATCAGACATGTTGGCAGAATATAGCAGCTTGCGGAGATCCACGCTGCCTGGTCTGCACAGCAGATCGCTGTAAATCCATAAGTTCCAACGAACCCAACACTTACGATCACACGCGCGATCATCTCAGTTACACCGGAAAATACTGCTCTTCCGGAATAGCCAAGTCCCTGTGTCACCATACGATTTACATTGAGAATACCAAGACTCCAGAAGAAGAATCCCAGGTATCTCAGATATTTTGCAGAGGCATCCAACACATCCACCGCGCTTTTGTTTACAAAGATCCGTGTCAGTGTCCGACCGCCAAAGATCAGTACCAGTCCTATCAAAGCACCGTACGCCACTCCAATAGTAACTGCCTGGCGAAGTCCTTTTCGGATCCTGTCCGGCTGTTTTGCACCAAGATTCTGACTGCAGAACACAGATGCTGCCGTTGAGACCGCATCAAACGGGCACATGGCAAACTGCTTGATCCTCATAGCTGCTGTAAACGCAGATACATACACACTTCCCAGTCCGTTGTTTGCAGACTGCATTACCATACTTCCGATAGCAGTAATAGAATACTGCAATCCTGTGGGAATTCCCATAAGAAGAAGTTCCTGTGCTGCTTCTTTTCTCATGTGGCGGTCGTCTTTTCCAAGCCACATCAGTTCCATTTTCCGTGAGATCACAATCAGACAGCAGATACCACTGATGGCCTGTGCCGTGATGGTCGCAATGGCAGCACCCGCGCATCCCCATTTCAGCACAACAATGCAGAACAGATCCAAAAAAATATTCAGCACTGCTGCAAACGCCAGAAAGATAAACGGTGTCCTGCTGTCGCCCACAGATCTCAGAATACTGGACAGATAATTATACAGCAGTGAAAACGGGATTCCCAGAAAGATAATCAGGATATACCGATACGCATTGACATAAATATCTTCCGGCACAGAAAGAATATGCAGGATCTGATTGCAAAGGATCACGCACGCAGATGTAAGCACAACTGCTGCTCCTGCTGTAAGCACTGCGCCGTTAAATATGTAATTCCGCATGGTATCCTTCTTCTCTGCGCCGAAATATTTTGCCACGGGTACTCCGAAACCGGCACAGATTCCTATGCAGAAACCCAGAACCAGAAACTGCACGCTGCTGGTGGCACCAACACTTGCCAGTGCCTTGGCTCCCAGGATCTGTCCCACGATAGCTGCATCAATAATATTATAAGTCTGCTGCAAAAGGTTTCCCAGAAGAAGCGGCAGCGCAAACTGCACCATCAGCTTCAGCGGATTTCCCTTTACCATAGATGTTGACATTTTGTACTCCTCCAGATATAAGCTTCCTTAATTATTTTTTAAACTTTCAGATATATAAGTCCGATCAGCGGGCTGATGTGCATCAGTTTCGCAAGGCCTCTCTCACAAAGACAAGTGTTATGTACAGACGCACATTGCAAAAATATCCCGCCAAATACCTGTCGCTGTCACATCTGATGGCGTACTACTTTATACTCATCCCCGGAACGGTAATACGGACATTCCTTATAGTCGCTGCTCACAAAACGATAGTACTCGTCTTCATCCAGATTAATATCGCAGTAATATTCGTCGCATTCTTCATCGTAAGTATAATTTGCGCAGAATTCACAGCTGGTTCCCTTCATGTTTATTTCTCCTCTCTTTGCAGGAAAGTATTTCTCCCTGCTGCTCTCCTGATTATATAACAAAAAAAGGAAGAATTCCATCACTGAAATCCTCCCTCTTTTTTATATATCAGAGCAGTAACTCAGAACATTCCGTTCGCAGCCTTATATTTGTAAAGCATCTCCGCATGATTCTGCTCTTCCACCTGGATATCTGCCAGAAGCTTCCTCACACCACTGTCTTCAAAAGCAAAAACATCCGAGTTGTATTCTCCGGAAATCAGCTTTTCTGTTCCGATACAGTCTGTTGCAAGAAAAGCATCGTGTTCCTTATCCTCTGAGGACATCACCGATGTGTAAGTAGCCTTTGGCTGGTAATCACGGCCGTCACTGTCGTTGCAGTTTACCTGGGGAACTGTACCGGAAAGCACCTGGCTCAGGGAATCGTAATGCTCCTGCTCTTTTTTCTGAAGAGTCTGAAATAAGCTTTTAAGCTCCGGATCCCTGGCCTGCTGTGCGTATTTTCCGTATTTTTCAATGCAGCTTTTTTCCTGTGTCTGAAGATCCTGGATCACTGTGCGTTCTTTTTCCTTTAATATCATTATGATCATCCTTTCTTTTGATAATAATGATAGTATGGTTTGGAAACGCGATTTTATTCATATTTTACGCAGTCAGTATCTCCATCAGTGCTCCATAAAGATCCTTGTCCAGCTCCATGGACTGAAGCTCAGATAAAAGAACCGGCAGCTTCTTTCCTGCTGTGATCAGCTGATATAATCTGTCCTTCAGTACAAAACTGATCTCTGCCTGGTTCAGGAAATCAAAGATACGTTTCTCTATACGATTATCCGCTACCTCTCCTGCGAGAATGATCTGCACCTCTGCCGCTGTGTCTGCTTCCACTTCCACACAGATCTTCTGAAGCTTCTCCTCATATTTTACAGCAGCCTCAGTCTCTGCTCCGTTAACCAGAACCTTCACAGTATCTGTGCCTGTTTTCGCAAAATTACAGAACTCCACGGTATAAGCTCTCTTTGCCGGGATCAGCTCTGTTTTTCCCTGTGCAGGATGAATGGTAAACACTGCCTGATCCTTTTCCTTATAATCCATTTCCGTAAATACACAGGCACCATTTTCGTAAGCACAGGTTTCGTTGTCATCCTCATACAATCTGAAGCTTCCGTCAGCACCCGGGAATACCCGGATATTCAGGCTTTCCGGATTCTTTTCCGCCTCTGTTCCACGGATCTCATCGGTCATCACCAGAATACCGCCTGCTTTTGCAAGAACCGGGATACTGTCCAGAGTACGGTACATATCCACCATTCGTCCACCCTCATAGCGCAGACCTGTATAAATATCATACCATCCCCCATCCGGCAGCCATACTGCTGTCTTCGCTACGTTGAGATCTTTTACCCGTGGTGTTGTCACTGCTGCCACCATCAGCTGGTCACCGAAGAAGTACTGATTTTTTACCTCATATGCCTCCGGTGCTTCCGGATATTCATAGTACATCGGCTCCACCAGTGGAAGGTCTTCCTGATAGCTTCTGTAGTTCATGGTGTAAAGATACGGCATCATTCTGTGACGCTCACGGAGAGCCTCCTCCATGACAACCTCTGTTTCCTTTTTGAAACGCCACGGCTCTTTTCCGTTGAAGTCACTGCATGAGCTGTGGAGACGCATGATCGGGGAAAAGATCCCGTACTGTGTCCAGCGTGCAGTCATCTCGTCGTTTTTATAGCCAAGCATATGTCCGCCGATATCATGGCTCCACCAGCCGTAACCGATGTTGGAAGCGGTAGATGTAAAGTAGGGCTGGAAGTCAAGGGAATCCCAGGTGATATGGGTATCTCCGGAAAAACCTACCGGATATCTGTGGCTTCCGGGACCTGCATATCTGGAAAAAGTCATAGGACGTTTTCCGTTTCTGGCGCTGTCCAGGAAATGGAAGTGGTTGAAGATCCACAGAGGATCAAGCCCTTCGATCTTGCAGTTGCTTCCCTGCTGCCAGTCGATCCACCAGAAATCCACACCTTCTTCCTCTCTCGGATGATGAAGATATTTGAAATAGGCTTCCATAAATTTCGGACTTGCCGGATCGCATACTACCGGGTCCTCATTTTCATAATCCACACCCATGGCCTTTGCCATGTCTTCATACATTTCTTCCCAGCCCTGTACGCCGTCTGCAGGATGTACATTTAATGTGGTACGCATTCCTCTTTTATGTAAACCTTCCAGGAAACGCTTCGGGTCCGGGAAGAGCTCTTTATTCCAGGTATATCCGGTCCAGCCGCTTCCGTATTTCGGGTCAACATCGGTCACATGCCAGTCCATATCAATAACGGCAACCGTGAACGGGATATTTTTTTCCTGAAATTTATCCATCAGCTCATTGTAGCTTTCCTCAGAATATTTATAATATCTGCTCCACCAGTTTCCGAGAGCAAACCTTGGAAGCATCGGTGTTTTTCCGCAAAGTCTGTAAAAATCATGAAGCGCTTCTTTGTAGTCATGTCCGTATCCGAAGAAGTACAGATCCTTGATGCCCTTTCTTCTTGGCTCGATCCAGCCGTCCGGCAGAAGCACCTGCGATCTGCTGTCGTCCACCAGAGAATATCCGAACCTGGAAAGAATACCATGCTCCAGCTCTGTTGCTCCGTCCACCATATCCAGCGTTCTGACGGTTCCCTTCAGATCATGGATCTCTTCTCCGTAGTGGTACCAGATGCTGTAGTTTCCTTTTACCTGAATGCTTAAGCCCCAGCTGGTAAATTCCTTCTCATTATAAATAAGGTGGATTCTTTTCGTATGGACCTCGATCCCATCCTCTGTACGCACTACACGATAGTCCGCTTTTGGAAAATCCCTGAAAAACACCATCTGTGTGGGGCGGTCCTCAAATACGCCCTCCTCATCATACTCCAGACGGATCAGTCCCTCTGTAAGAAAAGTAATCCTGTATTTGTCCCCTGTGATCATATTTTCACTTAACGCCAGGGGATGTGTTTCTACTTTATATATGTCCTGCATTTATGTTCCTCCGTTTATTATCTGTATGCCATCAGCCCTTTACAGCAGATGCTGCGATTCCGGCGATAAACTGTTTCTGGAAGAACAGATAGATCAGAAGTACCGGGATGATGGAAATGGCAGTTGCCGCAAACAGTGCACCATAATCTGTGGAATACTGTCCGTTAAACATCTTAAGACCAACGGCAAGAAGCTGTTTGTCTTTGTTTGTAATTACCAAGTATGGCCACAGGAAATCCTCCCATGTCCAAAGGAACTGGAAGATCGCAATACTGAAGATTCCGTTTTTTGACTACGTTTTCCGTTCCTTTTAGTTTAACGATAAATCTATTGTTAATCTATCACGCGCATAGAGATTCGTCAATATAATTTTATTATTTCGTCGATTTTTCTAGTATTTATATGGGATTTTTGTGCATTTTTCATATTTCAAGGCTGCGTTTTTTTATTTTCCCGCAATCATACATTGATTTTTTCACTATGTTGGACTATAATATATATAGTTTATAAACCGTTTTTTCAAACATTTATATTTCGTGTTTAAACCTTGTAAACCTGTAATAAGAGGATACATAAATTCTGGATTTTTCATTGTATTTTTATTTTTAACTGAGAAATGTGTCAGAATTTTTTATATAATATATATGTATGACAGCAGTTTCCTTCCCGGAAACTGCTATGGAAGAACAGAGGTGTGTAGTATGACATTAAAAGATATCGCAGATCTGGCCGGTGTCAGTATGATGACCGTCTCCAATGTGATCAACGGCAAAACCAGCCGCGTTTCCCAGAAAACCAGAGACAAGGTCAATGCGATCATAGAAGAATACGGATATGTTCCCAACCTGAATGCCCGGAGCTTATCCAATAAAAAATCCCATATCATCGGCATCATCATTTCCCTCGATGAAAAAGATGTGCTCCTGGGAACCAACTATTTTGAGAACCCTTATGTCAGCACCATGATCGGTGCTATCGAAAAAGAACTGCAGAAGAATGAATATTTCACCATGATCCGCTCTGTATCAAAAAACGCGGATATCATCTCCCTTCTGAAGAACTGGAATGTAGACGGAATCATCATTCTTTATCCTGCCGCCGGCGAATACATGGCAAAGCTGATGGATTCCGCCACCTGCCCCATCGCCACCTTTGACTGCGAGCTGGAGCATCCCAATCTCATCAATATTACCTCCAATGATGAAAAAGGCATGTATCTTTCCACAAAATATATGATCAATCACGGTCATTCCGCCATTGCCTTTGTGGCCGATTACAAAATCAGCCACGTTCTTGCCAACCGTTTCAATGGCTATAAACGGGCGCTGGAGGAGAACCATATTACTTTTAACCCGGATTACGTTTATGAGTACTCTCCTTCCTATGAGGGCGGTATCCAGGCCGGCCGTGAGATCGCATCCAACAGCTCTCCAATTACCGCTGCGGTAACTACGGCGGATATCTGTGCCATCGGAATTATGGAGGGTGCCCGCCTGGGCGGCTACCGCATCCCTGTGGATCTCTCTGTGATCGGATATGATAACCTGACACTGTGCCAGTACACTCTGCCCAAGCTGACCTCCGTCTCCCAGAACATCCCCCAGAAAGCACTCCTTGCCACCAGTCTTCTCCTGGAAAAGATCCGCACCGGCTCTGTCAGCTCCTCCTGCCAGTCTGCCCTGGATGTTGAAATCGTGGATCGGCAGTCAGTGATCTCGTTATATTAAGTGCAGTAATTTTATCCTGGCTGCCTCTTATTCAAGAATCAAATCATAAAATCCCGGAACTGCTGCAGTGCTTCTGATCTGCCAGCACTGGCACAGCTCCGGGATTTCCGTTACAAACCCTCCCGATACACGCTGTTGATCGTAGCCTGGGCGTGCTCCAGCTCTTTCTTCCGGACGATGGCTTCCCTGTCACTTAAGATCGCCAGCATCTCATCGATCACATCCTCCACTCTGGGACTTGTCACCCTGTATAAATACCCCAGCATCCGTGTAGCTGTGTAATCGGTATTCATATGCTTATAGGCGATCTCCCGGCACAGCTCATCGGGATAGCCCTTATCCTGAAGTGCTCTGTAAAGCTCATCTGTTCTTGTATCTGCCATATGCTCCTGAGATTCCTTTCCTGTTTTTATTATAATTTCACCAAGCGGATATTCGCGATCCGCTTTCGCTGGTTCCATCCATATTCAGTACAATAAATCGAACATTTACCTTCCACTCTGCTACATGATCACAAACACGACCGCTTCACGATTTATCATCCTCATCCATGCCAGTTTCTTTACCAGCCTTATATATCCCCCGGATTCCCCGGAGCAAGGTTACGAAAATCCCTGCGATCAGTATCCACACCGGCCACATAGGTGCCGTTCCCAGATTCCCGCTGATCCCGGCATAAAGACATACTCCAATGGATAACAGCTTGATCACAGACATCATTTTTGACGCGATCTCAAAGATATGCTCTCTGTTTTCCTCTGTCACCTCAACTGGATAGTTCCACCACTGTGGAAATCTCTGGCAGAACATCAGAAGTGCCAGGATCAGCAGACCCAAAATCGGCTCCAAAAGAAGGCTGCCCTTCTTCCCATACCGGTCCGGGATCCCATGAGCATTAAAATGGATCGGCACCCTCTCCGGCAGATTTCCCCAGGTGGCTACAAGATACATCACGTACACTAGGATCATCAGAAAACAGATCACATCTGTAATATTCCGAAGTTTTTTCTCAGACATTATCTACTCTCCCTTCATCACAAAATAAACCCGTCTGTAAATCGAATACTCTCTTTTCTGTATTTTACACACAAATCACCCGCTTGTAAAAGTATTTTGCAAAAAATTACCTTACATAACAATATCTGTTAAGCATTAACGATTGCACACAAATTTTTTATATGATAAAATAGACATGTTGTCCAAAAACATATTTAAGAAAGGGAAAGAAATATGTTAGAAAAAATCTTCAAGCTGTCCGCAAACAAAACGGACGCCAAAACAGAGGTTCTGGCAGGTATCACCACCTTCATGACAATGGCGTATATTCTGGCAGTTAACCCGAATATCCTGTCCGCAACCGGCATGGATTCCGGAGCTGTATTCACAGCTACCGCACTGGCAGCCTTCCTTGGAACGCTGCTGATGGCGATCTTCGCCAACTACCCGTTCGCACTGGCACCCGGAATGGGGCTGAACGCATACTTTGCCTATACAGTTGTTATCGGTATGGGCTACAGCTGGGAGTATGCACTGACTGCAGTTTTTGCAGAAGGTATCGTATTTATCGTTCTTTCACTTACCAATGTACGTGAAGCGATCTTCAATGCGATCCCTCTGAACCTGAAATCCGCAGTCAGCGTTGGTATCGGTCTTTTCATCGCATTTGTAGGATTACAGAATGCCAATATCGTAATCGGCGGCTCCACTCTGCTGCAGCTTTTCTCTGTAGATGGCTACAACGCAGCTAAGGGTGTGGAGGCTTCCTTCAACAACGTTGGGATCACCGTTATCCTGGCTCTGATCGGTATCATCGTAACCGGAATCCTGGTTGTTAAGAATGTAAAGGGAAACATCCTCTGGGGTATCCTGATCACATGGGGACTTGGAATCATCTGTCAGTTCGCCGGACTTTATGTTCCGAACCCGGAGATTGGCTTCTACAGTCTGCTCCCGGATTTCAGCAACGGACTCTCCATCCCGAGCCTTGCTCCGATCTTTGCGAAGCTGCAATTTGACGGAGTTTTCTCACTAGATTTCCTTGTTATCCTGTTTGCATTTTTATTTGTAGATCTTTTTGATACTCTCGGAACTCTCGTTGGTGTATCCTCCAAGGCCGGTATGCTGGATGAGAATGGCAAGCTCCCTCACATCAAGGGTGCCCTTCTTGCAGACGCTGTTGCAACAACTGCAGGTGCTGTTCTCGGTACATCCACAACAACTACTTTCGTAGAAAGTGCTTCCGGTGTATCCGAAGGCGGAAGAACCGGACTTACCGCAGTGACAACTGCCATCTTATTTGGCCTGTCCCTGTTCCTGTCTCCAATCTTCCTGGCGATCCCGTCCTTTGCCACAGCTCCGGCTCTGGTGATCGTCGGATTGTACATGCTCAGCAATGTTATTAGCATTGATTTCAGTGATATGTCCGAGGCGATCCCATGCTATGTATGTATCATCGCAATGCCGTTCTTCTACAGCATTTCCGAAGGTATCTCCATGGGAGTTATCACATACGTAGCCATCAACCTGATCACAGGTAAGGCAAAAGAAAAGAAGATCAGCGCTCTGATGTATGTACTGGCAGTGCTGTTTGTCCTGAAATATATTTTCCTGTAAAATATGGCAAAAAAATTCCCGGGAGTTTTGTCCCGGGAGTTTTTTATTCCAGCAAAATATTCTTATTTCTTCGGCTGATACCGCATATTCGATACATTATAAACCGTAATAAACGCTTTCGGGTCCTCCTGGTTTATAAACTTCATCAGCTTCTGATATTCACCTTTATCTACGATGGTGATGATCTCACGGCGTTTTTCCATATTGTAGGCACCGATGGCTTCGTAGATCGTTGCACCGCTGTGCAGATCGTGAATGATGAACTGGCGCAGTTCTTCTTCCTTCTTCGTGATAATGCAGACGCGCCGCTTGATGTTATGATCAAAAATAAAATGATCCAGAACGATTCCGTTAAAATACGTTCCCAGAATACTTAAGACTACCGTCTTTTTATCATACACAAGCGCCGCGGAAAGTGCCACGCACATACCTGAAAGAGACATGGCTTTTCCAAGTTCCATGTGGAGATACTTATTCATGATCTTCGCTACGATATCCAGTCCACCTGAGGATGCATTCCTGTTAAAAAGAATGCTAAGTCCCACACTCACTACCAGAACATAACACAGAACATCCAGTTCCTGGCTATCTGTCATGGAACCGAAATTTGGAAAAATGATCTCAAACAATCCCAGAAACAACGGCAGCATTACACTGGTATAAACCGTCTTAACTCCAAACTCTCTTCCACAGGTAAAAAATCCAATGATCAGCAATACCACATTCAGGATCATGGTAATAGCCGACAGCTGCAGCGGCACAAAGTTGGAAAGCACGATTCCAAGACCGGAAATACTGCTGACCGACGTATGGCTTGGCACCAGAAAAAAATATACCGCTGCTGCGATGATCGCCACTGCTACGGTGAGGATCACGGTTTCCTTAACGATATCCGCATAATTCAGTTTCTTTTTCATGATTTCAGATATTCTTCCCATTCTTTTTCTTTAGCGCCCACCAGCACCTTATCTTCTCCAACAAGGATTGGTCGTTTCACAAGCATCCCGTCTGTTGCAAGAAGCGCAAGCTGCTCTTCCTCACTCATCTCCGGAAGTTTATCTTTCAGTTTCATCTCTTTATAAATATTTCCACTGGTATTGAAGAAACGCTTCAGCGGAAGACCGCTTTTTTCCCACCAGGCTTTCAGTTCCTCAGCAGTTGGATTGTCCGTCTTAATATCACGCAACGTATATTCTGCGCCACTCTCATCCAGCCATTTCTGAGCTTTTTTGCAGGTACTGCATTTTGGATAGCATACAAATAACATCTTATGTCCCCCTGTTCTTCGGCAGTAAATACGTAAATTCACTGCTGTCTGTTTTTTTGCCTACAGCACAGAATTTTTATAGAACTTTTTCACTGTACTGTCCAGGTTTTATTTTAACATAGACGATGCGGTATTTCTATCCTCTTGTTCCGACCATATCAGCTTCGATTCCTGTTTCATCTCATCCACAATTTTCTCCGCTGCATCCAGATCTCCCTTTGCTTCCAGCTCTGTTAATTCCAGGCTCTTCTTTCTGGCCTCCGCACTCATATAATAAACCTCTGTTACCGTTTCCGGGATGCTGTCATCTTCCGGTGATACTTCCCCTGTCTTTTTGGAAAAATCCTGAAGCAGCATGTCATCGCCTTTTAGTTCCAGAGTTCCTGCATATGGCGCGTCAATGGCGTAGACGAACTCTGTTTTTCCATCTTCTGTGTACTGTACTTTCATTCGATTGATGAGATTATTGGAAGAATACAAACTGTTATTTTTTACGTACATTCCGCTATTTTCCAGGGTCATGTATTTTTCGTTGAAATACCAGTGGTCGTAGCCTGCTGCCGCAGCGATGAGTGTCAGGATAACTGCCACTGCTGCTGTCAGAACTCTGCGTACCAGGAGTTTTTTCCTGATTTTTTTCAGTGCGGATATGCTTCCGGTATTTGCATTACTTTCAGTATTTTCCGTCCTACCAACTCCACCTCCTGTTATGGAGGCTACAGATGATCTTATCCGGTCCTGCTCTTTTCCCTGCTCCTCTTTCATAATCTCATACATTTTTCTGCATTCCTGACAGGTTCCTATATGTTCTTCCACCAGTACCTTGCTGTCTTCGCTTAAAATCCCATCTATATAAGATGGCATCAGATCCTGTATTACGTCACATGTAATCTTCAT
>ENA-OPRV01000747-OPRV01000747.1-human-gut-metagenome-genome-assembly--contig:-NODE-747-length-20137-cov-5.614481_pt1 | contig 20137 bp, 24 predicted proteins | sample MGYA00241896_ERZ501886 | MGnify/ENA primary metagenome ERZ501886 (study PRJEB25962, sample SAMEA2042452) | human gut metagenome | biome: human gut; feature: human-associated habitat; material: faeces... | reverse complement strand
TCTACCATATCCGGAAATAATGTTAATATATGAAAATTCATTTTGCTACCTACTTCTTATTAATATCACGAAGCCCATTTAAAAGGTGTACCGTAATGGTGCCTTCCTCTATATTGACATTTTTTACACAATCCTTAATTGCCGGAAGTAAAATATCATCTTCCCCATCTTTATGTAATACATAAATGTCATTTGCACCGGTCTGAAGTACATCCTTTACTTCACCTAAATCTTCTCCGTCATCTCCGACTGCCTTTAAGCCAATCAAATCAGCCACGAAATACTCATTCGGAGCCAGCTTTACAGCATTTTCCCTTGTTACATATAGCCCTCTGCTCTTATACTTCTCTACATCATTTATATTATCAAATTCTTTGAATTTTAATATTACCAGATTTTTAAAGAAGCGCGCCTGTGTAACCTGAAGCTCCATCGGTTCTTTTCCAGTATCCAAAAATACCTGCTTCAGCTTTTTAAAACGCATGACATCATCTGTTGTCGGATATACCTTCACTTCGCCACGCACACCATGTGTATTGGTAAGTACACCTACCTGCAGCATTTCTTCCTTCCAGTCTTCCTGCACTTTCTTCATATCCTATCCTCTTTCTCTTATACTTCCCGTTCTTCAGGCAAGCTTAAATTTAATTATACAAAAGAAGCATAACTGCCGCAAGTAAAAAAGGTAAGATTCTTAAGAATTCTTAGGAATCTTACCTTCTAACGGTCTCTTACTTTTTTATAATCAAAATTGCTCTTATAAATTAAAGTTTTCTACATTTCGCACTTTTGCCGTATCCGTTGCAGTAATCTGCCGGATTCCGCTCTGTTCAATGTTCTCTCCCACAAAGAACTGATACTGCTGCAGTACCTGATCTTTGTGCATATCGGATAATGCCTTCTCAACATCCAGGCTATGTATATCACTTTCAGAACCTTTCATCTCGTAGGTACGATCCGGCTGGTACTGTGCTGCATAATCTGCTGCCCCAAAATCCTGTTCTCTTCGTACCGGAGTCTCTAAGGTATCCTTCTGCTGCTGTTCAGATGCACCGGCATCTGCTGCCGTCTTAACAACCGGTGTATCTTCTACTGCATTCCGGATATTCTGTATGCTGTTGTAATCGTAAAATCCCGCATTGGGACGAATTCCTGAAATATTCATAACGATCACGTTCCTCACATCATAATTATCTGCTACTAATTTTATCGGATAAATTCAACCAAAATCAACCCTTTTCTCCAAAAAGATTTTCTTTTATTTATCCAGCATTTTCTTTAACTCATTCATAAAGGTATTTACATCCTTAAATTCACGATATACAGATGCAAAACGAACATACGCCACTGCATCTAAATCTTTAATCTTATCCATCAGAATCTCACCAATTACAGTACTTGGGATTTCCTTTTCTTCCCGATTAAAAATCTCTGTCTCCACTTCATCAACCAGTCTGGTTATCTGCTCCACGGATACCGGTCTCTTATGGCAGGCACGAAGTACACCTGCTTCAATCTTGGAACGGTCATACTGCTCTCTGCAGTTATCCTTTTTTATTACAATCAATGGAATTGTCTCAACTTTTTCATAAGTTGTGAAACGTTTTCCACAATCGTCACATAATCTTCTCCGACGAATGGAGTTATTGTCATCTGCCGGTCTCGAATCAATTACTCTGGTATTTTCACTGCTGCAAAATGGGCACTTCATCTTTTTTCTCCTATTCTAAAAGCTACGCAAAACACGCTTTGTGAATTTTGCGTAAATAATACCGTTTTTCCATCACCAAACGTTCATAAAGAACTGCTGATATCAGCTTTTACAAATATTGGTCGTACTATTTTTAGTATAACTTTCTCGGATTCTTATGTCAACTAACTTTTCACATCTTCTACACAGACATCTACCAGAATAATATCCGGTCCAATCCGCACAACACGTTTCCATGGAATAATATATTCGCATGCCGGACAAAAAATACAGAAAAATTTTCCCGGCGCAGCTACAACCAGTGCACAGATTCTTCCATTGCACTCATCCAGTTCCAAATCCACCACATTTCCCAGGCAGCAACAGTCTGCAATATTAATCACCTGCTTTTCACACAATTCACAATAGCGTATCATGTGCCTGCCCCACTGTGCCTTTTCTTCTGTTTATACTATGCCGGATTTTTCAAAAGTTTCCTATACGTTGAAACGGAATAAAATAATATCGCCATCCTGAACAACGTAATCTTTTCCTTCCAGTCTTACCAGTCCCTTTTCTTTTGCCGCTGTCATGCTTCCACACTCAATCAGATGGTCATAGGATACCACCTCTGCACGTATAAATCCACGCTCAAAGTCGGTATGAATCTTTCCTGCCGCCTGCGGTGCCTTGGTTCCTTTGGTAATAGTCCATGCTCTTGTCTCATCTTCTCCTGATGTAAGGTAGCTGATAAGTCCTAACAATTTATAGCTTGCTGCAATCAGTTTCTCAAGACCGGATTCTTTTAATCCAAGGTCCTCTAAGAACATTGCTTTTTCATCATCATCTAATTCTGCAATTTCCTGTTCAATCTGTGCGCAGATAACAAATACTTCACTGTTTTCTGCGGCTGCCTGTTCTCTTACTCTTGCAACATGTGGATTGTTTGCGCCATCATCTGCAAGGTCATCCTCACTTACATTTGCTGCATAGATAACCGGTTTTGCAGTTAATAAATTATAAGATGCAAACCATGCCTGCTCGTCCTCATCATCACTCAACGGATAAGTCTTTGCCATCTTTCCTTCTTCCAGATGTGCCTTTAAGGATTTCAAAAGTGCCTCTTCTTTTGCAAGTGTCTTGTCCATTCTTGCCTGCTTGGTAACTTTTGCAATTCTTCTTTCCAAGATTTCAATATCAGAAAAGATAAGCTCTAAATTAATGGTCTCAATATCACGAACCGGGTCAATGCTTCCGTCTACATGGACTACGTTGGTATCTTCAAAACAACGTACAACATGAACGATGGCATCTACTTCACGAATATTGGCAAGGAACTGGTTTCCAAGTCCCTCTCCTTTGCTGGCTCCTTTTACAAGTCCTGCAATATCTACAAATTCAATGACTGCCGGTGTTACTTTCTTGGAATGATACATCTCGCCTAACACCTTCAGACGGTTATCCGGTACAGTTACGATTCCCACATTCGGGTCAATGGTACAAAACGGATAATTGGCTGATTCTGCGCCTGCTTTGGTCAGTGAATTAAATAATGTACTTTTTCCTACGTTTGGTAAACCTACGATTCCTAATTTCATTTTATCTTTTACCTGTTCGAAAATCCTTAAGTTATCAGGTTTTTCGCCTTTCTATGTTATTTTACTACATAATTTATCATGCAAATTTTTAAGCTGTATCAAACTCTTTTCTGCCATGTTGGCAAAAGGAGCTTAATACAGCCTATTATTATATCATAAGTCTTATTATTTTGAAACCATCAAAATTTAAAGTTCATAGTTTCCGCCTATTATCGGTGAAAACTTTATTCATCCACAGATATCTCTGCAAGATTCCGGACAGAAAAATTGCCCTTTTCAAGCTGTTCTTTGGATTCCCTCTTGTTCTTTTCAATAGCACTTGCTTTGTTGAGGTCTGTCTCTACAAACACACTATAGTCTTACCACCATTACAGGCAGCCAGTGAAAAGACCAGCTTCTTTTATCCGGCTTCCGGTTCTCTTTTTATAATACTCTTTGAATAGCATCTACTACCTGCTGCCACTCTTCCATGGCTTTCGGATAAAAATGCTCTATCTTTTCGAGGTTTTTTTCTTTTCCGGCACACTCCAGCTGGTAAAAGAAATCTCCAAGCGTTCTGGCTCCGATGCCCCAGGCCTCACCCTTTAGTCCATGGGACTGGGTCACAAATGTTTTCCATAATTCGTTCATGTTTTCTGTATCTGTTGCAGCTTCTGAATCTATGATAGTTTCTGCAGTTTCTTTCATTGTTACTACATGATTTATCTTAAGAGTTTGGAACGCTTTCTCTAAATGATGCTGCTTCTTCTCTTTTTCTTTTGCAAAGATACCTAACAATTCTTTATAGAACTGTTCATCTCCATCCGCATAGGATAAGCCTTCTTCTGCTGCAATTCCATTCTTCTCAAGATAATGTAATAAGCCTCTTAGCTTTGTTATCTTTGTATCATCCATGTTTTCCTGGAAAACCATATTTTCTTCCGGCAGATAATCCCTAAGATATTTCTGCAGCATAATCTCCAGTGTACCCGGTTTTACCGGCTTGGTAATATACTCTGCAAATCCTTCATTTTTGTACAGTTCTTTTGCACCAGCTGTTGCATTAGCGGTAAATGCCACTGCCTGCGTATAATGATTTCGTCCTTTCTCATCTGCACGGATGAGGTGCAGCGTCTCTATGCCATCCGGCTTTGGCATCATATGGTCTAAAAGAAGTAAATCATATGTTTTCTCTTCACATTTTTGAACGGCAGTATTTCCATCCATCACGGTTTCCATTTTAACCTTTGTCTTATGTAAAAGATGTTCTAATACCATCAGATTCTGCTCATTATCATCTACCGCAAGAATGGTAAAGCTGCTGTAATCCGCATTCATACTTTTCTCACTCTGCTTTGTAAAATGATGTTTTTCCGATACTTCTACCCACGGAATCCGAACCGTAAAGGTACTTCCCTTCGTCACTTCACTAATCAGGCAGAGGCTTCCACCCATAGCCTCTGCCAGCTGTTTTGCAATATCCAGCCCGAGACCGATTCCGTCTTTCCTGCTGTTCCTGGCAGTATTGCCCCGTTCAAAGCTTTCAAAGATTTTATCCTGCTCTTCTTTTCCTATTCCAATTCCACTGTCTGCCACAGCTATCTTCAAAAAGGTATCTCCATTTTCTGTTGCTTTTTCTACACCCAGCTCCACAAAGCCTTCATCTGTGTATTTCACCGCATTTTCCAGTAGATTTATGATAATCTGACGGATATGTGCCTTGTCTCCATAGAAATGTTTTCCCGGTTTTAATAATGGTTCTTCCATCCGCAGCCGGAAGTTTAAAGATTTCTTCTCTGCCTGTGGTCTCATCTGGGCTGCTGCGTCATGGATAACCTCTTCTAAAGCAAATGCATCCTTCTTTATCTGAAGCGTACCACTTTCTAACCGGGAAGCATCTAACACTTCTTCTATCAGTGCAATCATACTGTCACCGGCAGATGCAATTTCTCTGGTATATCCGCGGATTTTCTCTTCTGATGTCTCTTCCGCAATCACTTCATTCATACCAAGTATCGTATTCATCGGAGTCCGCAGCTCATGGCTCACTTTCATTAAAAATCTGGTCTTGGCTTCGTCCGCACTCCGAAGTCTCTGCATCATTTCCAAGGTTTCTGTCTGGTCGATAAACCAGAGCATGCAGCCGTCCTTCTCACCATTTTCCACAATATCTTCCATACGAAGTTCATAGATGCGGTCATTTTTATGCAATAGTCTTTTCCGGTTCGTCAGTGCCTGCAGGATTTCTTTTTGTCTGCTTGCCGCACTGCCCACCTTTATTTCCGGGAAAAGTTCTTTTATTCGCTGGTTGACGGAGATAATTTTATTTTCTGCATCCAGGATAATCAAGCCTTCTTTTCCATGATTAAATGCATTATCCACCGCAGCCTGCTGAGAACCAAAATATCCATAATGAATCATTGCCATCATCATGCAGAACATCATAGTTGTCATGGCAATGACTACCGGATTATAACTGCCAAATACACCCAGACCCTTTAAGATTAATTCCAGTGCAAAAGTTCCCACACCTGCTATCATATAGAGAATCCGTTTCTTATGAATCGGCGAACTCTCCCTGTAACGCATGATACACAAAATAAATACTGCCAGTATAACGACTGCAAGATGGATATAATGAATCACCCAGATAATCCCGTCTGTTACTTCCATCCGGTTATACATACCATCTTTTAAAATCCGCATCGTTTTATAAAAATACGGATGGTATTCTGCAGTAAATACTGCCACCAGCACAATTGCATTTACAACCGCCTGAATAAAATAAATAAATTTAGGAATTTTAAGCCTTCCAAACTCCGATGCAAACCAGAGAAATGCCAGTAAAAATCCTGCCTGTCCAACATACTGGATGCACAGCCCGGCAAGTGCCTCACCAACGGTATCCGAATGCACCAGTTCCAGATGAACTCCCACCACAAACAGCATGGTAAAAATATCATATATAATAAATGCAAGCTGTGCTTTGGAGAGCTTTTTACGAAGGCAGATTGCCAACATAAAAAGCATCAGGATAAGCGCTATAATATTTACCGACACAAGAAAATAGAACATACTTCTTTTCCTTTCGCAAAAGTCTTTTTGACTCTTTTACAATATTATAGCGGAATGCCTGATGCTTTTCCACTGATTTTATTTTGCAAACAAAGGAGTAGATAAATAACGGTCTCCGGAATCCGGAAGCAATACCACAATATTCTTTCCTTTATTTTCTTTTCTTTTTGCCAGCTCAACAGCTGCCTTTAATGCAGCTCCTGCACTGATTCCCACAAGAATTCCCTCGCTGCGGGCAAATGCTCTTCCTTCTTCAAAGGCATCATCATTTTTGATTGGAATAATCTCATCGTAAACAGAAGTATCCAGTGTATCCGGAATAAATCCGGCACCGATTCCCTGAATTTTATGAGGTCCGACTTTTCCCTGGGAAAGAACCGGACTGGTTGCAGGTTCTACTGCAACAATGTGTACGGACTTCTTCTGCTTTTTCAGATATTTTCCAACTCCGGTTATGGTTCCACCGGTTCCGACTCCTGCCACAAAAATATCAACGCTGCCTTCTGTCTGTTCCCAGATTTCCGGTCCTGTGGTTTCTTCATGGGCTTTTGGATTTGCCGGATTTTCAAACTGTCCTAAAATAATTGAACCTGGAATCTCTTTATGAAGTTCTTCTGCTTTTTCGATTGCACCCTTCATTCCCTTATACCCGGAGGTCAGTACAATCTGTGCTCCATACGCCTGCAGAAGATTCCGACGCTCTACCGTCATGGTTTCCGGCAATGTTAAAATTGCATGATACCCTTTTGCAGCCGCCACAGAAGCAAGTCCGATTCCCGTATTACCGGAAGTTGGCTCGATAATCGTAGCTCCCGGCTTTAATTTTCCCTTTCTCTCTGCATCTTCAATCATGGCAAGTGCCACTCGGTCTTTTACCGAACCTGCCGGATTAAAATATTCCAGCTTGGCAATGATTGCCGCATTCTCTACACCTGCCTCTTTCATATAATTATGAAGATAGAGCATCGGCGTCTTTCCAATCAGTTCCGAAGCACTGTCCACTATTCCTTTCACACACGTTTCCTTCTTTCTATTCCATTCCTTTGATATATCCGGTTGCAGACTGAATTGCCACTGCACCATCTGCAACTGCTGTGACTACCTGACGCAGGCTTTTCGTCCGCACATCTCCTGCCACGAACAGTCCCGCAAGACTGCTGCTGCAGTCTTCTCCTGCAATCACATAGCCTTTCTCATCGAGAACGTCAAGGTTCTTTAATAATTCTGTATTTGGAATCATTCCAACCGCTTCAAAAACACCATCTACAGCTATTGTCCCACCGTTATCTAAAATAATACCCTCTACTTTATCTTCCCCGGTGATTTCCTGTACTCTCGTATTGGTAAGTATCGTTACATTGGAAAGCTCTTCTAATTTCTTTTTTGTCTTCTCTGCTCCACGGAATTCTGCTCTCCGGTGAATGAGATATACCTGTTCGCAGATATCGGATAAATACAATGCATCATCCAATGCGGTATCTCCACCACCGATGACTGCGGCTTTCTTTCCCTTATAAAAGGCACCATCACAGACTGCACAAAAAGAAACTCCTTTTGCCAGCAGCTTTTCTTCTCCCGGCACCCCTAATCTGCGGTTCTGACAGCCTGCCGCATAGACTACGGTTTTCGCTTCTATGTTCTTTCCATCTTCACAGGAAATGACAAAGCTTTGCTCTTTTTTTGTAATGGCTGTAACCTCTGCCTCTTCAATGGTTACTCCAAGTCCTTCGGCATGCTCTAAGAATGCCTCTCCCAGAGAATAACCGTCTTTGCCCGGCAGTCCCGGGTAATTATCTACCCGGCTGCTGTATGCAATCTGTCCGGTTCCAAGATATTCTTTTTCCAGTACAACCGCATCGAGGTTTGCCCGCTTAGCATAGATTGCCGCACTTAAACCTGCCGGCCCACTTCCAATGATAACTACATCTAACATATTACCAGATCTTCCTTCGTTGATTCGTCGCCTTCAATATGAAATGAATTGAGTACCGGCTGTTCCGGTTCCATCAGAGAAAGAATCATATAGCTTGCTTTACTGTCATATGCAAGACGCTTATCTTCTTCGGATGGTCTTGAAGGAGATTCCGGATGGGAGTGCCAGTTGCCTAAAGGCATGAGACCATTGGCACGCATATCCTTTACGGCTGCTAACTGCTCTTTCGGATCCAGTGTAAAATGCTCATTGGAATGGTCGATATTGGTCAACAGATATACCTTTTCTACAACTTTATCCTCTCCTTCTTTGGTTCCGGCAATCAGTCCGCAAGCCTCTTCTGGTACACAGCTTTTGGCATGTGCCAGTATTTTTTCATAATCTGCTTTTTTTAATGAAATCATGCTATCCTCTTTCTATGTTTCATGGGTTATGTATCTGATAACATTTATTTACTGATACATTTATTTATCTGTACATTCTGCCTGTTCATAATCAATCAGCTCTGTTATGGTCGGATGTTCTCCACAAACGGCACATCCCTTGCCATTCCAAGGAAGCTTAATCTTGTGGAATTCCTGCTTAATTGCATCATAGGTCAATAACTGACCGGTCAGCAGATCTCCTACTCCAAGGATGTATTTGATTGCTTCCATTGCCTGAAGGCTTCCGATGACACCACCCATTGCGCCGATAACACCAGCCTGCTTACAGGTCGGTACGGCATCCTTTGGTGGTGGATTCTTAAATACACAACGGTAACATGGTCCCTCTCCCGGAACATAGGTCATTAACTGACCTTTGAAACGGATGATTCCTGCATGGGAAAATGGTTTCTTTGCCATAACACAGGCATCGTTAATTAAGAATTTTGCTGGGAAGTTATCGGTTCCGTCAATGATAAAATCATAATCTGCAATGATGTCCATGATATTTTCACTGGTAATGAATTCACGATATGTACGGACTTCTACATCCGGGTTCATTGCATTAATAGTCTCTTTTGCAGACTGCACTTTTGCTTTGCCAACATCTGCTGTCTGATGAATAATCTGTCTCTGAAGGTTACTTAAATCTACTTCATCTGCATCTGCAATTCCGATGGTACCTACACCTGCTGCTCCAAGATACATTGCTGCCGGTGCTCCAAGTCCGCCTGCTCCGATGATTAAAACTTTTGCATTTAAAAGTTTTTTCTGACCCTTAGCGCCAACTTCTTTTAAAATAATATGTCTGGAATAACGTTCAATCTGCTCATCCGTTAATGCCATAGCTTCCACCTCCCATGAAGTAAAGGAATTCTACATTATCACCATCCTTAAGAACGGTTGTTGCCTTTGCTTCTGTTTCTATAAATTCATCGTTAATGGATACGGTTACATATTCCGGTGTCTCTACATTTTCCTGCTCAATTAATTCCGGAAGTGTTAATCCGTCTTTTACTTCTTTCTTTTCGCCTGCTACTGTAATCTGCATAATTTCCTTCCTCTCACTTTTCTTTATTTTTATTTGTCAAGGGACTGGGTAATCCACTCCTCAAGTACCGCTTTTTTCTCTGCACCACTCTTACGGGCAATTTCTTCGCCATCCTTGAAGAGTACAATGGTTGGTACAGACATTACACTGTATTTTTCTGCCAGTTCTGAATCAAAGTTGGTATTTACTTTATAGACATTTAATTTTTCTGTCTGTTCGTCTGCGATAGCACCAATGACCGGTGACATTTTCTTGCACGGAACACAGCTGTCTGAGTAAAAATCAATCAGCACCGGAAGGCTGCTCTTCAATACTTTTTCTTCAAAAGTGTCTTTTGTTACGCGTTCTGCCATTTCTTTCTCCCTTCCAGATGTTTAGTCCTCAACCTTCTTTACAATGAGGTTATAGGTTCCATCTTCGTTATTAACCAGTTTTAAAATCTGATGTCCTTCTTCTTTAATACTGCGTGGTACGTTCTGTACCGGCTCGCCGTCATTCATACGGATTGCAATGACTTCGCCATCCTCTAACTCATCAATTGCAACCTTTGCCTTTACAAAAGTAAGCGGGCACACTTTATCGGTAATATCTACTGTGTCATCAATTCTGATTCCTTCGATTTCCATCTTATATCTCCTCGTATAATAATTTTTATTTTGAATTTTCATTCCGATTTTTTCTTTCTTTTTCTGCTGCTTCCGGCAACTTTATTTTTCTTCAAATGCATTGCGGATTACTTTGCGGAATTCATCTTCTCCCACACGCTGTAAAAGTAAACGGAAACGTTCACCCGGATTTGCATGCTCTTCAAAGAATCCAATGGCTGCATCAGTCACACGGAATAATGTCTCTTCATCGGTAATCAGCGGAAGTAACTGTTCTCCTTTGTAAATATGGTTTCCAAATAATCCACCAAAGGATACGATATATCCGCTCTTTCCTTCCCATGCATCTGTCGGGCAGGATTTTACACAACGGCCGCAGTTGGTACATTTATCATAATCAATGGTAACTTCTGTTCCGGTACATTTGATAGCATCTTCACGGCACGCCTTTTCGCAGACACCACAATTGATACATTTATCTGCCACCCAGCTTACTTCCATACCACCTTTTACACCGATATCATTTTCTTCTGCCTTAAGACAGTTGTTCTGACATCCGGTAACACCAAATTTAAATTTGTGCGGAAGCTCTCTTCCGAAGTAATGCTCATCTAATTTCTTTGCCAGGCTGTAGGTATCGATACATCCGCTCGGGCAGATTTCAGAACCCTGACATGCGGTAACGGTACGGACTCTCGGTCCACATACACCAGGTTTTACACCACCGTCTGCTAACTTTGCACGAACCTCTTCTATATCTTCAAAGTTAATAAATGGAATCTCAATGCCCTGTCTGGAAGTCATATGAACATAGCCTTTTCCATATTTTTCTGCCACATCTGCTACTGCTTTAATATTTTCTGCTGTCAGGTTTCCTCCAACTACCTGAATTCTTAAAGAAAAGAATCCTTTCTGTTTCTGGCGCATAAATCCGCCTTTTTTCAATGCCGCATAATCAATTTTTGCCATTATCTGCTTCCTCCATTTACTCTTCGCTTTTCTCTGGTTTGCTCTGATCCATTGCCTGTCTGAAGTCTTCGATTAAATCTTCGATATCTTCAATTCCGACACTGATGCGGATCAAATCATCAAATACTCCGGCGTCTCTTTTTTCTTCCGGGGTACTGTGTACATTTAATGTAGATTCCGGATGAATCACTAATGTTTTCGTATCTCCGATATTGGAAATAATCAGCGGAAGCTTTAATGCATTGATTATTTCAAATGCCCGTTTCTTGCTTCCGGTCCGTATGGTTAAGATTCCACCAAAACGGCCCTTAAACTGTTTCTTTGCGATTTCATGCCATGGACTGCTCTCCAATCCCGGATAATTGACTGTTACATCCGGATATTCTCTTACAAAAAACCTTGCCAGTTCTGCTGCATTGTCACAGATACGCTCCATCCGGATTCCCAGTGTCTCTAACCCGATGCAGTTATAAAATGCATTCTGCGGAGACAGACAGGCTCCTGTGTTGCGGAACAGTCCATTCCGAAGCTTGGCAGTATAGGCAAATGGTCCAAACTTCTTAAAGTCTGCCATGCCCGGATATTTTTCCACATCCCACTTAAATCTGCCGCTGTCCGTAATAATTCCGCTGATGGAATTGCTGTGACCATTGATGTATTTAGAGGAAGAATTCATTACAATATCCGCTCCTAGGGAAAGCGGCTTCACTAAGAATGCAGTAGCAACCGTATTATCTATAATGAGCGGTACCTGATGCTCATGTGCCAGATTTGCAAGTGCCGTAATATCTGTCACATCAAGTCTTGGATTACCAATGGTCTCTGCAAAGTAAAGACGGGTATGTTCATTGGTCTTTGCTTCAAATGCAGTCAGGTCATTGTTTTCCACATAATGTGTTGTGATACCAAATGCCTCTAAGTCACGGAATAAATCAATGCTGCCGCCATAGAGACTGGCACTGGATACGATTTCATCGCCGGAACGAAGGATATTACAAAATGCATTGTAGAGTGCTGCCATTCCTGATGCACAGGCAACGCTTGCTACGCCACCCTCTAACGCCGTTACTCTTTTTTCAAATGCATCTACCGTAGGATTACTGATTCTCGTATAGGAATATCCCGGTGCCTGATTATGAAAAATCTTTTCTAACCTCTCTGCCGACTCATGTGCAAATGCACTGGATTGATAAATCGGAGTTGTTGTTGCACCTGTATTCAGTTCTCCCTGAAAATCTCCATGTAATAATGCGGTATTAAACTTCATCTTACGCTCCAATTCCTGCACGTCTTATTGTGCACTAAATACTTTGAACTGCCTTAGGAATTCTATTTACGATTATTCCTATTGGTTTTGTATGAATTATATTTTACTATATTTTTCTAATTTGTCAATACTAATTTATCAGAGCATTGTTATTTCTCTCCGAATATGTTATTTTATTCACGCAAGCCGCATAAATAAACGCTTTCTTGCAACAATACATATTTCTGAAATTATGGAAAGGATTTCCTATGTACACGAGAAAAAAAATTATTTTATCTTTTGCCGGAATGTTTTTCCTGCTGCTTTTTATGATGTCAGCAAGTCTTTTTTTCGGCAGCGTTTTATTAAATCCGAAAGAGATTTTATCCTGCCTGATTCAAAATGACCGGACTTCTGTCACAGGTCTGTTACTTTTTCATATCAGAATTCCACGGATGTTTGGCGCCATTGCTGCCGGCATGGGTTTATCCTGCGCCGGAGTTATCTTACAGACTGTTATGAATAATTCCCTTGCCAGCCCGAATACCATTGGTGTCAATTCCGGAGCCGGATTTGCCGTTATGATTGGACTTGCCCTCTTCCATGGCCGTGCAGCCCATAATGCCATTTTTGCTTTTACCGGAGCCTTCCTTACGACACTTCTTATTTTTGCTCTGGCATATATGGCAGACAGCAAACGTACTACCATCATTCTTGCCGGCATTACCGTTTCTTCTTTTTTAAGTGCCGGAATTAATACGGTAAAATTATTAAGTGATGATATCACTTTAAACCTCACTACCTTTATGATTGGTTCTCTTTCTGATGTCACCACCAAAACGCTTTTTGCTCCCGGCATTGCCATTGTCATTGCGGTTATCATCTCCTGCTTTTTCGGAAGCCACATGAATGTTCTGAGTCTTGGAGAAGATGTTGCCCGCTCCCTTGGCATTCCGGTATCGCTGCTCCGTTTTCTGCTGTTGATGCTTTCCAGTATACTGGCAGGCTGTGTGGTAAGTTATGCAGGACTTTTAAGCTTCGTCGGACTGATTGTTCCTCATATTGCAAGACGGCTCTTCGGCAATGATATGCGGCTTTTAGTTCCCCTTTGTGTTCTCTTAGGTGCAAGTTTCGTCCTCTTCTGCGACACCCTTGGTCGTGTTATTGCAGCACCATATGAGCTTCCTGCCGGCATTATTCTTTCTTTTGTAGGCGGACCGTTTTTCTTATATCTTTTATTAGGAAAGAAAGGAGGACGCAGAGTCCATGCTTAAATTTGATTCCGTTTCCATTGGCTACCACAAGGTGCCTCTGATTAAAAATCTGTCCGTTGAAATTCCTACCGGCAGCATCACAACCATCGTAGGGCCAAATGGCTGTGGCAAAACAACGCTGATTTCCGTATTAAATAAATCCAGCCAGCTTTTTAACGGCTCTATCACATTAGATGGCGAAGATATTTATCATATGAATGGACACCTTCGTGCCAGGAAAATTGCATTTCTTCCACAGATTCGTGAAGTGATTCCTGCTCTTCCGGTTCATACCTTAGTGGAGCATGGACGCTTTCCATATCTTGGTTTTTCGAGACGCCTCACCGAAGAAGACCGCAGACTGGTGGAAGATGCCATGGAATTTACCCATATTACAGATTACCGCAACGTTGCAACTGACACTCTTTCCGGTGGAATAAGACAGCGTGTCTTCTTTGCCATGACTTTAGCCCAGAACTGCGATACGATTATTTTGGATGAACCGACTACCTTCTTAGACTTGGTAAGCCAGAATAATTTCTACCGGATGCTTCCAATCTTAAAGGCACAGGGAAAAACAATTCTTCTGGTGCTGCACGACCTTGCCAAGGCACTTACTATTTCAGACAAACTTATCGTCATGGAATCCGGTACCATCTGCTTTCAGGGCACTCCGGATGAATGCGTACAAAAAAACGTCTTAAATAAAGTATTTCATACTTCACTTAAGACGTTCTCTGATGCGGAAGGAACTTACTACTTCTTTGAGTAAGTTCCTTACTTTTCCAATGTTTCATTCATACTTCCCATCCGGTAACCGCAAAGGTCTAAGGTTACATAGGTAAATCCATATTCCCGGAAAGTTTTTGCAATTCTATCCCGGTTCTCCTTTTCCATCAGCTTCGAAAATTCTTCCGGCTCAATCTCAATTCTTGCCATCATTCCATGAATTCTTACCCTCACCTGATGAAAACCTAAATCCAGTAATAATTGTTCCGCTTTATCCACCATTGTAAGTTTCTCTTCTGATATGGTCTCTCCATAGACAAACCGGGATGACAGACAGGCAAAGGACTGCTTTTCCCAAGTTGAAAGATTCAACGCCTTCGAAAGGACACGGATATCCTGCTTGGTAAAACCACAGTCTCTGAGCGGACTTTTTATTCCAAGCTCTGCCACTGCTTTTAATCCCGGACGATAATCTCCGTTATCATCAAGGTTAGAGCCTTCCGCCACATAGGCAATTTTCTGTTCTTCTGCAATCTTTAATATCTTTTCAAATAATTCATGCTTGCAAAGATAACAGCGGTTCTTAGGATTCTGTGCAAATCCTTCGATTTCAAGTTCTTCCGATTCTGTAATAAAATGTCTTATATTTTCTTTCCGGCAAAATGCTTCTGCTTCCCCTAACTCTCTCTTTGGAAATGAACAGGAGGACGCAGTTACTGCAATTGCCCGCTCTCCCAATACATCATGCGCCACTTTCAAAAGATAGGTGGAATCCACACCACTTGAGAATGCAACTGCCACGCTGCCTAATTTTTCAAAATATTGTTTTAACGCTTCCTGCTTTTTTAACTGTTCCGGAGTTGGTGCTGCTATTTTATCCATTTCTTATGCCTCTACTTTGTTCCTTCTCTAAGTTCTTTCACCGTAGCAAGCTCCAGACCGACCTTTTCTGCAATCACATCATCTGTCAGGAGATCTAAAAGGTTTCTTGCAACACTGATTTTTTCTCTGGCAATTCCACGGGCTTCGCCAATCCTGATGCCCTGTGCCTCGCCAATTTCTATTCCCTTGTTGGTCATCTCTTCCGCAAACGTACACATTGTAATCACCTCTCCTGCTTTCGCACGTTCTGCTACTGTTTTCTCTATTTTGACATAGGTTTCATCATTTGTAAACACCTGAAGCAGATTCAAAACCGCTTCCACATGGCAGATTGCCTCCGGATGTTCCTTGGGATTGTATCTTCCAAGACGTTTCTCCGCAAAAAAATCTGCTACAATTTTAAAATCACTTTTAAACGCTTTTCGGATTTTCTCCGGCAAAAATGCAATATTAAAAACAAATATTTTATAATCATTTACATAAGGTCTTAGTTCCGGAGAAACATCTAAAATGTCAAATAGCGCATTCGGACTTTTCCATTCTGTATCACTGAAATTTAAAACAATCGTAATTGCCGGATATTTTCGTTCTTCCCCACGGTCAATCTGCACCCGATACACGGCATAATCATACCCCATAATCCGGATGGGCATATTTTTGTCTATCCGACTTTCATTTTCAATCCCAAAAGATGCCACTTTGTATAACCCATTCTTATATAATTTCACAGTATCCCGAAACTGATTCCGAAAATTGTTTTCTTCCACCTTATAGATGCTTTCCGTTGGTCCCTCTTCCAATCCTTCTTCCAAAAGAATCTCCTTTCGAAAAAGTAATACATTATATATGTCAGCAAAAACATCCGAAAATGATTCCAGATATTTTTCTGCCAAATCCTTATCTGCCAAGTATTTTCCCCCTGTTAAATAAATATTTTGGATAAAAAAGCTTCTGAAAATATAAATATAAGATTATCACGAATGCAGACAGTTCAACACGCCTGCATAATAGATGAATAACGAATATTATTATGAACTGATTTTACTTAAGATATAATATCAAAAATATTCCGAAGGGTGCAAGTACTCTACGGAATATTTTAATCTAATTTAATAGAATTTATATAATCTTTACAAAGATAAAACATTTTTTCTGTTTTTATAACTATTTTCTTCTCATTTTTATCATTTTCCATGTAAACGTTTGCGCACATGTACTTTAACTGCATCACTTTAGATGTAATACTCCAGCTGGTTGGTATTTTCCACCGAAGTACAGCTTTCCCTTATCATCAGATTACCTTCTAACTCTGTTCTTACAATTGCCTTGTGCCCGCCACTCAGCCGGTCTAATAAAAGGTCAATCGTAAACTTTCCCATTTCCTCTCTTGGCAGCCTTACGGTGGTAAGCATCGGCTGGGTATACTGTGCTTCTTCAATATCATCACTGGCAATAATGGATGGCACATAATAGCGAGACTCATTGTGACAATCTCCCACATATCCAATTTTGCGGTGTACCAGAGAAATCAGATATTCCAATGCCTTTGCTGCAATTCTTCGGAAGAACATTTATAATCCAGATTATTTAAAACGCGGGATACCGTGGCTGTCGAAACGCCTGCTATCGCCGCAATTTTCTTAATCGACATATCAATCCTCCTGTATCCCGCATTTTTTACGGGGAACCGCAAAAGCGTATTCCCCGCAGCTTTCTTATTTTTACAACCAGATTTCATCCTTGAAAATAATCTTACGATAAGTCTCAAAATGTAACCACTTATTGAAGAAGTCGCTGGATGGTTTTTCACCTGCTGCAGCCAGCTCGTCTAAGAATGCCTGTGCATCCTGTGCAGATGTAATGGCAACGGCAAAGCCTCTTCCGTTGATAACCGGAACATTGCTGTACTGGTATTCTGCCAGCGGTGCAATCTTTTCTACCTTGCGTCCACGAACCTGTACAAAGATTCTTTCTCTTAAGATGACAATATCGAAGTCATCCGGATACTGATAGCTTTCTCCGCTTACCGGGATTTCATCTCCAATGGTATAGGTCTTCTGAACCGGACGTACCTTGGCAATCGTCATGCTCTCAAGGTTATAATAGAACTCTTCGAAAATGTCTCCATTTCCCTTAAGGCTTCCATATACGAAAGCTGCTTTTAAATCCCTGCTCTCATCTACGGCAGCATCTTCTACTACACCGCAGGCAGAAGTCATATTGGAAATACGGTCAATCAGAATCAGCTCTCCTAACGTCTTATGCTTTTTGAATTCATCAATGACAACCGGCTCCTGCAAATCAAGGTCACAGACTGCAATCTCATTTTTCTTAAGCTGTCCTGCCGGAATAAATTCACCGGTATTTACATCAATCTTGTACTGGATGTTCTTTAAGATACCAGGAATCTGCTTGGTTCCAAGTTTTACCAGATAATCGGTTCCCGGTGTCAGCTCCTCATCATCCATCCAGAGAATGGTTGCAGTGAAGGATTTGCTGATTGGCAGATTATTGCCGGATGCAATGACACAGCCTCTGGATACGTCTACTTCTTTATCAAGCTGCAGTGTAACCGGCTGTCCCATAAAGGCACTCTGGCTGTCTTTATCTCCTACTAAAATGCTCTTGATATGCGCACGCTCATTGCTTGGCAGGGTAACGATTTCGTCTCCGACTTTTACTTCACCGGATTCAATCTGTCCCTGGAATCCACGGAAAGTATGGTCCGGACGGCACACTCTCTGTACCGGCATATAGAAGCCCTCTTCCTGCTTCTTCTCTGTTACATCTACTTTTTCAAGGTATGGAAGCAGTGCCTCTCCCTTGTACCAGCTAATTTTATCGGATTTGGTTGTTACATTATCACCTTCTGTTGCAGAAACCGGAATAATGTAAATGCTCTCTAACTTCAGTTCGTCTGCTAATTCTTTAATCTGTGCTTCGATTTCTTTGAAACGTTCTTCGCTGTAGTCTACCAGATCCATTTTGTTTACTGCAAATACGAAGAATTTAATTCCCATTAATGCACAGATTCTGGCATGTCTTCTGGTCTGCACCAGTACCCCCTGTTTTGCATCAATTAAGATAACTGCAAGGTCTGCAAAGGATGCACCAACTGCCATGTTTCTGGTGTACTCTTCATGACCCGGTGTATCTGCTACGATAAAGCTTCTGTTGTCTGTTGTAAAATAACGGTATGCTACGTCAATGGTAATACCCTGCTCACGCTCTGCCATCAGTCCGTCCAACAGAAGTGAATAGTCAATTGCTCCGCCGCGGCTTCCTACTTTGGAATCTAATTCCAGTGCTTTTTCCTGGTCTGTATACAAAAGCTTTGCATCATAAAGAATGTGTCCAATCAAAGTGGACTTTCCGTCATCCACACTACCGCATGTAATAAATTTTAATAATCCACTCATCTTAGAAATACCCCTCTCTCTTTCTTCTTTCCATACTGCCTGCTGCTTCGTTATCAATGACACGGGTGGTTCTCTCGGAAGATACTGCACTTAAAGTCTCATCGATAATTTCATCCAATGTAGTTGCTGTTGACTCTGTTCCTCCGGTCAAAGGATAGCATCCTAAGGTACGGAAACGTACACTCTTGTACTGGATTTCTTCTCCCGGAAGCAGACGCATACGGTCATCATCCACCATGATAATATTTCCATCACGATATACTACCGGACGTACTGCTGCAAAATATAATGGTACAATGTCAATTTTTTCACGTTTGATATACTGCCAGATATCAGTCTCTGTCCAGTTGGAAATCGGGAATACTCGAATGCTTTCGCCTTTATTGATTTTAGCGTTGTAAAGCTTCCACATTTCCGGTCTCTGGTTCTTCGGGTCCCAGGCATGATTTTCATTACGGAAGGAGAAGATTCTTTCCTTTGCACGGGATTTCTCCTCATCACGTCTGCCGCCGCCAAATGCTGCGGTAAATCCATACTTATTCAATGCCTGTTTCAATGCCTGTGTTTTCATGATATCGGTGTATGCAGAGCCATGGTCAAATGGATTGATTCCTTTCTTTACGCCATCCTCATTGATATACTCTAACATTTCAATGCCAAGCTTCTTTGCTGTCTCATCACGGAAGTGAATCATTTCCTTGAATTTCCATGTGGTATTTACATGCAGGAATGGAAATGGTGGCTTCTCCGGATAAAATGCTTTCATGGCAAGATGCAGCATTACGGAGCTGTCTTTTCCAATGGAGTAAAGCATAACCGGCTTCTCGCACTCTGCGGCTACCTCTCTTATGATGTAAATTGCTTCTGCTTCCAGTTCATCCAAATGTGATAATTCACCCATACTTACCTCTTTCTGCCACCCTGTGGCGATTTATTAATATTGATTTGATTGCTTTCTGTCGATAACGATAGTCTCTACGGTTCCATCCCGTTTTTCTATCTTCCAGTCCAGATACTGATCACGGCTTACTACACTCATCTTACTTCCCATACCGCCCATATCTGCACCCAAGTAAAGTGCTATGGCATCTACCTTACATTCCTTAATACAGGAGCAACAGCCCCAGCAGTCCTTCGGATACAGCATACATGCCTTTCCGTCAGAGTCCATTCCAATCAGTGTTCCCGGACAGACCTGACTGCATCTGCCACATCCCACACATCTGCTTTGATTAATAGCTATGCTCATAGGTCTCACCTCGCTTTACTAATTCCCGGAAGAG
>ENA-OPRV01000703-OPRV01000703.1-human-gut-metagenome-genome-assembly--contig:-NODE-703-length-21124-cov-11.212208_pt1 | contig 21124 bp, 16 predicted proteins | sample MGYA00241896_ERZ501886 | MGnify/ENA primary metagenome ERZ501886 (study PRJEB25962, sample SAMEA2042452) | human gut metagenome | biome: human gut; feature: human-associated habitat; material: faeces... | reverse complement strand
CTAAGGTTGGCGGACCATCAAAGGTCTTCGCCAGATTGTGCGGGATGGGACCGCCGGGGGACAGCTTGCTTCTGGTCTCGCCAGCTATTGCGGGATGGGACTGGCTTTTATAGCTTGCTGCTGCGGGGGGACGGGAGTTAGAGCTCTACATCCTCATCTACTGTTAAGATGAATTTTGAGGCGTTCATGCTCTTGTTGGTCTATTACTGGCACCTTATGAAGCAGTACATAACGCTGCAACAACTGGCGCCATACCAATAGACGCGTTCCTTTCCATAACTCAACGGCTGCTGCTACAAGTTGAGTGAAGAACGAAGAATGAAGAGTAAAGAATTCATTTGCTCTTCTTCCCAATTCTTCCTTATCATCAGTATAGTCGATGTCTGTTTCTATCGAAAATCCCCCTATCCCATTGACCTTTTCAAATCTATATTCGCTTTGTGTGAGCAAGTAGAGTAAGCGGGGATATTTCTTCGCCTCTAAATCTGCAAGAAAAGTCTCTTGCTCTTTACTGCTTTGTGATGCGTAATAATCATAGAATCCTCCCCATGAACAGATGGCCTTTACCTTGCCACCATCTGTATTCACCAGTGCAAAATGGGCATAATACTCATAGTCCTCATCGAAGTCAGTGGAGTTTTTCTCAGACTCACTACCTTTATCCTGGAAGACTTCCCGAAGATTACAGCGGAGGATGAGCTCTGTGATTCCATTATGATGCAACACCGTATAATCATGTCCTTCTGGGATGATTGCTCCAGAAGTAGGTGTAAGAAATGGACGTAATTTGGCATCAGGAATCAGTTCATTCAACCACCTTTCAAGGGAGATTTCACCTGCCTTAAAGTAATTGGAAAGAACACGAAAGTTATTTCGCATCTTTTCGTCTATTTGTCCCAATACCTTTTGCTGCTGGGCAACAGTGATTTCTTCTTTCTTGCTTTCGTATGCCAAATCCGACATACTCTGATTGCGATAGACCGGCAATCTCTTTTGATAATCCAAGAAAAGATTGCGCAATGTTTGACAGGCATTCCCGGATGACTGTTTTGCCTGAAGATAGCCAATCATCTGATCGATGGCACGCCACACACCAACAGCCTCTGCTTTTGGACCCTTGGTTGCCTCATGCTCTACCTGCATATCGTATTGACGAACGTTGGAAAAACTGAGGCAGAGGTTGTTACCAAATCGCACAAAAAGATGACGGTCTTTCTTGCCCTTGTTCTTGATTTGCTTGACCACGCCAACCCAACCAGCCAAAGGTCCACTGAATATGCGGACAGTATCATTCTCCTGAATAAGGTCATCATATCGCTTGCTTACAATACTCAATCCCTCTACTCCATCAGCCATTTTATCACTGAAATAAATAAAATGCTCCATGTCTTCATCAGGGATTGTAGCCGTTCTGATAATGTCATCCGGAGATAAGTTCTTGACATCCTTACATAGAAGATGGGCGCTTGAGACAAGCTTTCCTTTCTGCAGTTCGCCTGTTTCCAGGCTACGGATGATATCTTCATAGACAAAATACCCCCAAGGTGTCAGTATTTTCTTCAAAACCTTTATGCTGTCCGCCTTGATAAACAGTAATCCATATATCAGCGGACGAAAACGGAAACGTTCTTCTCCCTGGGCATTGACATACTTCGTTCGGCATTTTGGCAGATAGACAAACTTCACTATGCCTGGATATGTATTTTCAAGAAACTCTTTCGTGCTTTGTTCTTGAAATTTATCTGTATTGACTATAAACCACATTGTCTAGAGTTAAGAATTTATAGGTGAAAGTTTACAGATGAAAATTGCTAAACATTAACGGCAGTTAGCTGCAGGATACATCTCGGTTTCTCCTGAAAAGATTCCTCTTCCCGGATTATTGGGGGTGTGATATGTATCACAGCATTGATAAATCAACAGACTAACTTCCACTAATCTTCAATACTTTTATGTCTTTCGGTCTTCTGCATACATGATGCAAGTAAGCCCGTATATAGCAAATTGTTTCTCATACGCTTCGCTTATATGAAAGCCATATTTATAGTTCTTATTTCACTACGCTCTTCTGAATCTCTACATAAGAGACACAGAAAATTGAAAAACTTTCTTTCAATCAACGACTTAGCAGATTGAGTACGAAAAGGAAACTGAAAAAATGTTGATTTCCGTAGAATGATATTAATTTTTTAACACGCATAATTTGCTTGTTTCCAACATTTTTCGTATTTTTGCAGTGATTTTCTGTATCTCTTATGTAAAGATTCAGAAAAATTGGTTCATTTTGGTTCATTTTACGAAATGACTCTTTTCGTACATTTTTTGTGTTATAAGACTGCCAGAATTTTAGCATTGGCATCATCTACTTCTGAGCTTTTGATGGAGCGGAGATAAATCTGTGTGGTGATTTCGGAATGATGCCCCAATGCCTCGCTGATGACTGAGATAGAGATATGATTGTCTCTTGCTGCCGTTGCCCAGGAATGGCGGGCGACATAGAGGGTAAGTTTGCCCTTGATACCTATCTTAGCTCCTAACTTCCTGAGATGGTACGAGATACGCGCCTCTGTATTGTGATATAGGCGCACCTCTTCCTGCATTTTGTCAACCGATTTATCCTGACTTTTGTTCCCATCATTAACAAGGAAAGGAAAAAGATAAGGTGAAGAGATGGTCTGCGTCTGATACTTTTCCAACAAGTCCTGCATCTCCTTCTCCCATCGGATGGTAAGGCGCTGTCCTGTCTTGCTTCGGGTGTAATGAAGATAACCATCCTTGAGGTCGGATTTGCGGAGGTGAGCCAGATCGATAAAAGAGATGCCACGCAGATAGAAACTCATCAGGAATGTATCTCTTGCCATCTCTTCGTTGGGAGTGAGTTCCTTGACCGAATACAAACGCTTGATTTGGCTGACGGACTCTGTCGGTATGGCTCGCTTACTGGTTTGCGCGATACCGGTATAGACATCATTAAAGGGATGCTGCTGTGGAGTAAGTCCCTTTGCCACAGCTTTGTTGTAGGTAGCACGGAGGATACGGAGATAGAAGGAACTGGTGTTGCTGCATACCTTCGCTGTATGATGCAGGTATGCCTCATAGGAGCGCATCTCTTCTGCATCTATCTCTCTCAGCGCGATATCCTTGTTGTCCCGGTATCGCTTAAAGCTGTTGAGGGTTGTTCTGTAATGCAGCGAGGTGCGGTATTGCCCGTTTTTCAGCAACAGGGCAATAAGGAGGTTCATGAACTGAAATAACGACTCTGATGTTTTCTTGTTTCTTGACATAATGACAGTGAATTTATGAAGTTTATTAATATATGATAGGGGAATGGAGGACTAGTTTTAGATAATTCAAGGTAAAATATCGATATTTTACATAAAAATCGGACTGTCTGTAATTCACCGGCATCATGATGTTCAGAACAATCGCCTCTATCGTATAATGGTAATCATTATTACAAAAAAAAACTCCGAAGAACCAAGATTGATTCTTCGGAGTTTTTTGTACACCCTTAGGGATTCGAACCCTAGACCCACTGATTAAGAGTCAGTTGCTCTACCAACTGAGCTAAGGGTGCAACATTTAAAAGCCTCATTTCTGAATTGCGAGTGCAAAGGTACTACTATTTTTTGATTCCACCAAATTTTTTCGCAACTTTTTTTCGAAAAAATCAATTTTTCTTCATTTTGAAGGTTCCTAACGTATGCTTATACCCCTTCTTATTGATGCTTACCACGCGGTATGTACCCTCCTTTAAGTTTCTGACATCTAGCGTATTATCCTTTATCTGAAGGTACAGAATGTCGCATCCCTGCAGGGTTTCGACCATCAGAACGTCAAAAACGAGATTTTTTGTAGTTCCTGCAAGATATACCTTCTTTCCGTCACATTCGAGTAATTTCGCAGCTCCTGTGTTTTTGGCAAAAAGTGGATTCTCTTCCTCTTTTTCTTGGGTAGGCTGGCTTTCGATGCCATATCCGTCCATTGAAGTTACGGCAACAAACAGATGTTTTGCATCCGAATTTTCTATTTTGAACGAATTTCCTATGATTCGTGCGGCAACCAGGTTGCGTGCATCGGTGATGTCAACCGGATATTTCTTGCTCGCGTATACATTATTATATATATAAGGGGTTGCGATTTTAGTGCCATCCGTATAGTTTGAAGGATTGCTCCAGGAAACCGATACATTGTTATCGGAGGTGATTACCGATAATTGCTGTGGCTGTTCCGGTTGTTTTTTGCTTGCCCAGGTCATCGGCGGAACCAATGATGGGTATGGGTTGAAGCGTTGGGTAAAGTCGAGAATACCCTGTTTGTTGTCCAAGAGGAACTTGTTTCTGAAGAAAGCATATCCCATTCCGAGGTTTCGGATGTGATACATTTCTGCTGTCACGTCATTGATGTTCCACTTTCCTTCTTTCGGATCGAGGAAGTAGATGCCTAGTCCTGGAACCACTATCTTGCCATGACTCTGCTCCTGCCAGTCGATGGCAAAAGGATAGAAGTGTTCGTCTCTGAAATACATCATAGGGAAGAGTTCGTCCATCAGACCGCTCTTGAGCCAGCCCTGTGCATCCTGGCAGACTTTCGTGTATGCATTCCAGCCAAAGCTTCGGTATCTGCTCAGGTCATCAGACTTTCCTACAGGTGAGCAGCTCATCTTGACCCAAGGTTTTTCAGCCTTCACTGCATCGTGAATCTTTCTGACGATGTTGGTGATATACCGGCGTCCCTGTTCCCGGCTCACTTTGATGTTCCAGGTTTCCGGGTAACGGATGTAGTCGAGGTGAATGCCGTCTACATTATATTTATGCGTAATTTCTCTGCAGATGTTTGCCAGATAATCACCTGTCCGACTGTTTTCCGGATCCATGTATCCGTCTGCTCCAATCTTCTTGATGAGTTTCGGCATCTTCTGTCTGAGGGTTTTGCAGCCGAGTGCGTTCCATTTTCCTACAGGAATGGTTACCACCCAGGCGTGCAGTTCCATACCTCGCTTATGGCATTCATCGATGGCAAACTTAAGGGCATCATAGCCCGGACTTCTGCCCGGAAATCCTGACAGGCATCCATCCCAAGGTTCGTATGCAGACGGATAAATCATGGTACCTCTCACGCGGGTCTGTATCAGTACGGTGTTAATCTTAGCCTGCTGTAACCGGTCGAGGATATTCGTCAGTTCCCTTTTCTGCTTTTCGGCAGAAAAAGAAGACTGGGCATAAGAGTGTGGCCAGTCGATGCCTCCTATGGTTGTCAGCCATACAGCTCTTACTTCATGTTTGGGTACTTGGTTGTTGAACACAATACTCTGGGCTTTAGCAGCCAAAACTGAGCATAAAACGATAAAAAATATCTTAAATCTCTTCATAATCTTACAATTTGGCAACAAAGATACCAATATTTTTTTGTATTTCAAATAAAAATATTACTTTTGCGGTTGAAATATTAAAATAAAGTGCATTTTGCACCGAAAAGAGAGAAAATTTAAAGCAATTAAAGAAAAATGGTCAGTTTCATTATTAGTTTGGTCGCCCTTGTATTGGGTTACCTTCTTTATGGAAAGTTTGTGGCGCATGTGTTCGGTCCTGATGACCGCCCTACGCCAGCAGTGACCAAAGCCGATGGGGTCGACTTTATGGTACTGCCTAGTTGGAAAATCTTTATGATTCAGTTCCTCAACATTGCAGGAACGGGTCCTATCTTCGGTGCCATCATGGGTGCCTGGTACGGACCGGTGGCTTATCTGTGGATTATCTTCGGGTGTATCTTCGCAGGAGCCATGCATGATTACATGAGCGGTATGCTCAGCATCCGTAATGGTGGAGCTGGTTTGCCGGAATTGGTAGGTAAGTATTTGGGTGGACGCACCAAGAAAGTGATGTTGGTCTTTTCGGTACTTTTGCTGATGATGGTGGGAGCTGTGTTTGTATACAGTCCGGCTATCATTATGAGTGGCATTTGTAATACGGATGCATTCTGGGGCAGCCAGATGTTTTGGATTGTGGTGATTTTCGTTTACTACGTCATTGCCACATTACTGCCTATCGATAAGATTATCGGTAAGGTTTATCCGCTCTTTGCCTTCTCGCTTCTCTTTATGGCGGGTGCTCTGATGATAGGTCTCTTTGTGAAGTGGCCTTCATTGCCTGAACTCTGGAGTAATTTGCAGAGTTGCAATCTCAATGAGAATCCGGCATGGTTGGGAACGGAGTCTTTTGTACAGAAGAGTCCGATTTTCCCTTGCCTCTTTATCACGATTGCCTGTGGTGCCATCAGTGGTTTCCATGCTACGCAGAGTCCGCTCATGGCACGATGCATGAAGAATGAAAAGATGGGTCGCCCTATTTTCTATGGTGCCATGATTACTGAAGGTGTTGTTGCCTTGATATGGGCTACGGTTTCCATGTATTTCTTCTACTATGGTGGATGGCGTGAATGCGTTAGTCCGGAGGCGGCTCAGCAGTTTATCGCTCAGTTTGATGGCGGCAAGTCGCTTATCCAGAACTTTGATGCGCCTACAGTTGTGAAGATAGTATGTTCCAGCTGGTTGGGTGTGGCTGGTGGAATCCTGGCTCTGTTGGGTGTCGTCGCAGCACCTATTACCAGTGGTGATACCGCATTGAGAAGTGCCCGCCTGATTATCGCTGAGTTTATCGGTTTGGAGCAGCGCTCCATGCGCAAGCGTCTTTATATCTGTGTTCCGTTGTTTGCTCTTACGGTGGGCATCCTGGTTTGGCAGATGGAGAATCCTGATGGTTTCAATATCATCTGGCAGTATTTCGGTTGGGCTAACCAGACACTTTCTGTGTTCACTCTCTGGACATTGACGGTTTATCTGGTACAGCAGAAGAAACCTTTTGTGATGACGCTGGTTCCTGCCTTGTTTATGACCGTGATATGTTCAACCTTCCTGCTCATTTCGCCTACAGCTTTGGCCTTGAGTGAGAGCCTGGCTTATACGGGCAGTGTCATCATTCTGGTGATAGCCTTAGTTTGGTTTCTGGGTTGGTATCGCAGTTATCAGAAGAAACTATAGATTTATATATAAGTATTAATTAATATACGTAAATTTACATGATACGAAAGAAAAAATTAGCTATTGCAGCATTGGCACTTGTCGTTTCGACAACTGCCCATGCTCAGTTTGAAAGTGGAAAACAGTATATCGGTGCGTCGTTGACGGGCTTAAACTTGAGTTATAATGGTTCTCAGGATCTCAATCTCGGTATTCAGGCTAAGGCCGGATACTTTGTAGAAGACGATTGGATGCTGTTGGGTCAGGTTGAATATAATCATTCTGGTCTTGATGGCGTGAAGGATTATTTCTCTGTCGGTGCCCAGGGCCGGTATTATATCGAGCAGAATGGCTTGTATCTGGGTGGTGGTGTGAAGTTGGTTCATTCCGGCAGCTACAATGATTTTATGCCAGGGGTAGAGGTTGGTTATGCTTTCTTCCTCGGCAAGTCGGTTACTCTCGAACCGGCCATCTACTATGATCAGAGTTTCAAGAAGCATGTAGATTATTCTACCATTGGATTGAAACTGGGTGTTGGTATTTATCTCTAATCCGGTAAAATGCAACAACAGTTTTCTTCGGCTTTGTTGGAAAAGGCAGTTGCGGAGTTCTCTAAATTGCCAGGTATAGGGCGCAAAACAGCTTTGCGCCTTGTACTTTTTATGCTCAAACGTAAGAGTGAGGATGTGGAGCAGTTTGCTGATACCATTTCCAAGATGCGCCGTGAAGTGAAATATTGCAGGGTCTGTCATAATATCAGTGACACGGATGTCTGTCCGATCTGTTCTGATTCCCGGCGCGATGCTTCTACCATCTGTGTTGTCGAGAATGTGCAGGACGTGCTGGCGATAGAAAACACGCAGCAGTTTCACGGACTCTATCATGTCTTGGGCGGCATCATATCGCCGATGGATGGTATCGGACCTTCGGATATAGAGATAGATTCGCTGGTTCAGCGTGTGGCTGAAGGTGGGGTGAAGGAGGTGATTTTTGCTCTCAGCAGTACGATGGAGGGTGATACTACCAACTTCTATATCTCCCGTAAACTTGCTGATTATCCTGTTAAACTCTCTGTTATCGCCCGTGGTATCTCTGTGGGTGATGAATTGGAGTATACGGATGAGGTGACTCTCGGAAGGAGTATTCTGAACAGAACTCCATTTGGACAATAACAAAAGACAATAAAATGAAAATCAAACAAGTACAACGAATATTGATGACCAATTTCCTCTTTGTGCTGCTGGTAGGATTCCTGCTGGTCTTGCTCTATGAGACTGAAATTCTGGAACCTACTAATCTGGCAGGGGATGTCACGTTGGTCTATGTAATCACTGTAGCGATGGAGTTTCTTACCATTGCCGTCATTCCTTTGGCGCTCAAGCTCTTCAGTTTCAAGGCTATTCATCGCCAGTTGGTAACCCGTAAGGGAGATGCTCTTCTTCCTCTGGGCACAGCCCGTCTGAATATGCTCTGTTTGCCAATGCTGATTAATACGTTTATGTATTATCAGACGATGGCTCCTGCTTTCGGATATATGGCTATCATCCTTTTCCTCTGTCTCTTCTTTGTTTATCCTTCTGTCGGAAGATGTGAAGAAGAAACAACGGAGGTGGAAGGTTAAACTCTCAGAACCCAATATTTGATATTCTATATGAAACTCAGTGTTATCATAGTAAGCTATAATGTTAAGTACTATCTGGCTCAGTGCCTGCGTTCTGTAGAGAAAGCTATCGGAGTGTTGGAGTGTGGGCAGCAGGGTGATGCGAGTGGCGATACGGCAGAGATTCTCGTGGTTGATAATCATTCTCAGGATGGAACCGTTGAATATCTCGAACAGTGTTTTCCGGCTTCCCGGTATCCTAATCTCCGTGTTGTTGCCTGTACGCATAATAACGGATTTGCCCGTGCCAACAATCTTGCTATCCGCAAGAGCGAGAGTGATCTGGTTCTTTTGTTGAATCCGGATACCATTATCGGTGAGCATGTCCTCAAGGATGCTGTTGGTTTCATGCGTACTCATCCTGACGCTGGTGCATTGGGTGTAAGAATGTTGGGAGCCAATGGCAAGCCAGCCCGCGAGAGTAGGAGAGGGTTGCCTTCTCCGATGGTGGCTTTCTATAAGATGATGGGTTTGTGTAGCCGGTTTCCTAGGCATCGCAGTTTCGGACATTATTACATGGGCTATCTGCCATGGGATGAGCCGGCTCCCATTGAGGTTGTGAGCGGTGCTTTCTGTATGATTCGCCGTGAAGCCTTGCAGAAGGTGGGCTTGTTGGATGAGGATTTCTTCATGTATGGCGAGGATATTGATCTTTCTTACCGCATCCTGAAGGGTGGTTATCAGAACTATTATCTGCCTGTTGATATTCTGCATTACAAAGGTGAAAGTACACAGAAGTCGAGTTTCCGCTATGTTCATGTGTTTTACGAGGCGATGCTTATCTTCTTCCGTAAACATTATTCGGGTATGTCACATCTCTTGAGCATTCCTATCAAATTTGCCATCTATGCCCGTGCCTCTGTAGCACTTACACAGATGATGACTACGAGGATCAGAAAGAGTCTGGGCTTCTTTTCTCCTTCTCATGTCGACCTGTCTGATTATGTGTTGTTTGATGCTGACGAGATGAGCTATGAAGAGATTCTGCATCAGCTTGTGTTGCGGTCTGATGAGAATATCAAACTGGCTACCTTTACGAAGGATATCGGTAAGGTGATTACGGATAGGGATGTGATGGATAAGGATGAATTTGGCTATTTGTAAAGAATAGATTTGATCTTATATATAATAAGGTACGCGCGTACATTATTTAATTAGTGTAGTTTATGAAAGAACCGGATATTCTATTACGAGCATTAGAGTTGGAAGATCTCGATTTTCTCTATCAGATAGAGAATGATGATCGGCTTTGGGAATTGGGTGTTTCCAATGTTCCCTATTCGCGTCGGGTGTTGCTCGACTATATCTCCAGTGCTTCGGCTGACATTTATGTAGATAATCAGGTGCGCCTGATTGTCGAGAACAGCCGGAATGAACAGGTGGGTATTGTAGATCTTACTGATTTTGATCCCCGTCATCGCCGTGCGGAACTTGGAATTGTCATCAAAAAGGAATTCCAAGGGAAGGGTTATGCGAAGGCCTCAGTTGTCCGTTTGTTGCAATATGCCCAGAACATACTTCATCTTCAACAGATTTATGCTATTGTAGGCGTCAGAAACCAAAAAGCGGCTAAAATGCTGCAATCTGTTGGATTTGAGGGGGATAATGTCCTGAAGCAGTGGCTTTGTTGTCAAGATGGATATGAAGATGCGATATTTTTTCAATATTTTCTGTAAAAAAGTTGCATAAAAATTTGGTGGAACCAAAAAAAAGTAGTACCTTTGCACTCGCAAATGAAAAATGAGCGCTAAGCCATTCAATTTGATTTCATGATTGGTGCGTTAGTTCAGTTGGTTAGAATGCCTGCCTGTCACGCAGGAGGTCACGAGTTCGAGTCTCGTACGCACCGCAGAAACCTTCGAGAGTGATCTCGGAGGTTTTTTGTTTTTATGTAAATCTAAGAGAATATGGCTATCGTTATCACAGTTCTGGCATACTTCTGTGTGCTGCTGCTCTTCAGTCATCTTACTGCCCGTCAGATGGCAAGTAATGAAACTTTCTATCGGGCCAACCGCCGTTCGCCTTGGTATATGGTTGCTTTCGGTATGGTGGGTGCTTCCATTTCGGGCATCACCTTTGTCAGTGTGCCGGGCATGGTGATGAGAACGGATATGACCTATCTTCAGATGTGCATCGGTTTCATACTGGGTTATTTCCTGGTTGCCTTTCTTTTGCTTCCTATCTATTACCGCTATAATCTCACTACGATTTATGGTTACCTGCAGCAGCGGTTGGGGGAGCGTTCGTATAAGACCGGAGCATCGTTCTTCCTCTTGTCCAAGATGACGGGTGCGGCAGTCCGTTTCTTTGTCGTCTGTATCCTCTTGCAGCGTTTCGTGCTCGATGGAATTGGTGTTCCGTTCTGGATCACGGTTCCTGTCATGGTACTGCTTATCTGGCTTTATACTCGCAAGGGTGGCATCAAGACGCTGGTGTGGACGGATACCTTTCAGACACTCTGTATGTTTGCGGCGCTCATCCTCATTATCTTTCAGGTGATGTCGGCGTTGGATATGACTCCTTCCGAGGCGATCACTGCGATAGTTCACGATAGTCACTCCCGTATTTTTGTCTTTGATGACTGGATGTCGAAACAGAACTTCTGGAAACAGTTCTTGAGTGGTGTTTTTGTGGTGATTGTGATGACCGGTCTTGATCAGGACATGATGCAGAAGAATCTTACCTGCAAGTCGCTCCGTGAGGCCCAGAAGGATGTTTGTAGCTATGGTTTTGCCTTTGTGCCTGCCAATCTGCTTTTCCTGAGTCTGGGTGTGTTGCTGATGATGCTGGCTCAGAAACAGGGAGTGGCTTTGCCTGATGCCCCTGATGATCTGTTACCGATGTTTGCGGCTTCGGGGGCGATGGGAAATCTGGTGGTGGTCTTGTTTACCATTGGCATTGTGGCGGCAAGTTTCTCAAGTGCCGATTCAGCTTTGACAGCCATTACGACAAGTCTCTGTGTGGATATATTGGGCAGGAAAGCGGATATGAAGCTTCGCAAGCAGATGCATTTTGCTGTGGCTTTGGTGTTCATGCTCTTCATTATCGCTTTCAAGGCGATTAATTCTACGAGCGTGATAGATGCCATCTACATCCTCTGCTCTTATACTTACGGTCCGCTGTTGGGTTTGTTTGCCTTCAGTCTGCTCACCAAGCGTCAGGTAAACGACCGCTGGTCGCCATGGGTCTGCATCGCCAGTCCGCTCATCTGCTTCGCCATCGATACCCTTACCTCGCAGTATGTGGGCTATAAGTTCGGCTATGAGCTTCTGATGCTGAATGGCGCCCTGACATTTGCAGGTCTCGCCCTTATAAAAAAAGAAACAGTTAAATATAAACAATAATGAGAACAAAAGTATTATTCGCAGCATTGTTGCTCAGTGCAACAACTGCTTTTGCCCAGCAGGAGAAGTTGGGCTCCGGTATTGACAAGACCAACATGGACTTGACCATCAAGCCGGGTAATGATTTCTATCGCTATGCCGCAGGCAACTGGATGAAGAATCATCCACTCGATGCCGAGCATACCGACAATGGTGCTTTCACCGATCTCTTTGAGCAGAACCAGAAGCGCATCCAGGACATCATCCTTGAATATGCTTCCAAGCCACAGCAGAAGGGGTCACTCGGACAGAAGATCGGTTCGCTCTACAACCTCCGTATGGACAGCGTTCGCCTGAACAAGGAGGGCTGGGCACCTATCAAGCCAACTCTCGACCGCATTGCAGCCATCAAGGACCGCAGAGAGTATCAGCTCGTTACCGCTCAGCTCGATTTCCGTGGCGAGGGTACCATGATGTATGGCATCGGTGTGGGCGCCGACCTTCGTGATGCCGCCAACAACCTCGTTGAGGTAGACCAGAGTGGTCTCGGTCTTGGTGTACGCGATTACTATGTAAACGATGACGAGCAGACCAAGAAGATTCGTGATGCATACAAGGCTTATATGAAGAAGCTCTTCCAGATGGTAGGCAACGACGAGGCTACCGCCCAGAAGAAGATGGAGGCTGTGATGGCTATCGAGACCCGCATCGCTAAGGCAAGCTATAGCCAGGTACAGCTCCGCGACATCGACAAGAACTATCACAAGATGACCTACAACCAGCTCGTGCTCGATTATCCTGGCATCGACTGGGGCAATGTGTTCCTGGCATCCGGTTTCCCTGCTTTCAAGGAAATTTGCGTGGGTCAGCCTGAACCAATCCACGAGGTTGAGAAGATTCTCGCAGAGACCTCTCTGGATGATCTGAAGACATACGCAGAGATCAAGGTGATTTCTGGTGCAACCAGCGTATTGAGCGATGATTTCCGTGCCGTATCCTTCGAGTTGAGCAAGGTAATGAGCGGTGTTCAGCAGGACCGTCCTCGCTGGAAGCGTGCCGTAAGTACCGTGAGCGGTGTGTTGGGCGAGGCTATCGGAAAGATTTACGTAGAGAAGTACTTCCCGGAGAGCAGCAAGAAGCGTATGCTCGACCTGGTTCACAATCTCCAGACTGCGCTTTCACAGCGCATCGACGAGACTACATGGATGAGTGCTGCTACCAAGGCACAGGCTAAGGATAAGCTGGAGAACTTCATCATCAAGATTGGCTATCCTGACAAGTGGAAGGACTATAGCGGATTGCAGGTAGATGACAGCCTTTCTCTCTACGAGAATATGGCAAATATCTCTGAGTTCTTTACAAAGGATGAAATCGCCCGCAAGGTGAACAAGCCGGTAGATAAGACAGAGTGGGGAATGACTCCTCAGACTATCAATGCTTATTATAACCCAACTACCAATGAGATCTGCTTCCCTGCAGCTATTCTCCAGCCTCCATTCTTCGACCCAACAGCCGATGATGCGATGAACTATGGTGGTATCGGTGGTGTAATCGGTCATGAGATGAGTCATGGCTTTGACGATCAGGGCAGCCAGTTTGACAAGACTGGTAACCAGCACAACTGGTGGACTGCTGCTGACAAGAAGAACTTCGAGTCTCGCACCAAGATCCTGGTTGACCATTTCAACAAGATTGAGTTGGCTGGCAAACTGGTAAACGGCCAGATGACCCTGGGTGAGAACATCGGTGACAATGGTGGTTTGAACATCGCTTTCCGTGCACTTCAGAATGTGATGAAGACAGAGAAGTTGGGTGTGAAGGATGAATTTACTCCAGAACAGCGCTTCTTCCTGGCATGGGCACGTGTATGGGCAGGCAATGCCCGTCCTGAGTACCTGCAGTATCTGATGACCGTGGATGTTCACTCTCCAAACGAGGCTCGTGTGAACGGTGCCCTCCCAATGGTGGATTCATGGTATAAGGCATTCAACATCAAGAAGGGCGACAAGCTCTTTGTTCCTAAGAACAAGCGTGCACATATCTGGTAAAAACATAAAAAAAAGTCTTGCAGGCTATATGCTTGCAAGACTTTTTTTTATCTAATCATTACTTCGTTCCGAAATAAAGGAAGAGCATTCCGAGCAGAACGAGGAGAAGGTCAACGAACTTCGCCTTGAGGTTCTTCTCGTGGAAGATGGCTGCACCGAAGAGGAAGCTGACGATGACCGAACCGCGGCGAATCATGCTCACGATACTGATCATGGCACCAGGCAGACTCAATGCGTAGAAATAAACGAAGTCGGCTGCCGAAAGGAAGATACTGATGAAGATGATACTCCAGTGCCAGTGGAATGGGGTAGAATTCTTCTTGGTAGGCCACCATATCATCAGCAGCATGGCTCCCATGAGGAAACACTGGTAGATGTTGTACCAGCTCTGCACAATCATTCTGTCTAATCCTACACCACCATTCTCTGGTGGAGCCATCAGATACTTGTCGTAAAGACCGCTTATTGCACCGAGAACAGCAGCCAGCACGATGAAGTAAATCCATTTGTTGTGCTTGAAGTCGATACCCTCTTTCTTGCCGCTGCGCGAAAGCATGGCGAAGGAAATGATGGCAAGGATGACACCAATCCACTGGTAGAGATTCAGTACCTCACCATAAACCAGCAGGGCGCCTACGAGTGTCATTACCGGTCGGGTGGCATTGATAGGTCCCACGATGGTGAGCGGCAGGTGCTTCATGCCGAAATAACCGAAAATCCAGCTGCTCAATACGATGAAACTCTTGAGTACGATGTACTTGTGAACTTCCCATCCGCCTTCTGCTACATGAAACATCGTTCCATCCAGCGAATTTCCTGTATAGCTCATCACGATGAACGGCAGGAAGATGAGCGATGAGAAGAGCGTGTTCAGAAAGAGCACGGGAATCACTGCGTTACCTGAAAGCGCCTTCTTCTTGAAGGCATCATAAAATCCCAGCAGCGCTGCTGAGAGAAATGCTAATACTAACCACATATTACTTTGAACTTTGAACTTTGACCATTGAACTTTATGATTACTTTGAACTTTGAACTTTGACCATTGAACTTTATGATTACTTTTACTTTGAACTTTATGATATGTCTTGTCTTGCACCTATAGGATTATTGGCTATCATGCTAATCATAAAGTTCAATGGTCAAAGTTCAAAGTTCAATGTACCCTACGTCTTCCAGGAACAATGCGTTACCTGGCATGCTTTCGCCTGCATCGCTGCGGCTTCCGTTGTGCAGGATATCGAGAAACTGTTCCATCGTAATCTTTTCTCTGCCTACATCGATGAGCGTTCCCACTACGGCTCTCACCATGTTTCTAAGGAAACGGTTGGCGGTAATCTCGAAATACCAGGTGGTAGGAGAGGTCTGTATCCATCGGGCGGCTGTTACGTGGCAGATGGTAGTCTTGTTATCGCCACCCGCCTTGCAGAACGCCGCATAGTCTTCGTGATGCAGAAAATGCTGTGCCGCCTCGTTCATCTTCTCGAAATTGAGGGGATAGTTCATCTGCAGTGAATAATGGCGCTCAAACGGATCCTTCCGCGTATGGATATAATAATGGTATGTGCGCGATGTGGCAGAGAAGCGGGCATGCATCTCCGGGGCAACCTCCCTTACTTCGTATACGGCGATATCGCGGGGCAGGATGCGGTTCAGGCGGTATACCAGCTGGTCGGGTTCCATCGGGATTCTGTCTGTATCGAAGTGGGCTGCCATGTGTCGGGCATGTACGCCAGTATCGGTTCTTCCTGCTCCCACCACCTCCATCTCCTTTCTCAGAAGTATGGAGAGGGCGCGCTGCAACTCCTGCTGTACCGAATTGGCATTGGGCTGAATCTGCCAGCCGTGATAGTTGGTGCCGTCGTAACCGAAGAATATGAAATATCTCATGATAATCTTTGAACTTTTTTGTTTTTTGCTATGAACTTTGAGCTTTGATTTGTTCTTCGTTCTTTGCTTAATTCGGCTGCAAAGTTACTAAAAAAACGTGAAATATGGTATAATAATACAGATTTTTTTCAAAAATGATACAATCTTGAAAGAAAAGTTCATTTTTATTTTGCAAATTGACAATAATTGTGTACTTTTGCCAACGATTTTGATATTATAGATTATGGCACAGAACATATTCAAGGGTTTAGGTGTTGCCCTTATTACTCCTTTCAACACCGATGGCTCGGTTGATTATCAGTCGCTCAAGCGATTGGTAGAGTTTCAAATTGACAATGGTGCAGACTTCCTTTGCATCCTTGCCACAACTGGTGAGGCTCCATGTCTTACACAGGAAGAGAAAGATAAAATCACAGAATTGGTAAAAGACGTGAACAAGGGTCGCGTCAAGATATTGAAATATTGTGGTGGTAATAATACTGCTGCTGTCGTTGAAGAAATCAAGAACTCCGACTGGAGTGGCATCGATGGCATCCTCAGTATCTGTCCTTACTACAACAAACCTTCTCAGGAAGGTCTCTATCAGCACTTTAAGGCCATTGCTCAGGCTAGTCCGCTGCCTATCGTGCTCTACAATGTTCCTGGCAGAACCGGTATCAACATGAAGCCGGAAACAACCTGCCGTATTGCCCGCGACTTCCCTAATGTGGTAGCCGTGAAGGAGGCTAGTGGCAGCCTGGAGCAGGTAGACGAGATTATCAAGAACAAGCCTGATAATTTTGATGTCATCAGCGGCGATGATGCGCTTACCTTCTCAATGATTGCCAGTGGTGCTGCCGGCGTTATCTCTGTTATCGGCAATGCCTTGCCTAAGGCTTTCAGCCGCATGATTCGTCTCGAGTTCCGTGGCGAATATGAGCCAGCCCGTAAGATTCATCATTCTTTCACTGAGCTCTACAGTCTGCTCTTTGTTGATGGTAACCCTGCCGGCGTAAAGGCGCTGCTCAATGATATGGGCTTCATAGAGAACGAGCTCCGTCTGCCTCTGGTTCCTACCCGTATTGCAACCAAGCAGAAGATGAGCGACATTCTGAAGACTTTGAATATCTAGAATATTGATTAGTGATTATTGATTAGTTATTATTGATTAGTGATTATTGATTAGTTATTATTGTCTGCGTATAGTACTCCCTAATCACTACTCCCTAATCACTACTCTTAATCACTACTCACTAATCACTAATCATTAATAATTAAGTCCATGGCAGAAGATAGAAGAATCATTCACGAGATAACACCGCTGATGGGTAAGGATGTGCTCTATATTGCAGACAGGCATAAGAAGGAGTTTACTTATCCTATCCATAATCATTCGGTGTACGAGTTGAACTTTGTTGAGAATGCAAAGGGAGTAAGAAGAATCGTTGGCGATTCGCAGGAGGTGATAGGCGACTATGATCTCTGTCTCATCACATCGCCCAATCTGGAGCATGTATGGGAGCAGAACGAATGCCACAGCGATGACATCCGTGAGATTACCATCCAGTTTGATTTCTCCATGGGTGATGAAACGCTCTTCGGAAGAAATCCCTACGCCAGCATTACCCGTATGATGCAGGAAGCGAAGAAGGGACTCTCATTTCCGTTGCAGGCAATCATGAAGGTATACGGATTGCTCGATACTTTAAGTTCCGTAAAAGACGGTTTCTATGCCGTACAGCAGTTCCTGACCATTCTCTACGAACTGTCACGCTGCGAAAATGCCCGCACCCTGGCTTCCAGCAGTTATGCCAAGGTAACGGTAGAAGACGATAGTCGGCGCATCCTGAAGGTGAAGAATTTCATCTCCAAGAACTATATGGATGAACTCCGTCTGCCGGAGCTTGCCTCGATGGCAGGCATGAGCAGCAGTGCGTTCAGCCGTTTCTTCAAGCTCCATACCGGCAGAAATATCTCTGAGTATATCATCGACCTGCGTCTGGGTTATGCTGCCCGCATGCTGGTAGATACCGCGAAGAGTATCAGCGAGATAGGTTTTGATTGCGGATTCAACAATCTCAGTAACTTCAACCGCATCTTCAAGAAAAAGAAAGGATGCTCGCCAAGCGAGTTCCGTGAAAGCTATCATAAGACAAGAATCATTGTATAATACAGCCCAACGTAATCGTTTAAGTGAAATTATCAAAAATATTTCGCTTAAACGATTCTTTTTTCCGATATTTGTTGTATCTTTGCGCTACAATTCATAGTGAATAAATAAACATTTAAAAACTACGATAACGAATTATGAAGCAATTTATGGATGAAAACTTCCTGCTCGACACTAAGACTGCACAGGATCTTTTCCACAATCATGCGGCTAAAATGCCAATTATCGATTATCACTGCCACCTCATCCCTGAGATGGTAGCCAATGATCACAAGTTTAAGAGTATTACAGAACTTTGGCTCGGCGGCGACCACTACAAGTGGCGTGCTATGCGTACCAATGGTGTAGATGAGCGTTTCTGCACAGGTACTGATACTAGCGACTGGGAGAAGTTCGAGAAGTGGGCTGAAACAGTGCCTTATACTTTCCGTAACCCTCTCTATCACTGGACTCATCTGGAGCTCAAGACTGCTTTCGGTATCGATAAGCAACTCAGCCCTAAGACAGCCCGTGAAATCTACGATGAGTGTAACGAGAAGTTGCAGTTGCCTGAGTTCAGCGCTCGTGGCTTGATGCGTCATTACAATGTAGAGTGTGTTTGTACAACAGACGACCCAATCGATGACCTGCGTTACCACAAGCAGACACGTGAGAGCGGTTTCGAAATCAAGATGATTCCAGCTTGGCGTCCTGACAAGGCTATGAACATCGAAAAGCCAGATTTCGCTGACTATATGAACAAACTCGGTGAGGTAGCAGGTGTTAACCTCGTTACATTCCAGGATATGGTTGATGCTTTGCAGAAGCGTCACGACTTCTTCACTGAGAACGGCTGTAAGTTGAGTGACCACGGTATCGAGGAGTTCTACGATGAGCCATACACAGATTCTCAGATTGAGACTATCTTTGCAAAGGCTATGCGTGGCCAGCAGCTTTCTGCTCTCGAAATCCGTCAGTATAAGCATGCATTCCTCAAGGTTTGCGCTGAGATGGATCACGCTGCCGACTGGACACAGCAGTACCACTATGGTGCTATCCGCGACAACAATACACTGATGTACAACAAGCTTGGTGCTGATACCGGTTTCGATTCTATCGGTGAGTTCACTACAGCCAAGGCTATGAGCAACTTCCTCAATGAGCTCAACATGGAGGGTAAGCTTACACGTACTATCCTTTATACATTGAACCCATGTGCCAACGAGGTAATCGCTACCATGCTCGGTAACTTCCAGGATGGTTCTTGCCCAGGTAAGATTCAGTTCGGTTCTGGCTGGTGGTTCAACGATCAGCTCGATGGTATGACCCGCCAGATGAATGCACTCTCTGTATTGGGTCTCCTGAGCCGTTTCGTAGGTATGTTGACTGACTCTCGTTCATTCCTCAGCTACCCACGTCACGAGTACTTCCGTCGTTTGCTCTGCAACCTTCTCGGCAATGATGTAGAGAAGGGCTTGCTTCCTAACGACATGGAGAGCCTCTCTCGCATGGTAGAGGATATCTCTTACAACAATGCTCGCAACTACTTCAAGTTCTATTAATCCATAGAACAGAAGCAATTATACTAAGACAAATCCCTTCACGGCATCCCGGTGGTGTTGTGGAGGGATTTGATGTTTTATCGTGAAACCAATACTTTAAACTTATGGGGGTAATAGACAGAATACTAGGTTTTTACGAAGATATCAGAGAATTCAATTCTTCTAATATCAAGGACTTCCGGGGCAGATTTAAGTCTTGGATCAAGATGGGTATGCTTGCCGGTCGCATCTTCTATCTCAAGGATATGTGGGCAAGGGATGTGGCTGCCTTGACTTTTGCCTCCTTCATGGCTCTGATACCTTTCATGGCTATGATGTTTGTCATAGCCCGTGGTTTCGGCTATGCTTCTCTGCTCGAATCCTGGCTCTCTACCACCTTCGAGGCACAGCCCGTTGTAGCGCAGACCATCGTTAACTTCGTTCACAATTATATTGAGAATACACAGAGCAACTACATCATCGGTACGGGTATCGTGATGTTTCTCTATACCATCGTTTCGCTGATGCAGAAGATAGAGCTTACCTTTGATGACATCTGGCATACGGGCGAGCGTTCATGGAAGCAGATTGTTACCGAATATCCTACCATTCTGTTTGGTCTGGGACTGCTGATACTCTTTGCTTCGAGCATCAATGTATGGACGGTGAATATGGTGGATAATGTAGACAGGATAGCGGATATCGGCGATACCATTCCTTCGTTCATCCTTCATCTGGCGGCTTTCGTACCGATGTTCCTGTTCTTCGTGTTCTGCTATTATGTCATCCCGAATACCTATATCCGGGTGCGCAGCACCCTGGTTCCATCGTTCCTGGCGGGTGTCTGCATGACGGCACTTCAGTATGGTTACATCTATCTGCAGGTTTTCCTTTCCAGCTACAATGTCATCTACGGTTCGCTGGCAGCCATTCCGCTCTTCCTGTTATGGCTTCAGATTTCGTGGGCCATCGTGGTGTTTGGCGCCTTGCTTTGCCATACCAACCAGAACATCCATTATTATGATGGTGATTTGCAGTACAATCACCTGAAACTGGTGCAGCGCATCAAGGTCTGTGGGGTGGTGATGCATCTGGTATGTCGCCGGTTCAATCAGGGCGAACAGGCGTATACACCGAAAGAAATTCATGATTTAACGAAGATACCTCAACAGATTATCAACCAGTCGGTTAAGGAACTGCTACGTGCCCGTTTGCTGGTAGAAATCCGGAATGGTAAGAAAAGCAGTTTTGAGGAATCTGTGGTTCTGCATCCGATAGAGAAGATAGAACATCTTACCTATGGTGTGATGATAGAGCGCCTCTTCGGTTATGGCGAGGATATCCCAAGCCTTGCCGCATTAGAGTCGGATATGGCGATGTGGAAGGATATCGACATCGTGAATGCTGAGTTCATAGAAAAGGGAAAGCAAATCGCTTTCTGTTGAAAAAAAGGAAGTTTCGCATGTAAGCTCCACACGCCCTGAAAGGGCAGAAGCTCCTAGCCCAGGGCATCGCCCTG
>ENA-OPRV01000683-OPRV01000683.1-human-gut-metagenome-genome-assembly--contig:-NODE-683-length-21575-cov-3.233132_pt1 | contig 21575 bp, 9 predicted proteins | sample MGYA00241896_ERZ501886 | MGnify/ENA primary metagenome ERZ501886 (study PRJEB25962, sample SAMEA2042452) | human gut metagenome | biome: human gut; feature: human-associated habitat; material: faeces... | reverse complement strand
TTCTGGTTGCTGGTGGCGATGAACGAGGCGTATCGGCGCATCTCGAGCACGGCATTGGCGTATGGCTTGCGCACGTTGACCACCGGCTTCTGGAGGATATGTTTCAGGAATCCTTGCTGGGTGCTGCTTATCTGGTCGAATTCATCGATGTTGATGAGCGCAAAACGGTTGAGGTAAAGCTCAGCGTCACGCTTGCGCGAGAAGTCGATGCTGTCCGTATAATAGGCACGCAGCTCGGGCGGGACGATGCTTCGGCAAAAGGTGCTTTTGCGGGTGCCTTGTGCACCTACCAATAAGGGGGAGACGCTGTTGGCATATTTCTTGTCGGTATTGCCGCGCCAGTGTGCCACCATGTTGAGAAACCAGCGGTGGAACAGTTCGGCCCAGTACGGGTTGTTGCAGGGTACTGTCCGGGCGAGTGCCAGGATACGGTCTTTCCCGTCCCAGTGCGGAAGGTCGTACAGATAATCTTCCAGCGGATTGAATACCGGGATGCGGTTGGAGTAGATATATCGGCTGATGTCCCTATCCCACAGGGGAATGCCTTCGCTCTGTGCGTCGAGGGCAATGCTGTTCAGCGTGCGCTTGTCGATGGGGGAGAAGCGGAAACGGAACGAGTGGCGTTCACGGTATTCCACCTCACCCACTTGGGTGTTGTAGCGGAAGTCGTAGCGGCGTTTCATGAACTCGTCCGTCTGTATGGCAAGTCTTTGCTCTTTGCTGAGGCTGCTTTGGGTATTGAAGCCTTTGTTCTCTTGGTAAACGCTTCTTATAATCTGCCGGATGACAGTCTCTTTTTGGCGTAGATAATAATGGAAATAGGTACGCTTCACGGTCTCTTCTTCGGGGATGCCCGAACGGAAACAGTTCTCGGCAAGGCGCACGGTCAGGGAGTGCAGGCTGTTGTCGGCACCGGCACCCGTCGCTTCGGCGAAAGTCTTCTGCAAGGCGGCCTCAAACAGCATGATGATGGCTTCTTCGGCTTCATATCCCGGCACGGCGCGCGTCAGGGGTGACTTCTCGTCTTGCAGGGCTTCCCGATAGGTGGTTTCGTCGGGCATGGAGACGGGCTGTGCAAGATAGAACTGTATGGAGTCCGGGCGGTACATGGCTTCGGGGTCGAAGGAGAGGCGGGAGTACTGTTCCAGCTTGGGCTCTTTCAGCAGAATGTCGAAAGGCAGTTGGGGCTGGTAGCATTTCACGGCAAGGCGGTAGGCATGGGCGTGGAACACCTCGGCTTCTTCCCGTTTGCCCGGCAGCGAGTTGTTCGGACGGGTGAAGGTAGTCCAAATCTTTACAGTCCGTCCGCTGGAACCGGTGAATACGAGCCGCGTCTGGGGCTGTTCCCAGGCAAGACGTTTCACAAGGGCTATTTCGGACTTGCCGGAAAGCGGGCCTACGGTCAGTTCCACGATGCCGTTGTAGGTTTTCATCTGGCAAACACCGTTCGTCTTGCGGAATTCGGCTGCCGGGAGTACTTTGGGCAGTCGGTCTGCCTCGTTGCAGCGCTTGCCGGGCAAGCAGTATCGCAGTTGCTGGCGGAAAGTGGATACGGGCTGGGTTTTGGTCTCCGTTTTGATTTTCTGTAGGAAGGTGTCTAAGTCTGTCGTGCTCAGTGTCAGATTCCCGTCTTTTTCTCTCAGTTGGGTGATTTTCATTTCTATTTTTTGTTTTGTCACATGCAGGCAAAATGGTTTGCTTACAGTGTACTAAGGTACGACAATCAGGCTCTTTTTGCAAGTGATTCCATGCTTTTTTAGGTCGATTCCAGCGTTTTTCTGTGGAAAATCTGATGTTTTGAGTCGAAAAAGCAGGTGATTTGGGATGCTTTGTGCAGACTTCCACGCTGGTTTTGCTTGTCGGAACAATAGTTTCCGGCTATTGAAACAAAAGGTTTTACTTGTTGAAACCAATGGTTTTCCTAAGGGAAACTCTTAGTTTCTCTTGTTGAAACTTTTGTTTTAGAAGGTTGAAACCAATAGTATTTGCTTAAGAAACTAAAAGTTTCATACTGAGAACTAGGCATATAGCACTATTCTGTGGTGAATGAAGTAAGTATCGGATACTGCTTTTGTTATGGCGTGATGGATGGTTGTGAAGATTTTTATCTATCACGGGTATCTTTCACGCTTTAATCGGTTTATAATCAAAAGGATATCCCCCTCTGCGTGATAGCATGACAGATGTTTTTCAAAAATAAACTTTGTAAGAGCTGAGCTGTCCGGATGCTTCAATCGTTGTAGCTGTATTCTTCGCTGTATCTCTCGAATTTCGGTTCTTCGGCAATTCCGTATTGTTTGAAAACCTGACGGATATATGCTTGTGCCTTTGGAAACAAGCCTTGTTCCTGGCGGTAAAAGCGATAATAGGTGGTCTTGCCAAAGTGTCCTACAAGCTGGTTCCTCATCGGGGCTGCACATTTGTGGGGTACATTGTCCAGCAGGTGCCGGATGCCCCATGCAACCCGGCACTTCAGGGCTTTCCGGAAATGAGGGCAGTTGGTGGTATCGGCAGGGATACAGTTCGGATTGATGATGCTTAAAGTAGGACATTGCGAGGTGCAATTGGTAGCAGCCAAGTGGTGCAGGCATTCTTCCTTATGGACGCACTGGCTGTTGAAGCAATGTGCAAAGCCATAAGGCACAGACTGGTAGTCGAATTTATTTTCCATATGTTGTTTGCTTGTCTACGGTTAGGGTGTAGAACACGGCTGTAAAGGTAAGGAATAAAGCCTTGTTTGAAGTATTTGCAGACAAAAAAAGAGCATAATTCTTCTTTAAAGTGAGCTGAACTTGCTATATTTGTCATAATTCCTAATATCTGGTATATGAAAAATAGAGTAAGTTTTTTTTGTTTGCATACGTGTCTTCTCCTGTTCAGCTTTTGGACAATGTATCCTGCCTTGGGGCATGCGGCTGATGGGAATGTTATTTCCCGTTTGAAGTTCAAGCAGATTTCTACATTAGACGGATTACCGACGGATGAGGTCCAGAAAATATATCAGGATAAGGAAGGTTTTTTGTGGTTTGCTACCCGGTATGGTTTCTGTAAATACGACGGTTACCAGATTACTGTCTATAAATCGAGCTTGAATACTCCCGGTTTGTTGACCAGTAACAACATTTATTGTTTTGCCGATGACAATGACGGCTTCTTGTGGATTGGTACACAAGAGGGGTTGAACACACTCAATAAGAAAACCGGAGAAATCCGTCAATATACTGCGCCTGCCATTCCAAACAATGCGGTCTCATGCCTGTTGGTCACCCGGGAAAATGAGGTATGGATTGGTACGGATTCCGGCTTATGCCGGTATGTGGCAGAGAAGGACTCCTTCGTGATGTATGACGGCAAGTCCACCGATGGTATATTTCCCGCAGCTTCCATCAAATCGTTGTTCGAGGACTCGGATGGGGATTTGTGGGTCGGTACCTGGTCCAGTGGTCTTTTTCGTTATTCCCGGAAGGAGGATAAATTCTATGCATATCCCAAAATCAATGAACGGAACTCGGCACATGTTATCTATCAGGATTCAAACCGGAAAATGTGGGTCGGTGGCTGGGATTGCGGATTATTTCTCTTGAATCACCCAAAGGATATGGCAAACGTGTCTTATACGCATTATTCGCATAGGATAGGGGATGATGCCAGCTTGTCGGACAATATTGTTTATGATATTGTGGAGGATGTACACACCCATACCTTGTGGATAGGGACCCGGGTGGGGCTGAGCATTATGAAGCAGGAGAATCCCGGTACATTCATTAATTACAAGTCGTTGCATTCGGCATATCATATACCTTGTGATGAAATAAATTCACTGTTGCGCGACCGCTTCAATAATATCTGGCTGGGTTCCATTGGCGGCGGTGTCCTGATGATAGACACGAAACAATCTCCGTTTGCTTTCTATTCTTTGAATCTGGCAGAGGATGACGTGCCTACTACTGCCGTCCGCGCTTTGTTTGCCGATGCAGATAAAGACCTTTGGCTGGGTACCGGAAGTTATGGGCTGGCACGCAAGGATTATGAAACCGGTGTGTTGTCGTTCTTTTCCCATATCCCGGAATTCTCGGATATTCCCGGTGTACCCACGGTCAATTACATTATTCAGCGTAAGAATGGAGAAGTATGGTTCGCTACCTATGACGGTGGTATCTTGATTTATGAGAAAGGAGAGAAAGTGAAGGTGCTGACTGAATCCGACACGCCTTATCTCTATTCGGATTGCGTTTCGGCCTTGTGTGAGGACAGTAAGGGGAATTGTTGGGTAGGCTGTCGCGGCGGTATGGGAATCAGTTTGGCCGATGGAGGGCATTATAGGTTCGGAACACTTTCTTTTGCCGGAGGCGGGTTGGCGGATTGGTATCATGTGAAGGATATTGTGGAGGATGCGGATGGCAGCTTCTGGATTGCGACAGCCAACTATGGAATTATACATATTATGGGGGATGTGCAGCATCCCGAAACGCTGAAATATAGTAACTATAGTTATAACAACGGCCAGCTGGCAACGAACTCGGTGTTGTGTTTGCATGTGGATAAATCGGGAAGGCTATGGGCCGGAACTGAGGGAGGAGGGTTGTATCTATATGATTATAAGGAAAATGTATTTACGGAAAAGAATCAGGAATATCAGCTGTCCGCTGACATGATAGGGTCTATAGAGGAAGACAGGCAAGGGTGTCTATGGATGGGGACCAATATGGGGCTGGTACAGCTTTTTGTACCGATGGACGAGGATTTGGCTACGGTCCGTGTCTATACGACAGCAGACGGTCTGCAGGATAACTTCTTCATATCACAGTCTTCTTGTAGTAGGGAGGGCGAGTTATTCTTTGGAGGAAATAAGGGTTATAACAGTTTCCTTCCTGCATCTCTGGAGAAAGACAATGAAGCTGTGCCTTATCTGATTACGGATATAAAAATCTTCAACCGTTCTTTTGCGGTATTGGAACCGGAGGTCAGAGAACGGATTTCTTCTGTCATGCCTTCGTTTACGCGGAAGTTAGATCTGCCTTACGGATATAATAATTTCAGTATTGAATTCGCATCTCTTACTTATAAGAATCCCGGTTTAAATCGGTATGCTTATCAGCTTGTAGGTTTTGACAAGGATTGGCAATATACGGATGCCAACCGCCGTTTTGCCTATTATAATAATTTGAAGAGCGGTACTTATCGGTTCCGTCTGAAAGCCACCAATGAAAATGGCATTTGGAGTCAGGAAATCCGTGAACTTGAGGTGGTGGTATTGCCACCGTTCTGGGCTACATGGTGGGCTTATATCATTTATGCACTGATAGGGGCAGCTATTGTCTGCTTCATTCTCCGGACAGCAAAGAACAGGATGCAGCTGCGTAATGAGCTGCATCTTCGGGAGATGGAGAAGTCCAAACTGGAAGAACTGAATCATGCCAAATTGCAGTTCTTTACAAATATCACGCATGAACTGCTGACTCCGCTGACCATTATCTCGGCTACCGTCGATGAGTTGAAGATGCGGTTTCCCGGGCATGACGACCTTTATACGGTAATGGGTAGCAATATCAGCAGGCTCATCCGTCTGTTGCAGCAGATTCTTGAATTTCGTAAAGCAGAAACCGGCAATCTGAAGTTGCGTGTCTCTCCAGGAGATGTGGCGGCGTTTGTGAAAAATGAAGCCGAATCTTTCCTGCCGCTTGTCAAAAAGCGCAAGATACATTTCTCCGTACTCTGTAATCCGGAGTCGATTATCGGTTATTTTGATACGGACAAGCTGGACAAGATTCTCTACAACCTGCTTTCCAATGCCGCCAAATATAATAAGGAGGGTGGCTATATACAAGTCACGCTGATGTATGCCGAAGACAGGGACTTCGTCCGGTTGCATGTAAAGGATAATGGCAGTGGCATTTCAAAGGACAAGCAGAAGAGCCTCTTCAAGCGGTTCTACGAGGGGGATTACCGGAAGTTCAACACCATTGGTACGGGCATCGGCCTTTCTTTGGTAAAGGACTTGGTGGAGCTGCATGGAGGAAGCATTGAAGTGGAGAGCGAGGAAGGCCGGGGAACGGAATTCATCGTGACCTTGCCCGTAGACCGCTCTTACTTTAAGGAAGAACAGATTGATGAGGAAGCTGTACTTCCGGTACAGAAAACCGTTACCTATCTTGAAGAGGAGAATGCGGAGAATGTGGTTGCTGAAAAGCCCAAAGCGCATACCATACTGGTGGTGGAGGACAATGAGGAGCTTTTGCAGTTAATGGTCCGGCTGCTGAAACGTGAATACAATGTCCATACGGCCGAAAACGGTCAGGAGGCTGTGACTGTGCTTGACAATGAGGATATTGACCTGATTGTTTCGGACGTGATGATGCCCGTAATGGACGGCATCGAGTTTTGCAGGTATGTGAAGAACAAGTTGGAACTCAGTCATATTCCCGTGATTCTTCTGACAGCCAAGAACAAGGAGGAAGACCGTGCCGAAGCTTATGAAGTGGGGGCGGATGCCTTTATCAGTAAACCGTTCAACCTGGCCGTGCTGCATGCACGCATCCGCAATCTGCTGAAATACAAAAAACGCAAGGCGCATGACTTTAAGAACCAACTGGTGTTCGAAATCAAGGAACTGGACTATACCAGCATTGATGAGGACTTCATGCAGCGTGCCATTGACTGCGTAAACCGCCATCTGGAAGATTCAGACTTCGACCAGCCCCAGTTTGTGGAGGAGATGGGCACCAGCAAGTCCACCCTTTACAAGAAACTGAAATCCCTGACGGGACTGAATACTTCTGCCTTTATCCGTAACATCCGTCTGAAAGCGGCCTGCCGCATTATGGAGGAGAAGGGGAGTTCTGTGCGTGTTTCCGATCTGGCGTATGCCGTCGGTTTTAATGACCCGAAATATTTCAGTTCTTGTTTCAAAAAGGAATTCGGCATGTTGCCGACGGAATATCAGGAACGCTTCATACAGTCATAGATCAAGTCAAATTATGCTTCAATTAGGTCGAATAACTAAAATTCTACCTCGTAGAAGCATTATTGGAGGTCTTCCTATCAGCATTCGCCTACATTTACCATTGTTTTCACGGTTAAAATGAAGAGTGAAAGTGAAACAATTAATGTTTAATCTTAAAGTTTATACAATGAAAAGACAGAGATTCTTTGAAGGACTCGGGCTGAAAGTGTATGTCACTTTGGCCATTTGTATGGCCCTTCTGTTGAATGTTCAGTTCTTGAACGCACAGAGTTCGACAATCAATGTAAAAGGTGTGGTTAATGATGCGATGGGACCGGTGATTGGCGCCAGTGTAGTGGAGAAAGGGAATGCGACGAATGGAACAATTACCGACATTGACGGTAATTTCTCTTTGAAAGTCCCTTCGGATGCCACTTTGACAATCAGCTTTATCGGTTATAAGACGGTAGAGCTGCCGGTGGCTGGAAAAACATCCTTTACTGTGACTCTGAAAGAAGACAGCGAAATGCTGGACGAGGTGGTAGTGGTAGGTTTCGGCACGCAGAAGAAGGTGAACCTGACAGGTTCTGTGGGGCTGGCTACGGCGAAGGAAATTGAAGCACGTCCGGTAGCGAATGCCACGCAGGCATTGCAGGGCTTGGTACCGGGCTTGCAGATTACGACCAATACCGGTGAACTGGACAAGAATATGTCCATCAATATCCGTGGCAACGGTACCATCGGTGACGGCTCAAGCGGAAGTCCGCTGATTTTGATTGACGGTATGGAAGGTGACATCAATACGGTGAATCCGCAGGACATCGAGAATATTTCTGTATTGAAGGATGCTGCCGCTTCCTCTATTTATGGGTCGCGTGCACCGTTCGGTGTTATCTTGGTGACTACCAAGAAAGGCAAATCGGGCAAGCCGACTATCAACTACAACAACAGCTTCCGCTTCAACAGTCCGGTGAATCTGCCGGAGATGATGGACTCCTATACCTTTGCCAACTACTTCAATGAGGCTGCACGCAACGGTCAGGACAATGCCCAGTTCTCTGATACAGTGATGCAGCAGATGCTTGACTTCCAGGCTGCGGGAGGTACTAATCGTGGCGGTTTGCCTACTGATGGCAATGTATGGGGTAAACCGGCAGGCGACCCGTTTACTACGGCGTATGCCAATACTGACTGGTTTTCCGAAATCTACAAGGGCTCTTCCTTCTCGCAAGAACATAATTTCAGTGTAAGCGGTGGTGGTGACAAGTTCAATTATTATGCTTCATTGGGCTATCTGGATCAGAATGGTTTGCTCCGTCATGGTTCCGATGACTTGAAGCGCTATAATGCTACTGCCAAATTTGGTGCCGAGCTGACCAAATGGTTGAAGTTCAATTACAGCTTGCGTTATGTCCGTCAAGACCTTGGCCGTCCTACCAATTTTGGTGGCGGTTTGTATGAGAGAATCGGCCGTCAGACTTGGCCTAATCTTCCGGTTTATGATGAAAACGGCTATTATTTTAATGGTAATGCCGATACGCCGGCGATGTCACTTGCATTGGGTGGTGAGCGCGATGTGCAGACAGATAAGGTTTATCATCAAGCAAGCTTGGTATTCGAACCCGTGAAGAATTGGATTACCAATGTTGAGTTCAACTATAGTACCAATTCTATAGATACACGTGAAACCGGACTTCCTTACTATAACCACGATGTGAGTGGAAATATTGTGGATACGCAAGGAACCTCAAGTCTCTATCAAGACTACAAGAAAGAGAGCTACATGAACTGGAATATTTACTCCACTTATTCTCTTGCTATCAATGATGATCATAATTTTAAGGTAATGGGTGGTTTTCAGTCCGAAGAAATGCGCCAGAAGTTTTTTAGTGCCAAAGGATATGGTTTGCAGGTGGAAGACCTTCCGGAACTGGACTTGATTTCGAATATTGACGGCGCCGGTAAGGATAAGGTGCCCGAGGTGGGTGGCTATCGTAATGAGTGGGCCACAGCGGGTTTCTTTGGCCGCTTGAACTATGATTATAAAGGTCGTTATCTGGCAGAGGCCAATTTGCGCTATGATGGTACCTCCCGCTTCCGCCGTGGCAATCGTTGGCAGTTGTCTCCCTCCTTCTCTTTGGGTTGGAACATTGCCCAGGAAAACTTCTGGGAAGATTTTGCGGATGTTTGCAATCAGTTGAAGTTCCGTTTCTCTTATGGTGAACTGGGGAATATGAATACAAACGGCTGGTATCCTACTTATCGTGCCATGACATTGAAGCAGGCAAACGGAAGCTGGCTGCAGAATGGACTGAAACCAAACACTGCTTATGTAGGCGACCTTATCAGTACAGCCTTGACTTGGGAGAAAGTGCGTACCTGGAATATCGGTCTTGACTGGGGGCTGTTCAACAACCGTCTGACCGGGTCATTCGATGCTTATATCCGTTATACGGACAATATGGTAGGTCCGTCTGTAGAGTTGCCCGCTACATTGGGTATTGCGACTCCCAAGACCAATAACTGTGACTTGAAGACGAAGGGTTGGGAACTTACCATCGGATGGCAGGACCGCACCAACTTCGGTATGGGCTATGGCATTAAGTTCAATGTTTCTGATGCACGTACTTATATAGACAGATACCCGGGTAACCCGACAAACTCAATCAATACTTATATCGCAGGCCGCGAGATTGGTGAAATCTGGGGCTTTGAAACCGTGGGAATTGCCAAGACAGATGATGAGATGCAGGCGCATCTGAATAAAGTGGGCGGACAAAGTGCCATCGGTTCCGGCGTTTGGACTGCCGGTGACATCATGTATGCCGACCAGGATGGCAAACCGGGCATCACCAAAGGTGCACAGACTTTGGAGGACCACGGTGATTTGAAGGTGATAGGCAACAATACTCCCCGTTATCATTTCGGTCTTGACTTGAATGCCAATTACAAGGGATTTGATGTTCGCCTCTTCTTCCAGGGAGTGATGAAGCGTGACTACTGGCAGGGTTCCAATATCTTCTGGGGCGTTGGCCAATGGGGTATGTGGTGGTCAACCGGTTTGAAGGAACACGAAGATTACTTCCGTGATGAACCCGTCGGGCTGGCCGGTCATGAGATTGCCGCCAATGTCAATTCATACTATGCGCGTCCGAGATTTGACAGTACCCAGAACCAGGAAACCCAAACCCGCTATCTGCAGGATGCGTCTTATATCCGTTTGAAGAACTTCCAGCTTGGCTACACATTGCCTGCTTCCATGATTCGCAAAATCGGTATCACCAACTGCCGCATCTTCGTATCGGGCGAGAATCTGTGGACGGGAACCAAACTGAGCAAGTTGTTCGATCCCGAAACCATCAGCGGTGGTAACACGGACAGCAATGCTTCTGCACCTATCAAGAGTGCCGGTAATGCATACCCGCTTTCAAGAACTTGGTCTTTTGGACTTAGCGTATCACTTTAATCCCATAAATAATGAAGAATATTATGAAATCGAATTATAGATATATTGTAAAAGCGTTCATGGCAATGGCAGTGATTGCCGGAACGACTTCCTGCGATGATTTTCTGGACAGAGAGCCGATGTCAAGCATTTCTCCCGAAACCTATTACTCCACTGCGGCCCAGTTGGAAGCCAATCTGAATGATGAATATCCCAATGTCCTTCCGTCATTCGGCCAGTGGACTTATGGCATCTTCGGTGAAGACAAAGGAACCGATAACCAGATAGAGGTGAATGCCAATGACCGCTATACCCAGGATCGCTGGAAAGTACCTCATAGCGAAAGTGACAATTGGAAGTTCGAACGCATCTATCGTATTAATTTCTTTTTGTCTGAAGCACTTCCCAAATTCGGTGAGGACATGAGCGGTTCACAAAATACAATTTCCGGGAGTGTAGCCACCATCAAGCACTATATCGGAGAAATGTACTTCCTGCGTGCTTACGAGTACTTTAAGAAGCTTCAGTTGTTCGGTGACTTCCCGATTATCGACCAACCGCTTGCCGATGAGATGGAAGCTCTCCGTGAAGCCAGCAAACGTTTTCCGCGTAATGAAGTGGCACGTTTCATCATTTCCGATCTTGACAAGGCTTATGCCTATATGAGTGATGTCGATATGGCGACGACCCGTATCAATAAGGATGCTGCGATGCTGGTTAAGTCACGTGTGGCACTGTTCGAGGCTACTTGGTTGCAGAATTTCAAGGGTACGGCATTCGTACCTGGTGGAGAAGGCTGGCCGGGGGCATCTCTTCACAACAATTACCAGTATCCGAGCGGAAACCTTGATAATGAAGTGAAGTACTTCTTGGAACAGGCCGTAGAAGCTTCCAAACTTGTAGCAGATAAATACAAAGGGAATTTGACGGAGAATACCGGTGTGTTGCAACAATCAGCTGATGACCCGTCAAATCCTTACTTTGATATGTTTGCACAAGAAGACCTTTCGGATGTGAAGGAAGTACTGTTGTGGCGCCAGTATGCCCGCGGACTCTCTACTCATAACATCAATGCCGCTGCCGGACGTGGTAATTACCGTATCGGTCTGACCCGTGGATTCGTACAGAATTTCCTGATGAAGGATGGTACTCCGGTTTATGCTCACGGTTCTTATGCGGATGGTGACGGCTATTATATGGGCGACAAGACGGTTGCTGATGTACGTGTAAACCGTGACCCGCGTCTCAGTATCTTCCTGAAAGAACCGGGACAGAAGAACATCCTTTTTGAAGTTGATAATAATGAAGGTACGGAGGTTGTGATGGAAGAGCCCTATCCGGCCATTACGAGTGGTGACGGTGAGCGTGGCTATGCTACCGGCTATGCATTGCGCAAGGGTGGTTCATTCAACCGTAAGTATTATGCCAATGGCGGTGGTTATACGGCAGCTGTATGTTTCCGTGCAGCTGAGGCTCTGCTGAATTATATGGAAGCAAGTTATCTGCTCAATGGAACGCTGGATGCTACGGCTCGTGAATATTGGACTGTACTTCGTCAACGTGCCGGCATCAGTACTGATTTTGACAAGACTATCGCTGCAACGGACATGAGCAAGGAGGCTGAAAATGATTGGGGAGCCTATACGGGTGGAAGTGTCATCTCTGACAAGACTCTGTATAATATCCGTCGTGAACGTCGTTGCGAGTTCCTGGCTGAAGGTCTTCGCTACATGGACTTGTGCCGTTGGCGTTCTATGGACCAACTGATGACTGCTCCCAGCCATCTGGAAGGTATGCATTTGTGGAATACTCCGATGGAGGACTGGTATTTGGATGATAATGGAAAATCCATTTTGGTTGCTGACGGGACAGACAAAGCTAATGTCTCATCGAAAGACAAGAGTGAGTATCTCCGTCCGTTCGAGAGAAGCAGCAACCAGTCTGCCTATAACGGCTGTACTTGGAAGATGGCACACTATTTGAATCCTATCATGATCAAGCAATTCCAGTTGACAGCCACTTCGGGAGCGGATGTATCGACTTCCATTCTTTACCAGAATCCTTATTGGCCGGTGGTAGCTGACCAGCCGGCTGAGAAATAAAGGCATTTTTCAATAGGTATTTGATTTAGGGGGTAGGATACACTTTCTGGTGAGAAGGCGTCCTGCTCCCTTCTTTATAAATAGAAACAAGACAGAGTATGACTAATTTTAATTTCAAGTTTTTAGGGGCATGGTTGGTTATCGTAGCGTCAATCACCGGTCTGCAGGCACAAAATGATTCCACCTTAAAGGGAAAGGACGAAATGGTTCCGGCCGGAGTGTGGAACGATGTAAACGGGGAGTATATTAATGCACACGGTGGTGGTATACTGTTATTTGACAGTAAATATTATTGGTTCGGTGAACACCGTCCGGCAAAGGGATTCTCTACGGAAGTGGGAGTAACTTGCTACTCTTCTACCGATTTATGTAACTGGAGATACGAGGGGGTGGCCTTGTCTGTATCGGAAGAAGCGGGCAATGAAATAGAGAAAGGCTGTATTATGGAACGTCCCAAGGTGATTTACAACAAAAGGACGAAGAAATTTGTCATGTGGTTTCATTTGGAGCTGAAGGGTAAAGGCTATGAGGCTGCCCGTGCGGGAGTGGCTGTCAGTGATTCTCCGACGGGACCTTATTGTTTTGTTTCTTCGAGTCGTGTCTGCCCTGGAATATTTCCGCTGAATATGACGGAGGAAGAACGGGACATGCAGTGGAATATGGAACAGTTTGAAGAATGGTGGACACCCGAGTGGAGAGAGGCTGTAAATAAGGGGTTGTTCGTGAAGCGTGACTTGGAGGGCGGACAGATGTCCCGTGACATGACATTGTATGTTGACGATGATGGGATAGCTTATCATATCTACTCTTCGGAAGAGAATCTGACCTTGCAAATAGCCGAACTGACAGATGACTATCAAGGACATTCCGGAAAATATGTCCGTCTCTTTCCGGGGGGACACAATGAGGCACCGGCCATCTTCAAGAAAGACGGCACTTACTGGATGATAACCTCCGGATGTACCGGTTGGGCACCCAATGCGGCGCGTCTGTTCTCGGCTCCTTCCATCTGGGGACCGTGGACACAGCATCCCAACCCTTGTCGGGGTGAGGGAAGTGATAAGACTTTCGGCGGTCAAAGCACTTACGTATTGCAGCTTCCCGGTAACCGCTACCTTTTCATGGTCGATATTTGGCGGCCCAAGAGCCTGATGTATTCGGAATATCTTTGGATTCCGGTCCGGTTTGATGAAGAGGGGATGCCTTATCTTACCCTTTCCGGCAAATGCAATCCGTCAGATGGTCGTTGATAAACCCCGAAGCTTGCAGATGGGCATAGCAAATGGTAGAGCCGAAGAACTTGAATCCCCGTTTTTTCATGTCTTTGCTCATGGCATCTGATTCGGGAGATGATACTGGAATCTCACTCAATGACTGAAAATGATTGATAATGGGGTTCCGGTCGGGGAAGAAGGATAGCGTATAGTTGTAAAAGCTGCCGAATTCTTTCTGTATGACAAGAAACTGCTTTGCATTGGTGATGGTCGACTTGATTTTCAGACGGTTTTTCACGATGCCGTCAAAGTGCATCAGCCGTTCCACGTCTTCGTCGGTCATTTGCGCCACTTGCGCGGCATCGAAATTGCAAAAGGCTTTGCGGTAGCCTTCCCGCTTTTTGAGGATGGTTATCCAGCTCAGTCCCGCCTGGGCACTTTCCAATACAAGAAACTCGAATAGTGTCTTGTCGTCTGTTACCGGTTTTCCCCACTCTTCATCGTGGTATTTCACATACAGCTCGTCGGTTCCGCACCAGCCGCAACGTCCGTTTATAATGTCTTGCATAAGCGTTATTTTTGTAATGAGGTGCTAAGGTAGTGCTTTCATTCCGAATAAACAAATCTATCTATTCTAAATGGATAGATTTGTTTATTCGGAATGGAATGTTTATATTTGTATCTGAATATAAATGACATAGCCCTATGATAAGCAAATCGGATATAGTAGAAGCCATACGTGTGCAACGTGAACGGTTGAGGAAATTTCAAAGTTTCCGACGTGACCTATTGTTGTCTTTACCTCCCTTGGTAGCAGACTATGCACTGATTATATCTGGTATTCGCCGTTGTGGTAAGAGTACATTGCTGGCACAATTATCGGTGGATAGATACAAGCCGGAAGAGGTGCTCTCCTTGAATTTTGATACCCCTTTACTGTATGGATTTGAATTCAGTGATTTCCGTATAGTGGATGAAGTTATTAAGGAACATGAAGGGTGTATCGCTCTTCTTTTTGACGAAATACAGATTGTTGATGGTTGGGAGGTGTATATTCGGGGCAAGTTGGATGAAGGGTTTTATGTGGGAATCACCGGCTCCAATGCTTCGATGTTGAGTCGTGAATTGGGCACGAAGTTGACAGGAAGACATATTACGAAAGAACTGTTCCCTTTTTCGTATGCTGAATATTGCGGTTTTACGGGTAAGACTATCGGTGACAGTTCCTTGTACGACTATCTGCATCAGGGTGGCTTCCCTCAATACTTGCAACTGGATGATCAGGATGTTCTGACGGATTTAGTCAATGATATAGTATATCGTGATATTGCCGTGAGATATAATATACGTGATGACCACTCTTTGAAAAGTCTCTTGGCCTATTTGATGGGGAATGTGGGCAATCTGGTGTCTGCTACAAAACTGAAACAGATACTGGGAATGAAAAGTACTTCTACTGTGTCTGATTATTTCTCTTATTTCGAACAGACTTACTTGATAAACTTTGTTCCGAAATTTTCATATTCATATAAAGCGCAACTGTTGAACCCGAAGAAAGTGTATTGTGTGGACAATGGTGTTGTATTTGTCACCTTTCCATCTTTCACCCGTGATGAGGGTCGGAGGCTGGAGAACATGGTTTTTGCGGAATTGCGTCGCCGTTATTCTGAGATATTCTATTATAATGAGAACCGGAAGGAATGCGACTTTATAGTTGTACGCAATTCTGTGCCCCAGCTTGCCATCCAGGTATGCTATGCCTTGACCGCAGAAAACCGGAAAAGGGAAGTAGATGGCTTACTGGATGCCTTGTCTTTCTTCAAGATGGGGCATGGACTGATACTCACTTATAACCAACATGACAAATTTTCCGTAGGAGATAAAACGATAGAAGCATTGCCGGTGTCTGAATATTTTAAAGACTAATCTTCTTGTCTCTTGCACTCCACCACATGATACAGCGTGCCGAACCGTGTTCTGCGGGACGGCACTTCATGTTTCTGCAGTATCCTTCCGAATACATTCACTCTCTTGGTGGACAGCGGGATGGCGCTGTACCGGCGCAGGCGGTTCAGTATTTCGGCAGACGACAGCCATTCTCCCTCCTCGTCATTTCCGGCAACGCGGAAATAGTGGTAGAACAGTTGCTCTTCGGGCGGTATCTGTTCGAAATCGTGGTTGTTTTCCGTCATAATCCGTTCGTCCGACTGGTCGAACCAATAGCGTTCGCCGTGGTCCAGTTCGTGCATGGCCTGGGCATAAAGCTGGTTGTAGTCTATCGGGCGGTTGGTGTCTATTGCTTCCGTCACTTCTATGCAGATGAACCGGCGACTGCCGCTGGGGTCGGTCAGCAAGTCCTTCTGGTTGCTGGTGCCGATGAAGGAGGCATACCGCCGCATCTCACGGATGGTGCTGCCGTAGGGTTTGCGCAGGTTGGCAACCGGTTTCTGCAGCAGATGCTTCAGGAAGCCCTGCTGGTTGATGTTGATTTGATCGAACTCATCGATGTTGACGAGCAGAAAGCGTCCCAGACTGCGCTCCGCTTCCTGCCTACTCTTGAAGTCGATGCTGTCCGTATAGCCGAAACGCAGCTCCGGTGGCAGCAAAATGCGGCAAAAGGTGGATTTCCGGAACCCTTGGGAACCGACAAGCAGAGGAGAAGTATTGTTTCCGTGTTGCCGGTCCATTCCACGCCAGTGTGCCACCATGCCCAGGAACCAGCGGTAGAACAACTCCCGCCAATGAGGATTGTGGCACGGGACGAGATCGGCCAACGCCCGGATGCGGTCTTTCCCGTCCCAGCGGCCGGTATCGTAAAGGTATTCTTCGACGGGATTATAGAGTGGCACATGGTCTGAAGTAAGGAAACGATTGATGTCGCGGTCCCATACGCGGATACCCTCCTTCAGGGCATTCATGGAGACCGTACTGCGGGCACGCTGGTCAGCAGGCTTGAAATAGAAATGGACGGAGTCGCGCTGACGGTATTCCAAATCATCCAGAACGGTGTTGTAGCGGAACTCATACCGGCGGCCCATAAACTCTTCCAGCCGGAAAACGCTCTCCTGCTCTTGCGTCAGACTGCTCTTTTTCCCGAAGCCTTTAAGCTCTTGATATAGGTTATGAATCGTTTGACGAACAATGAATTCATCCGCTTCCCGGTAATAGTGCATCAATGTCTGGCGGACTACTTCCTCTTCGGGGATGCCTGCCTTGAAACAATGTTCGGCCAGAGGCACCAGCAGTATCCGTAAATCCCCCTCCCGTTTCCAGCCGTCCAATTCGCGGAATGCACGGTCAAGGGCTGATTCGAAGAGTATGGCGAAGGTGTCCGAGGCTTTACTGTCCGGATGCAGCCGCAACAGCGGATTCTTTTCTGCGAGTTTTCGTTGCCGGAAGTTCTCTTCCTCGGGCATGCCGAGGGGCTGTTCCAGGCAGAAAGGTACAGCGGCAGGATTGTAGTATGGATATCCGTCCAGAGTCATGCGGCAACTCTGGGTAAGGGAAGGTTCTTTCAATGTAATGGCAAACGGCAGTAAGGGCTGGTAGCACTTCACCGCCATACGGTAGGCGTGGGCATGAAACAAGGTGGCATCGCTCTCCCGCTTCGGCGTTGTGCCGTCGGGCAGGGCAAACAATACCCATATCTTGGCACTCCGTCCGCTGGAACCGCAGAAAGCGGCAAAGGTCTGTGGCAGCAGGGCGGCTTGTTGCTTTACATATTCCGCTTCGGCAATGCCCGACAGACGGTTTACTTCCAGTTGTACGAGTCCGTTATAGTTCTTCATCCGCCGTTCCCCCTCTTGTGTACGGCTATATTCCACGGCAGGGTAGATGCGTGGCAGTTTGTCTATATGTTCGTATTGGGCGCAAGTACCCTCCAGTTGAGGAAGGATGGCCCGGAGGGTCGATACATGTCCGGCTTTGGTTTCGGTTTTCAGTTTTTTAATCAGTGCATCCGCTTCCAGGGTGCTGAGGGCTTCCTTTCCGCTCTCTTTTTCTGCTCTAATCAAGGTAATTTTCATTCTGTTTGTCAGCTTGTTTGGGTAAATATAATTCTCGTAAAGATACTACATTGAAGAGCTGAAAGCAAGCATTCTGCGGAATAATTATTAAATGGATACAAGTCTCCACGACTCATGCAGAGAAGTGTTAAAAGCAAGTGAGTTTCTTTGTCAAAACACTGGCATTCCTTTGCTTTTCTCCCTTTGTTTGTCTACTTTTGTATAGGGAATAGATGACGCCTAACGACCATGAACAACTCTGCTTACGGCCATGAAGCAATCGCTTGACGACCGTAAGCAGAGTTGTTCATGGTCGTTAGGCGTCTCTCTTTCCATAGCTTTTACGGATGAAGTACGCACCCCGCACCTATTCCGCATAGGGCGCAAACTTATTATATAACAACTTAAAAGACATTGAACTATGGCAATTTTATTTGATTGGTATGAACTTCCGGAACCAAAAGACAAACAGCGGGAAGAAAAGATACTTCATCCACGCATCCGCTTGAACGGCTCTACCACTACCGACGAACTGCGTCGCAGAATTCAGGAACGCAGCTCGTTGACGGAGACTGATGTCTCGGCGGTACTGGATGCCTTGTCGCACGTCATGGGGGAAGACCTTGCCGAGGGGCGGCAGGTGCATCTGGACGGTATCGGCTATTTTCATCCCGTACTGACGAGCACGGAGCCGGTGACCGCTGCGACCAAACGAAAAACCACCAAGATTAAGCTGAAGGGCATCAAGTTTCGTGCCGACCAGGTGCTGAAGAATGAGATAGGTGCCATCAAAGTTAAACCGCTGGGGCTGAATGAGCATTCCCAAAAGCTGAGTGACAAGGAGATTGACAGGCGACTGACGGGCTACTTCTCTACGCATCAGTTCCTTACGCGCGAGAGTTTTCAGGTTCTCTGCGGGATGATGCGTTCCACTGCGCAGCTTCATATTCGCCTGCTCCGCAGCGAGGGTAAGCTCGAAAATGTGGGAAAACTGAACCAACCGATTTATGTGCCTTGTACGGGGTATTACGGTAGAGACGAGTAGGTTACGGTAAAACTTAGGCGTTTTGAGTAGGTGGAAGCAGATTTTGCTTCCACCTTTTTGGGTTGCTTCCACAGCGGGGCAAATGCCGATGGATAGGGGGGATGCAGGAGGTGGGTGGAAGTGTGGAAGCAAAGTGATGGAAAATAAATTTCTGGAGGGGATTTAGAAAAAGAAAGCAGGAAAGTAAAATTAAAGATTAAAAAAATCCCTGGCCTCAAAGAAGCCAGGGATTCTAATGTTATTTCAAGGTTTCTCTAAATAAGTCCTCCATAATAAAGGACTTATTTAGGAATACATTGATTAGCGTTTGTTTACAGTCATGCCAAGTTCGATAACACGTTCGTGCTTGTACATGTCAACAACTGTAATCTTCAATGTAGAAGGAACAGCAGCTGTCGGGTTAGTTGCCTTAGAATTTACGGTGAAACCAGTGATTTTACCTTCCTCGATGTTTACAGTGAAGTATTCATCCACTTCACCGTTGGCATTGGATACCAAGTGGGCTTCCTTAATTTCCAATGACTTTTCATAAGGTGCGCTCAAAAGTGCACTATATTCACTGTCACGAGAGCTGATACCCTTAATATACTTAGCATACTCTACAGTAACATCTTTACCATAAGTCAGTTCTGTGCTATAAGGTAATGTCGCAGTAGCTTTCAAACCAAGGTCATCCTTAGTAGCCCATCTCCAAGTGTATGTATCGTTGTAGATGCAATTGAATACAGTCGGGAAAGAAGCAGCGTCGATAGTGTAATTAACAAAGGCACCATCTTTCTTCTCAGAAGAAATCTTACCATAGTTGTACACTGCAGTTGTAGCATGCTGAGTCTTATTGTCAATGTACTTTTCAACTACAGACAAAGTTTCTGCACCAGTTACACCATTGTCAACAGTCTTATCACCGTTTACCATAGCAGCAGCAAATGTTATCAGATAATCCTTTGCTTCACCCTTACCGAAGTTGAATACTTGTTTCATTTCCATTGTACCTTCTATAGCCTTCTTAGCAGTCCAATCGTTAGGAATCAAGTAGCAGTTGTAAACGCCTTGAGCATCCAGCTGGTTAGTCTTGATAGAGAATCCTTCCGGCAATGTAGTCGGCAATACTTTCTGTACAGAAATGGTACTTTGTGACAAGAATGTACCTTCAGCATCAAAGAATTTAACGATACCTTCGTAAACCTTGTCATTCTTCATTGTCTGGAGGTCAACTGTAGCTGTCAATTTAGCGTTTGCGATATCTTCAATCTTAGTAGCCTCAGTCTTACCGTCAGCTTTGTAGAATGTGAATACAATACCATCAAGTACATTAGCAGTTTCTGTGATATTAATCTCATCCTTAGCATAAATGCTCAAGTCGAACTTGGCAGCACCGGCAGGAACTGTGAATTTAGCCAGGCCTGCATAAGCGTAAGTAGTCGGAGCATCGACATATGCAGTCGGAGTGATTACGTATTTAGCTTCACTAGCTATTTCAGAACCATTACCAGCCTTCACCCAAACGATTACTGATTGTTCAACTCCGGTATAGTCGATAGTAACCACCTTCAAAGGTACTACTACGCCCTTGGCATAAGCACCACTAATTGTGATATCGAATTTGTTGTCTTTGCTAACAGTTTCTACACCTGCAATAGTCAAGCTTTTGATAGCAGCTTTGTCTGTTGTAGAAAGAGCCTTATTATCAATATCAACAACAACATAGCTACCCATGATAGGGCTGGTTCCTTCTTTTGAAGCAACATTGATTTGGAATGCTTCACCACTTGCTACAGGGTAACATTTCTCTGTATTAGGTGTCGCAGTAGCAGATGGATTTTCATAAGCTGTCAAATCCTTTTTAACTTCTATCGTAGATTGAATAGTTGAGTTCTTTGCAATCTCATCTGCCTTAGTATAAGTTTTCAGTGCTGATTTCGCAGTAATATCATAAGTTGATGTTACAGTTCTTGCATCCTTAGTTGCTGCAAGTGCAAATAGGACGCTCTTATCCTCACTTACTACTTTTTTACCAAAAGCTTCGAGATCAGCCTCTTTGTTCAGTTCTACTTTAACTTCGTAGAGACCGTTAGAAACAGATCTGGTCAACAAGCCGTCGTATGCTTCTGTGCTGAGTGTAATATCACTGAGAGCTTCACCCTTGCTATTGATAAGAGAGAACATCTCGTTTGTCACAACAGCATTTACGGGAGCTACAGAAATCATGAAACTAGCCGGAGTTGTGTAAATCTCATTGGCATTGATTGTGAAGCTGCCAGTAAATCCTTTACCGAATTCGTATGATTTTGCATCTTTCACGCTGGCGTTCGGATTCAGCTTAGCAGGAAGCTGTGCATAGTTCAGTTCCAGTTTCGGATTTGCTGTCTGAAGATCCAGACTTGTAATCATCTCCGTAGTCAAGCCTGTCAGTTTCGTAACCTTTTCAGTCAAGTCATTGATTGTTGCCGCAAGTTCCTTCTTTGCAGCATCGAACTTAGAATCGATAGTAGACTCCAACTGTGCCTTTACTTTGGCTACTTCATCTTGAGCAGCCTTAATTGCCTCTGTTTTTGCATTGGCAGCATCAAGAGCGGCTTGAGCGGCAGCTTTCTCAGCTTCTGTTGCAGTAGATGCAGCGTCATTAGCTTTCTTCACAGCTTCTTCTGCTGAAGTCTTTGCAGCTGCAGCTTCTGTTTTTGCGGCATCCAAGGCTGCTTGCAAAGCTGCGATTTGAGAAGTCATATCTTCCTTAGTCGCAAGCTTGTCAATTTGTCCTTGCAAATTCTCGATGTCATCATCGTAGTCCTTACAAGACGTAAACGTTCCTGCAGTGCCCACCA
>ENA-OPRV01000681-OPRV01000681.1-human-gut-metagenome-genome-assembly--contig:-NODE-681-length-21586-cov-3.655102_pt1 | contig 21586 bp, 18 predicted proteins | sample MGYA00241896_ERZ501886 | MGnify/ENA primary metagenome ERZ501886 (study PRJEB25962, sample SAMEA2042452) | human gut metagenome | biome: human gut; feature: human-associated habitat; material: faeces... | reverse complement strand
TCTCTGGGGGATACAAAGGGGGTATTCTCTTCGAGAAGAGAATACCCCCTTTGACCCGCGCTCCCCACGGCAGTGGGGACCAAAACGCCGCCCCTTTGGGGCATAGAAAGGAATCTATCATGCGAGCAGTATTGACTAAGGTTAAACACGCCTCCGTTACGATCGACGGAGAGCTCAAGGGCAAGATCGGCAGGGGCTTTTTGATCCTGCTGGGCGTTGCGCCCGACGACACGGAAGAAAAATGCCGCAAGATGGCGGACAAGCTCTGCTCGCTGCGCATTTTTGACGACGAGAACGACAAGATCAACCTCTCCCTCGACGATGTCGGCGGCGAGCTTCTTATCGTCTCGCAGTTCACGCTCTACGGCAACTGCCGCAAGGGCCGCCGTCCCGAATTTTTAAGCGCCGCGCGGCCTGAGATCGCCATCCCGATGTATGAAAAGTTCGTAGAGATCTGCCGCGAAAAGGGCTACCATGTTGAAACCGGCGAATTCGGCGCCTACATGGAGGTCGAATCGCTCAACGACGGGCCGTTCACGCTGATCGTGGACTCCGCCGACTTAGACGCACCGAAAAAGCAGTAAAGAAAGGGGTTATTTCTTCATGAAAGTCATCACCACTGTCGTCGGCTCCCTGCAGACGAATTGCTACCTGCTCATCGACGAGGAAACGAAGTCCGCCGCGCTCATCGACCCGGGCGACGAGGCGGAAAAACTGCTCGCGCTCGTCAAAAGCGAGGGCGTCACGCTCAAATACATTCTCCTGACCCACGGACATCGCGACCACACGCTTGCCGTGCCTGCGCTCAAAAAGGCGCTGCCGGACGTGCCCGTCTACATCGGCGAGGCGGACGCCCACTCCACCGGCATCTACCACTACCCGATGGCCGACCTCGTCCCCGATCTCAAATACTATGGCGAGGGCGATTCGCTGCCGCTCGGCTCGCTGACGATCAAGGTGCTCGCCACGCCGGGCCATACGCTCGGCGGCGTGACGCTGCTGGTCGGCGACGCGATGTTCCCCGGCGACACGCTGTTTGCGGGCTCGATGGGCCGCACCGACCTCCCCGGCGGCAATGACGCGCAGATGCTCGCCTCGCTGCGCCGTCTCGCCCAGATCGAAGGCGACTACACCGTCTACCCCGGCCACATGAATTCCACAACGCTCGCGCGTGAAAAGGCGATGAACCCGTATCTGCGCCATGCGCTGCGATAAAGGACAAGAAACCACATGAAACTTGAGCTCATTGGGCATGATGAAAAATACGCGCTGGAGCAGAGCTTACTCACGCTCTTCCCCGGCGAAAAGCCCGTTTACGGCACGGTCGACAAAACCGCCGACACGCGCTGGGCGCGCGTGACGCTCACCGAAGAGGACGAGCGCGTGCAGGTGACGACGGAGCTGGGCATGGACGGCAAGTCCGCCGCCCACAGCTACGACTATCCCCTCTCCGGCACGGAGTATGAAAAAGAAGGACAGCGCCGCCACGCCGTCGGCATCAGCTTTTTCGGCGCGGCGAAGGACCTGCTCGGCATCTCCCCCGCGTGGGGGAGCCTGACCGGCGTGCGGCCCAGCAAGGTCGCGCTCTCGCTCATCCGCGAGGGCGGCAAAAAACGTGCGGAAAAGGAATTGCAGGAGCTCTACTGCGTCACGCCCGCGCGCGCCCGCCTCGCCATTGAGGCGGCAGACGCCGGCATCCGCGCCGCGGCGGAGCTGGAGCCGAACGATATCTCGCTCTATGTCGGCATCCCGTTCTGCCCGACGCGGTGTGCGTATTGCAGCTTTGTGGCGCAGAGCGTCGAAAAGTCGTTCTCGCTCGTCGAGCCGTATCTGGAGGCGCTTTTCGACGAGATCACCGCGGCGGGGCAGCTTGTGCGCGAGTTGGGGCTGAACGTCAAGTCGTTCTACATGGGCGGCGGCACGCCGACCACGCTGACCGCCGACCAGATGGACCGTCTGCTCACGAAATTGGAGCAGAATTTTGACTTCGGTAATCTCGCCGAGCTGACGATCGAGGCGGGCCGTCCCGATACGATCGACGAAGAAAAGCTGCGCGTGCTGCGCGCGCACAACACCACGCGCGTTTCCATCAACCCCCAGACGATGGAGGACAACGTCCTCGCGGCCATCGGCCGCCGCCACACGGCGGACGACATCCGCCGCGCGATGGAACAGGTGCGCGCCGCCAACTTCCCGCACGTCAACATGGATTTGATCGCAGGTCTGCCCGAGGACACGCCCGAGGGCTTTGCCAGGAGTCTCGACGAGGTCATCTCGATGGGCGCGGACAACATCACGGTGCACACGCTGTCGCTCAAAAAGGGCAGCCGCATCATGCTCGAAGGCAGCCGCATCCCCGGCGCGGACGAGGTCGCGCAAATGCTGGACTATGCCGACCCCACGCTGCGTAAACATGGTTTTGCCCCCTATTATCTCTACCGCCAGAAGTACATGTCCGGCAGCTTTGAAAATGTCGGCTGGACGAAGCCCGGCGGCACGGGGCTCTACAATATCTACATCATGGAAGAGCTGCACTCCATCCTTTCGCTCGGCGCGGGCGGCTCGACCAAGATGGTCGGCGGCGGGCAGATCCGCCGCGCGTTCAACGCCAAATACCCGCGCGAATACATCGACCGGCCCGAAAAGCGCCGCGCGAACCTGATGGACTTCGCCCGCTTTTACGCCGAACAAGGAGAATAACGATGAATAAGAGTGATTTCTTTACCGCCGACGCGGTCAAGCCGCACTTCACCTATGATGATTACTGCGAGAGCGCGGATATGATCGCGTCTCACCTCGGCGATTTCCGTCCCGAGGTACTGCTGGTGCTCGGCAGCGGCCTGGGCTTTCTCGGCGACCGCGTCGAGGCGCGCACCTGCGTGAGCTATGCGGACATCCCGCACTTCCGCGCGTCCACCGCGCCGGGACACGAGGGCCGCTTCGTTTTCGGCGAGCTGCGCGGCAAGCGCGTGGCGGTCATGCAGGGCCGCATGCACTGCTACGAGGGCTACACGATGGAGGACGCCGCCTACGCCTGCCGCGTCATCCGCTTACTCGGCGCAAAGACGATGATCGTGACGAATGCCGCGGGCGCGGTGAACACCGAGTATTCCGCGGGCGATCTGATGCTCATTTCCGATCACATCAAGCTTTTCGACTTTGGCCCGCTCTGGGGGCCGAATATCGACGAGTTCGGCACACGCTTCCCCGATATGTCCAATGTCTACTCTCCCCGCCTGCGCGAGCTTGCCAAGGAAGTCGCCAGGGAGCAGGACCTCACGCTGCGCGAGGGCGTCTACATGTACTTCCCCGGCCCGCAGTTTGAAACCCCCGCTGAGGTGCGCGCCGCGCGCGTGCTCGGTGCGGACGCCGTGGGCATGTCCACCGTGCCGGAGGCCATCGCTGCCGCGCACTGCGGGTATGAGATCCTCGGCGTGACGCTGTGCGCCAACATGGCCGCGGGCGTGCTGCCCCAGCCTCTCTCCGGCGAGGAGGTCAACGAGATGGCGGAGCAGTCGGCCCCGCATTTCTCCTCGCTCATCCTCGGCTGCCTTGAGCGGCTGTAAAACAGTTTATTTCAGCTAAGAAGGAAAAGGTTGAAATTTTAATGGCTACGGAAAAGAAACAGTCCTTTTTCGGCGGCGCGGCGGTGTTGGCCGCCGGCGTCGTCATCGTGAAGATCATCGGCGCGCTCTTCAAAATTCCGCTCGCGAACATCCTGAGCGAGACGGGCAACGCCGACTTCAACAACGCCTACAACATCTATGCCGTGCTTCTGACCATCTCGACCGCGGGTCTTCCCGTGGCGCTCTCGAAGATGATCTCGGAGGCGAAGACGCTCGGGCGCGAGCGTCAGGCGCGGCGCGTGCTCAAGGTGTCGTTCGCCGCGTTTTTAACGCTCGGTGTCCTCTCGTTTGTCATCATGTGGTTCGGCAACGAGAAGTGCGCGGCGCTTCTCAATAACCCGAACGCCGCCTACGGTATCAAGGCGCTTGCCCCGGGCGTTGTGTGCGTCGGCTGCCTTGCCGCGTTCCGCGGCTTTGCGCAGGGGAGCTTTCGCATGACGCCGACCGCCGTCTCGCAGATCATCGAGGCGGTCAGCAAGCTCTTCATCGGCCTTGGCCTTTCGATGTACGTCGTGAGCCTTGGGTACGAGGATTACATCGCCGCGGCCGCGGCCATCGTCGGCGTGACGGTCGGCTCGGTGCTCGCGCTCGTCTACATGCTCATCGACTACTTGCGCCACCGCCCGCGCACCCCGGGCACAGACACGCCGGATGCCTCCGGCGCGATCTTAAAGCGCCTGCTCTCCATCGCCATCCCCATCACGCTGTCGGCCTCGATGGTGTCGATCATCACGCTGATCGACACGTCGCTTGTGCAGGGTCAGCTCCAAAACGCGCTGGGCTACACCCTCAAGGAGACGCGCCACCTCTACGGCACGTATTCCTCGGGCATGAACCTCTACAATCTGCCGTCGTCGATGATGACGGCGCTGACGATCTCCGTCATCCCGACGGTGTCGGCCTCCCTTGCGCGCAACGACCGCGTGCACACCTCGCGCGTCATCAACTCGTCGCTGCGCGTCACGGGTCTCATGGCCTTCCCGATGGGTCTTGGCCTCTGGGCGCTGGCTGAGCCCATTATGAAGCTCTGCTACCCGCGCTATGACAGCGAGCTCGGCGGCTCGCTTTTAGCCGTGCTCGGCATCGCGAGCATGTTCGTCTGCCTGATGCTCATTTCAAACTCCATCCTGCAGTCCTACGGCCGCGTGCACGTGCCCGTTTTCACGATGCTCATCGGTGGCGTGGTCAAGATCATCTTCAACTACAACCTCACCGCCGTGCCGTCCATCAACATCCACGCCGCTCCCTTCGGCACGCTCGTGTGCTTTGTGATCGTATCGTCGCTCAACCTCTTTTTCGTCTACCGCACGATGGAGGATAAGCCGAATTACTTCAAGGTCTTTGCCAAGCCGCTGATCGCATCGCTCGTGATGGCCGTGTGCGCCAGATTCTCCTATCGCTTCTTCGCCGCCCATATCGCGCTTGGCGGCGCGACCACGACGCAGATCGTGAACGTCGGCCTTGCGGTCGTGCTGGCGGTCATCGTGTACGTCGCGCTTGTCCTCGCACTGCGGATCGTCACGCGCGACGACCTCGCGCTGCTGCCCAAGGGCGAAAAGCTCGCCCGCATCCTGCACGTGCGCTGAAAACCCCTGAAAAATCAGGGAAATTGCGCAAAACACCTTGCAATGAGAGGGAATATATGATAAATTATCCTGAGAAAGCTGTCTACACATATGACGACCTTGTTGACATCCTGCGCATTCTGCGCGCGCCGGGCGGATGCCCGTGGGACCGCGAGCAGACGCACGAGTCGAACCGCCGCAACTTCCTTGAAGAAGCGTATGAGGCCGCCGAGGCCTTCGACCTCGACGATCCCGAGCTGATGAAAGAAGAGCTCGGCGATGTGCTGATGCAGGTGCTCTTCAACATCCACATGGAAGAGGAAGCCGGCCGCTTCACGACCGACGATGTGACCGACCACGTGGTGCGAAAGCTCATCTTCCGCCACCCGCACGTATTTTCGAACACGCGGGCGGACGACAGTGAGCAGGTGCTCGTCAACTGGGACAAACTCAAGCGGCAGGAAAAGGGCCAGCGCACCACGGCCGACGCGATGGATTCCGTCGCCCGTTCACTCCCCGCCCTCTGGCGGGCGGACAAGCTGCAGAGCAAGGCCGCGAAGGCGGGCTTTGAATTCCCCGATGTCTCCGGCGCGCTCGACAAGCTCGACGAGGAGACGCAGGAGCTGCGCTCCGCCGTCGAAAGCGGCACGAATTTTGAAGAAGAGCTCGGCGATGTGCTGTTTGCCGCCGTCAAGGTCGGCCGCTTCTGCGGCGTCGACCCCGAGGCGGCGCTTTCAAAGACCTGCGAAAAATTCATCGCGCGCTTCCGCAAGGTGGAAGAGACGGTGAATGCGCGCGGCGAGGATATGTCCGCTCTCCCGCTCGATGAGCTGATGGCACTGTGGAACGACGCCAAAGAACAACTCAGATGACCAAAAGCGGCAACGCTTTTTGCTCATATACACCCCGGAGGCCCCGTCTCCGGACACTATTCAGGAGGATCAAACGATGAACAAGACTGAACTCATTGCTGCCGTGGCGGAAAAAGCCAGCATTTCCAAGAAGGAGTCCGAGGTTGTGATCAACGCTGCCCTCGACACCATTATCGACTCCCTGAAGAACGACGAGAAGGTCCAGCTCGTCGGCTTCGGCTCTTTCGAGACCAAGCACCGCGCTGAGCGCACCGGCCGCAACCCCAAGACCAAGGAGAGCATCACCATCGCCGCTTCCAAGGTCCCGACCTTCAAGGCTGGTAAGGCGTTCAAGGACGCTGTCGCGGAGTAATTCCCCAGTCAAGCTCTTTCATCATCAAAACGGCGGCGCACTGCGCCGCCGTTTGAGTTGGTGGAGCCCCTTTGATCCCGCACTTTTCCGAAAAGGAGACGAATTCCATGCGTCTTGACAAATATCTCAAGGTCTCGCGCCTTATCAAGCGCCGCACCGTGGCCAACGAAGCCTGCGACGGCGGCCGCGTGACCGTCAACGGCAAGGTCGCCCGCGCGTCGTACGACGTGAAGGTCGGCGACGTGATCGCGCTGCACTTCGGCGAGCGCGTGCTCGCGGTCGAGGTGCTCGATGTATCCGAGACCGCCGGCAAGAGCGAGGCCTCGCTCCTCTACCGCGAAGTGAACGCACAGTAAACCGTACTATTTTGTGTGCGCCCTTCATACGTTATCGTATGGAGGGCGCTTTCTTTGCGCCCAAAGCGAAAGGACGGGTTCTGACTATGACTTACGACACTTCCCCCGCTTCTCCCCAGCGCATCGAATTATCCGGCCGCGAGAGCCTGACGGTCTCCGGCGTGGAGGATGTCGACCGCTTCGATGAGACCGAGATCGTGATGAACACGTCGCTCGGCGTGCTCGTTGTCACGGGCGACAGCCTGCACATCGGCAAGCTGAGCCTCGACGGCGGCGAGCTGCATGTCGACGGGCGCATCGACGCCATCGCCTTTGAGGATGCGCCGTCAAGCCGCGGCGGCCTGCTCTCGCGCCTGTTCGGGGGTTGAGGCACCGTGGGCGTGTCGCTCTCCGAGCAGGCGCGGTGCTTTCTCGCCTCGCTCCTGCTCGGCTTCATCCTTTCTCTCCTCTATGACCTGCTGCGCGCCGTGCGGCTGCAGCGGGCGACGAAGCGGCGCTTTACGAGCGCGCTCGATCTCCTCTACTGCGCGGCGTTCGCGCTGCTGACGTTTCTCTTCGCGCTGCGCATCGGCGGGGGCGAGCTGCGGCTCTATATGCTTTGCTCGGCGCTTTTTGGCGCGGTGAGCTACTTCACGCTCTGCGCACGGCTTTTCCGTCCGCTATGGGCCTTCTGGGCGGAGGTGCTGTTCTCCTTTGCGCGATTAGCGGCGGCGCCGCTGCGGTGGCTCCAAAAAGTTTATGGTAAACTTGCCAAACTTTGCAAAAGATACTTTCTTTTTTCCAGAAACCGGCTTATAATAAAGTCGTATGAGCGCCGCGCCCGTTATTCGCTGCGCCGCGCAAGGAAAAAGGAGGCTCATCGGCATGGCAGAGCAGGCCAAAAAAGGCAAAAAGCGCACCAGCTTTCTCACGATGCTCGTCATCGCAATTCTGATCGCACTGGTAGGGGTGCAGCTCATTCATCTGCGGAGCCAGATCGACGACGCGCGCAGCCAGCTCACCGCGCTGCAGAGCGATCTTGACACTGCCAAGCAGGAGAACGACGCGCTCGCCTCGGCACTCGAAAAGGCCGACGACCCTGAGTTTTTGCAGGAGCTTGCCCGCGATCAGCTCGGCTACGTAACGCCGGGAGAAAAGACATTCTATGACGTCAGCAACTAAAAAGAGAACATTATTGAAGCGCCCGTTGAGGGCGCTTTTTTCTTTCACCAAATAAAAAGGAGCCGCCGGCCAAGACGGCCCGCGGCTCAAATGGGTGGGATATTGGAAAGCTTCCGATGCTTATGATACCGCCCGTCCGCCAAAACGTCAATGGGTGCTTTTGCCGCATTCTGCCGCCTTTTGTCAATTCGCGTCGTGTGCCTTATATTTTGTCAATATGTACAAGAATGCTCAATTCATATATCGTTCATTTGAAATTTTCGTTCATTCGTGCTATGATATAGAAAAGAAAACAGAAGGGCAAAACACTTCTCTTTCCTTCCTCACCAACGAAAGGAGCCAACACTATGAAATTCACCTACACCTGCAAAAAAGTCTCCCTGAACGATTCCGTCAAGGCCTATGCCGAGAAAAAGGTCGGCAAGCTCGAGAAGTTTTTCAAGGAGGAGCCCGAGGCTTCTGTCACCTTCTCCGTCGAGAAGAAGAACCGCTGTGTCGCCGAGATCATGCTCCGCGGCGCCAACGGCACGCTGTTCCGCGCGGTATGTGAGGACCCGGACGGCGACATGCGCGGCGCGATCGACGAGGCCACGGCCCAGATCGAGCGCAAGATCCGCAAGAACAAGACCCGCCTTGCCAAGAACCTGCGCGCCGAGGCTGTGCTGCCGGAGCTGCCCGAGGAGTTCGAGGCCCACGAGGAGGGCGCGTTCGACATCGTGCGCACCAAGCGCTTCACCGTCAAGCCCATGAGCGTGGAGGAAGCCATTTTGCAGATGAACCTTCTGGGCCACAGCTTCTTCGTCTTCCGCAACACCGATTTCGGCGATGCGATCTGCGTCGTTTATCGCCGCAACAACGGCGGCTACGGCATCATCGAGACCGAGGACGACGAGGAGTAAGCCGTTCAGAAAGCATATAGAAGGGCTGAGCGAATGCTCAGCCCTTTTTTTGCGCGTTTTTCTGTGGTATACTGAGTCTGTATTTTTCGGAAGAGGAGAAGTCCCATGAACACGTTTTTCTGCCGCGCGTTCCAGTGCTGCTTTGCCGTCGGCGCGCGCTTTCTCCCCTGGCGCACGCCGGAGGTCTTTTCAGGCGAGGGGAGCCTTCTTCGCGCCGCAGACATTCTGCGCGAAAACGGCCTGCGCCGCCCGTTCGTCATCGCGAGCCGCCGCCAGTGTGCGGACGAGCACTTCCGCGCCTTGCAGGAAAAACTTGACGAGCAGGACATCCTGCTCTCCATCTTCTCCTCGGTCGAGCCGAATCCGTCGGTCGAGACGGTCGAAAAGATCGCCGCGCAGTACAAGATTGATAGCTGCGACTGCTTTCTCGTCATCGGCGGCCGATGGACGCAGCCAAGGCCGCCGCGGCGCGCCTCGCGCGGCCGGACAAGCCGCTTTCGCAGCTTGCGGGGCTCTTAAAGGTCCGCCGCCGCATTCCGCCGCTCATCGCCGTGCCCACGACGGCGGGCACGGGGTCGGAGACGACCATCGCCGCCGTTGTCACCGGCAGTGACCACCACAAGTATGCGATCTCCGACCTCTGCCTCATTCCACGCTACGCGATCTTAGACCCCGCGCTGACCGTCGGCCTGCCTCCACACATCACGGCGGAAACCGGCATGGACGCGCTGACGCACGCGGTCGAGGCGTACCTGAGCCGCTTTTACAACACGAAGCAGACGCGCCCGCTCGCGGAAAACGCCGTCGTGACCATCTTCACGCATTTGGAGCGCGCGTACCGCGACGGCACGTCGCTCCCCGACCGCGCGGCGATGCTGCAGGCCTCGTTCGACGCAGGCGCGGCGTTCACGCGCGCAAGCGTCGGCAATGTGCATGCCATCGCCCACACGCTCGGCGGGCTCTACGGTGTACCCCACGGCCTTGCAAACGCCGTGCTACTTCCCCTCGTGCTCGAAGATTACGGCAAAGCGGCCTATCCGCGCCTTGCCCGTCTTGCCGCACTTGTCGGCCTCAAGGGCGACACGGAGGAGGTGCGCGCCAAGGCGTTCATCGCCGAAATCCGCGCGATGAATACCCGCATGGGCATTCCCGACCACTTCGACTGTATCCGCAAAGAGGACATCCCCCTCATGGCCACCTGGGCCGCGCAGGAGGCAAACCCCGTCTACCCCGTGCCGGTCATCTACGACGAAGCGCGCTTTGCGCGCGTCATCGAGCGTTCACACCACAGCCAATAACCTTGTCAGCATTTTAGCGATACTTCCCCGCCGCCGTCTGGTATAATGGTGCTGCAATCCAAAAGGATCGGACGGTTTTTTATGATCGGAGTTTACGACTACACCGTGATCGCAACCTATCTCTCGCTGCTGCTGGGGCTTGGCGGCCTCTATTCCGCCGCGCAAAACGAGCCTCTCGACGCCATGCTGTGCCTGATGCTCGCGGGGCTGCTCGATGCCTTCGACGGGCGCATCGCCCGCACGAAAAAGGACCGCACCGAACAGGAAAAGCGCTTCGGTATCCAGATCGACTCGCTCAACGACCTCGTGTGCTTCGGCGTGCTGCCCGCCGCCATCGGCTGGAGCATGGACTGCGATAGACTCTGGTTCCTTGCGACGATGTCGTTTTTCGCGCTCTGCGCGCTCATCCGCCTCGCCTATTTCAACGTGACGGAGGAGGAACGGCAGGACCGCACGAGCGAAAACCGCGCCTACTACCTCGGCGTGCCGGTCACGGCGAGCGCCGTGCTCGCGCCGCTCTTCTACCTGCTCTCGCTGCACTTTGCCCTGAACTGCGCGGTCGTCTACGCGCTGGGGCTGTTTCTGCTCGGTGTGCTGTACATCACACCGATTCGCGTCAAGAAGCCGCAGCTTCGCGGCGTGGCGTTTCTGTCCGTGTTCGGGCTTGGCGAATTTGCTGTTTTGCTCCGCGTATTGACGCGTTAGCGCTCCCATCTCTCTCCTCCGGGCCGTCCGAAAGGTTTTCTTTTGGGCGGCCCCTCTCTTTTTACTTTCCCGATTGACGGCGGGAAGTCCGCGTGCTATGATAGTCGGCAACTACCGTTTGCATGTTCTGTCAGATCGCGAGGAATTTTTATGAAAAAGGCCGACCCCCGTCTCATGCTCATTATGTCGATGACCGTCTTCGGCACGCTGGGGCTTTTTGTGCGCAATATTTCCGTCTCGTCCGGCGAGCTGGCGCTGTACCGCGCCGTGCTGGCCGCGCTGCTGATCGGCGTATACTTACTTGTCAGCAGGCAGAAGATCCCCTTCGCGCGCATCAAAAAGGAGGTGCCGCTGCTGCTTCTCTCCGGTGCGGCGATGGGCGTCAACTGGATCCTTTTATTTGAGGCCTACCGCTATACGAGCGTCTCCGTCGCCACACTGAGCTATTACTTCGCGCCCGTCATCGTCACGCTCGTCTGCCCCATCCTCTTCCATGAAAAGCTCACGGGAAAGAAATTTCTCTGCTTTGTGATGTCCACGCTCGGCCTTGTGCTCATCACCGGCATCGGCGACACGCGCGGGTCGGATGACCTCAAGGGCATTCTCTTCGGCCTCGGCGCGGCGGTGTTTTACGCGACCGTCATCCTGCTCAACAAGTCCATCCATCAGGTCGAGGGCATCCACCGCACGTTTTTGCAGTTTTTGTCCGCCATCGTCGTGCTCATCCCCTACGTGCTCTCGACAAATGGCATCACACTCAGCTCGCTGAACGCCGTCGGCTGGGTGAACCTTCTCATCGTCGGCCTTGTCCACACGGGCATCACGTATTGCCTGTACTTCTCGTCGCTCAAGGAGCTGCCCGGACAGGAGGCCGCGATTTTAAGCTACATCGACCCCCTCGTCGCCGTCCTCGTCTCCGTCACCCTGCTCGGCGAGAGCATGACCGCAATGCAAGTCATCGGCGGCGCCCTGATCTTAGGCTTCACCCTGCTCAATGAGCTCTCCCCCGTGCCCAAGGTAAAAAAGAAGTAAATCTCTCAAATCACGCCAAACGCATCGCAGATTTTGCCGCCCACAAATATTAAAAGCATCGCAGATTTTCGCGCCGCGCACGGCGCGAAATAAATTGAAATCGTTTTTTGGAACGACATGTGCGTGCCAAAAAACACTTTGCACGGAGCGAACGTGCGCGCCTTTGGCGCGTGCGCTGAGCGCAGTGAAATTCTGCTCAAAAAACTGACTTTGTCAGTTTTTTGAAGTGCGCAGCGCTCTGATTGCATTGAGAACCGCTAAGACCATCACGCCGACGTCGGCGAAGATGCCCATCCACATGTTGGCGATACCGATGGCGACGAGCAGCAGGCACGTCAGCTTCACGCCGAGCGAGAAGACGATGTTCTCGTACACGATGCGGATGCACTTGCGCGAGATCTGGATGCCCTTGGCGATCTTCATCGGATCGTCGTCCATCAGCACGACGTCCGCTGCCTCAATGGCGGCGTCGGAGCCCATCGCGCCCATCGCGATGCCGATATCCGCGCGGGAGAGCACGGGCGCGTCGTTGATGCCGTCGCCGACGAAGGCGAGGCAGTCATCCTTGCCCTTTTCACCCAGCAGGCGCTCGAGGCGCGCGACCTTGTCGCCCGGGAGCAGCTCTGCGTGCACTTCGTCGACGCCGAGCTCCTGCGCCACATGGTCAGCGACCTTCTTGATGTCGCCCGTGAGCATGACGGTCTTCTGCACGCCCGCGCGCTTGAGGGCCGCGATGGCATCGCGCGCGTCGCTCTTTACCACGTCGGAGATCACGATATGGCCGGCGTACTCGCCGTCGACCGCCATGTGGACGATCGTGCCGACGCTGCGGCACTCCTGCCACTTGACGCCGAGCTCATCCATGAGCTTGCCGTTGCCCGCGGCCACACTGTGGCCGTCCCCGGCCGCGACCACGCCGCGGCCGCTGCGCTCTTCGATGTCCGTCACGCGGGAGCGGTCGAGCTCCACGCCGCAGGCCTTCTGTAAGCTCTTGCTGATGGGGTGCGAGGATGCGCACTCGGCGAGTGCCGCGTATTCAAGCAGCTTGCGGTCCTCCATCGGGCTGTGGTGCACGCCCGTGACCTCGAACACACCCTGCGTGAGCGTGCCGGTCTTGTCGAAGACGACGATCTTGGTCTTGGACAGCGCCTCCAAGTAGTTCGAGCCCTTGATGAGAATGCCCTCGTGTCCTGCGCCGCCGAGGCCCGCGAAGAAGCTGAGCGGGATGCTGATGACCAGCGCGCAGGGACACGAAATGACAAGGAACGTGAGCGCGCGGTAGACCCACACACCCCAGGAGGCGGCGTTGCCCATCAAAAGATTGATGACCGGGGGCAAAATGGCCAGCGCCAGCGCGCTGTAGCACACGGCGGGAGTATAGACGCGGGCAAACCGGGAGATGAACGCCTCGGAGCGGGATTTGTGCGAGCTGGAGTTTTCCATCAGCTCCAAAATCTTGGACACCGTAGACTCGCCGAAGGCCTTCGTTGTCCTGACCTTCAGAACGCCCGTCATGTTGATGCAGCCGCTGATGACCTCGTCGCCGGTCATCACGTCGCGCGGGAGGCTCTCGCCCGTCAGCGCCGCGGTGTTGAGCGTGGACGCGCCCTCGACGATCTCACCGTCGATAGGAATTTTCTCGCCCGGCTGGACGGTGATGACCGTGCCGACGGCCACGTCGTCGGGATCGACCTGTTCGAGCTTGCCGTCGTGCTCGATGTTCGCGTAGTCGGGACGGATGTCCATCAGCGCCGTGATGTTGCGGCGGGACTTGCCGACGGCGTAGCTCTGGAACAGCTCGCCGATCTGGTAGAAGAGCATAACGGCCACGGCCTCGGCATAGTCGCCGCTCTTTTCATAGATGGCGAGCGCGATGGCGCCGATCGTGGCGACCGCCATCAGGAAGTTTTCGTCGAACACCTGATGGTTGCAGATGCCCTTCCATGCCTTGCGCAGAATGTCGTAGCCGATGGTGACATAGGCGGCGAAGTAGAGCGCGGTGGAGACGAGCGTCGGCATGGGAATGAATTTCGCGGCGAGGAACAGCACCGCCGCGATCAGGATGCGGCAAAGCATCTTTTTTTGCTTTTTCGTCATAAAGATGACCTCCTTGAAGGGGGAGAATTTGAATTTTGCCTAAGAACGCGCCCCGGCGCGTTCGTCCGGGGCGTGGGAGGGAGAAGATCTCTTACAGATAGATCTCGCAGTCGTCCTCGACCTTCTTGCAATTCTTGAGGACGGCCTTCATCACGGCCTTGGGGTCCTGACCCTCGACGAACTCGACGGTCATCTTCTGGGTCATGAAGTTCACGACGGCGTCGGCAACGCCCTCGGTCTTCTTGGTGGCTTCTTCCATGAGGTTGGCGCAGTTGGCGCAGTCGACTTCGATCTGATAGGTCTTTTTCATGGTATGTTTCTCCTTTTCGGCACAAAATATTTAACGATTAAGTGCTTGTTTAATCTTGATGACCGTACTATAATGTCCGCAAAGGCAAAAGTCAAGGGCTGCACGCATGTCTCTTCCGTTCGGGCGAAACAAACTTCCAAACGGGATACGGACGCGCCCGCAGGCCCCAAAAAGAAAGGCGGAACAACGATGAGCGAAGTGCATTTACCCCACCAGCACAGCGACGAGGGCACGATGCGGGAGCTGCAGGAATCGGTGGAGACGATCGGCAGCTTCCAGACCGTGGCGGACGTGTTCAAGCAGCTCTCCGACAGCAGCCGCGTGCGCATTTTCTGGCTGCTGTGCCACTGCGAGGAGTGCGTCATCGACCTCTCCGCGATGGTCGGCATGAGCTCGCCCGCGGTGTCGCACCATTTGAGGCAGCTGCGTGAGAGCGGACTTCTCGTCTCGCGCCGCGTGGGGAAAGAGGTCTACTACCGCGCGTCGGACAGCGAGCAGGCGCAGCTGCTGCACCGCATGATCGAGCGCACGATGGAGATTTCCTGTCCCGAGGAGGAGAGCAAGGCCGCCACCGGCGCGCCGCATCTGCCCCCGCTCGATGCCGAGGTGTACGAGGGCGGCGGCACGAGTGAGCAGATCGAGACCATCCGTGCCGTGCACGACTACCTGACGCAGCACCTTTCAAGCCGCGTGACGATCGACGAGCTGTCGCGCATGTTTTTGATGAACCCCTCGACGATGAAGGCGCTCTTCAAGTCCGTCTACGGCAGCTCGCTCGCCTCGCACATCCGTGAGCACCGCATGCAGCACGCGGCAAAGCTGCTGCTCGAGGGCGACGAGAACGTCGCGCAGGTCGCGCGCGCCGTCGGCTACGAGAGCCAGAGCAAGTTTTCCACCGAATTCCACAAGGCCTTCGGCGTCCTGCCGACGGAGTACCGGAAATCACAGAAAAAGTGAGTTAGAGGAGGTCGAACGTCCCCTCTTTCCACGGAGTTTCGCGGAAGCCGATGCGCCAGCCGACGTGGTCGACCGCCGCAAGGTGCAGCGACGAGCACGCAGTGTGAAGCTTCCCCTGCGCCGCTTCGCCCACAACGATGGCGACCGGCCCGTCCGCGCCGCCGATGATGCCGAAGCAGAAGTCGTTCTGCGCCTCGGGCGCAAAGGAAGCGGTCTCACGTCTGACCTGACGCGGGCGGTCGCTCTCGGCGCAGTCCTCGACGAAGATCGAGTGTTCCGACGGCTCGGGCGTGAGCGTAAAGCTGATGGCCGTGAAGTGCGTCGGATAGTCGAACCGCGGGTCGAGATTCATCCGCTCGCGCGGCAGTTCCTGCGGCTCGACCTCCTGCACGGCGAGCGTATACTCTGTGCCGCGGTAGGAGAAGGCAAACGTATCGCCCGCCTTGTCCGCGCGAAAGCGCGGGCCGAGGACGCGCACCTCGTCCGCCGTCATCGTGACGGCGAGTGATTTGAGCTTTGGCGCGCGCTTCGTGACAAACGGGAACGCCGCGCGGCGGATGCTCCAGCCATACGCGCGGTCAAGGCCGTAGTGCGCCATGGCGGGCTCTGCGTCGGCGCAGAAGCCGGGCTGCTCCGGCAGGAAGATGACGCCGCAGCCGTGGCTCGTGCGGAGCTTCGCACCGTTCAAGGCGAGGCTGGGGGTAAAACCGAGGCTGAGCGGGTGCTCGCGCTCCATCTGTTCGCGTTCGTCGCGCGAGAAGTCGATGGACTCGTCGCTTTCGGGATCGATCCCCCACTTTTCCATAAAGCCGCGCAGCGCGGAAGCCTCCGTGCGCATACAAAAATCAACGACAATGCCCTTTGAACAAACGTAAACCGACGGCACGAACCAGTCGCGCCCCGCCCACGAAAACCACTTTTGTACGCTCATCTCCCTGCCCGCGCGCTCGCGCCCGTGGTGGCCCCAAAAGCTGCTGTCAAAATAGACCTTCCAGTCCTCTTTCCGTTCGGGCGCGTCGCCGTTCATTTCGGGGTCATAAAAGTCCTCGGTGAATTTGAGCTTGCTGAGATCGAACTCCGCTTGCAGCTCGCGCAGGTATTGCCACGGCCGCTCCATCGGCGTGAGGGAAAAGACTGTGGAAATCTGCGAGAGCACCGCCTTCTGCTCGTCCGTCGGCGGATTCTCGGCAAGGAAGGCGTCGAATTGCGCCTCGTCCCACTGCCACGCCTGCTCAAGCGCCGCGCTGTCGCCGGTCGCGAGCAGCAGGCGCAGAAAATCGCTGAAATCGCGCGCGATGACGTGCACGCAGTCCTTGCCACCGTTCATCGGGCTCACGGCGAAGACCGTTTCGCCAAAACCGCGGACAAAGCAGAAGTGGATACCGTCCACGCCCGCCCAGCCGAAGATAGAAGCGCCCTTGGGCGTGCAGAAATAGGGATCGTTGTCCTCCCGCCGCATCACGCTGAGAGACGATAAGTCAAGATGCTTGCGCAGAAATTTTTGATAAAACGCCGCCATGGAAAGCCCTCCTTTGGAGTTCAGGTTTTCCATAGCATACCACACGGGTGCGGAAAAGTCACCGGAATTGTAAAAGCTGTGGATTTTTCGCGCCGGAAGCCGCGCCGCGGCCTTGCCACGCTCTCGCGAACATGATATACTATATTGCTAAACTATCGAGATTCGGGAGGAAACATCCCTTGGAACGCAAAGAAGTCATCGTCAGCGAGCAGGAGCTCGCGCGTCAGAAGGAATTTACGCGCAAGATGCGCGAGATGAACGACCGCCGCACCCGCACGCCGCTCGCGCTGGTCGACACGTTCGGCTGCCAGCAGAACGTGGCAGACGGCGAGGTGCTCATGGGCATGCTGCGCGAGATGGGCTACGAGCTCACGCGCGACGAAAATCAGGCCGACGTCATCCTGCTCAACACCTGCGCCATCCGCGAGCACGCGGAAAAGCGCGTTTACGGCCACTTGGGCCGCCTCAGCCACACGAAGGCCGCCAAGCCGGACCAGATCATCTGCCTCTGCGGCTGCATGGCGCAGCAGAAGGTCGTGGCCGACAAGGTAAAAAATTCCTACCATCACGTCGACCTTGTGCTCGGCCCCCAGGCCGAGTGGCGCCTCCCCGAGCTGCTGCACGAGGTGTACACGAAGAATAAGCGCGTTTTCTCCATCGAGAACGAGCATGGCCGCATCGCCGAGGACCTTCCCATCGTGCGCGAGGGCGGCGTGCGCGCGTGGGTGAGCATCATGTACGGGTGCAATAACTTCTGCTCGTACTGCATCGTGCCCTACGTCCGCGGCCGCGAGCGCAGCCGCGAGCCGGAGAAGATCATCGAGGAATGCCGCGGCCTCATCGCCGAGGGCTACAAGGAGATCACCCTCCTCGGCCAGAACGTGAACAGCTACGGCAAGGACTTGGGCACCGATTACGACTTTGCAGACCTGCTCGCCGCCATCAACGCCATTCCCGGCGACTATTGGCTCCGCTTTATGTCGAGCCAGCCGAAGGACGCGACCAACAAACTTTTCGACACGATGGCACGCTGCGAGCACGTTGCAAAGCAGCTCCACCTCCCCGTCCAGTCCGGGTGCGACCGCGTTCTGAAAGCGATGAACCGCCCCTATACGCGCGCAAAGTACGAGGAAATGATCGCCTACGCGCGAAGCGTCATGCCAAGCATGGTGCTCACGAGCGACGTCATCATCGGCTTCCCGGGAGAGACCGAGGACGAAGCGATGCAGACTGTCGATCTTGTAGAAAAGACGCAGTTCGACGCGCTCTTCACCTTTATTTTCTCCCCGCGTCCCGGCACGCCGGCGGCAAAGATGCCGGATCCCGTTTCCCGCGAGGAAAAGCAGGTCTGGTTTGAAAAGCTCGTCGACGCGCAGAACGCCATCAGCGCAAAAAAGCACGCAGCCTACATCGGCAGGACGGTGAAAGTCCTTGTCGACGGCGAGAGCGACGATCCCGAATTTCCCCTCGCCGCGCGCACGGAGGGCAACCGCCTCGTGCGCATGAAGGGCGACAAGGCCCTCATTGGCACCTTTGCCAAAGCGAAGATCACCGACAGCAACACCTGGGCGCTCTACGGCGAAGCGGTAGAGGAATAAAGAAAAGGGGGCTTTTTGATGAAAGTCGTCATTTTGATGGAAAACAGCACGTGCAGAGACACCGTCGCCTGCGCGCACGGCCTGTCGATGTATATTGAGACCGACAAGCACAAAATTCTTTTCGACATGGGCCCCGACGCGCAGTTTATCGACAATGCCAAGGCGCTCGGCGTCGATTTGACGCAGGTCGACATCGCCTTTTTGTCCCACGCGCACAACGACCACTGCGGCGGCCTCGAAGCGTTCTTGAAGCTGAACGACCGCGCCAAGGTCTATATGCAGAAGGCCGTCTGGGGCCAGTACTACGTCGTCACGCCCAGCAAGTGCGCCTACATCGGCATGGACGCGGTGCTCAAGAATTACGAGGACCGCTTCGTTCTCTGCGATGGCGTGCAGAAGCTTGACGAAGAACTGACGGTTTTCTCCGCCGTTCCGGGCCGCGAGCTGTGGAGCGGCGCGAACGACACGCTGCGCGAGAAGATCGGTGAGGACTATCCGCGCGACACGTTCCGCCACGAGCAGGATCTATTGGTCACGGAAAACGGCAAGACCGCGCTGTTCGCGGGCTGCGCGCACTGCGGCATCGTGAATATCCTGAAAAGCGCCGAGGACGTGCTCGGCAGAGCGCCCGACGCGGTGTTTGCGGGCTTCCACCTCTATAACCCCTCGCTCGGCAAGAGCGAGCCGGACGAGCTGGTCGACGCCGTGGGCGAAAAGCTGCGCGGCGACAAGGTCGCGCACTACTTCACGGGCCACTGCACGGGCAAGGAAGCCTATGAAAGATTGAAACGTAAGCTCGGCGACCGCCTCGGCGAAATGCCCGCGGGCTCCGACTTTACCGTGTAAATTTTAGATTTTAGAGAGAAAGAAAGCGAGGACGAATCATGGCCGAGATCACGCCGATGATGAAGCAGTATTTGGAGATCAAGGAACAGAATAAGGATTCGATCCTCTTTTTCCGCTTGGGCGACTTCTACGAGATGTTCAACGAGGATGCTCAGCTCGCCTCGCGCGAGCTCGATTTGACGCTGACGACCCGCGACCGCGGCAAGGCGGCGGAGGATCAGACACCGATGTGCGGCATTCCCTATCATTCGAGCGACGCCTACATCGCGCGCCTGATCGCCAAGGGCTACAAGGTCGCCATCTGCGAGCAGACCGAGGACCCTGCGCTCGCCAAGGGCCTTGTCAAGCGCGATATCATCCGCGTCATCACGCCCGGCACGGTCATCGACAGCGCATGCCTCGACGACCGGCGCGGCAACTTCCTCTGTGGCATCTTTTTGGACGGGCAGAACGCCGGCGCGGCCTTCTGCGACATGACGACCGGCCACACGCACGTGACTGCCTTTTCGGGCGACGACCGCGCAGAGCACCTGTATAACGAGTTATCCCGTTTCTCCCCCGCCGAGGCGGTGCTGAGCGCGGGTGCTTACGACAACGGTGAGCTGGTCGAATACCTTCGCGATAAGCTGTCCTGCGCGGTCGAGCGCGGCGAGAACCGCTTTGAGCTCAAAGCGTGCGAGAAAGCCATCCGCGCGCAGTTTGGCGAGGAGCGCTTTGCAAGCCTTCCGCGCAACAACCCCGCCGCGGCGCTGGCGCTGGGCGCGCTGCTCTCGTATCTGCACGAGACGCAGAAGACCGATCTTTCCTACATCAAGGATTTAGAATACTACGAGCAGGGCCGCTTCATGGAGCTTGACCTCTCCGCGCGGCGCAATCTGGAGCTGACCGAGACCATCCGCGCCAAGGAAAAGCGCGGCAGCCTCCTCTGGGTGCTCGATAAGACGAAGACCGCCATGGGCGCGCGCAATCTGCGCGCGTGGCTGACGCGCCCGCTGCGCGATGTTGCGGCCATCGAGCGCCGCCTCGGCGCGGTCGAGGCGCTGACGAAGAACACCGTCGCGCGCGAAGAGCTGATTCTATCGCTCTCTGGCATCAGCGACATGGAGCGCCTCATCGGCCGCATCGCCTACGGCACGGCGGGCGGGCGCGACTTTGCGTCGCTGCGCAACTCCATCGAGCGCATCACGGAGGTCAAAGCCCAGCTTACGGCGTTCACGACGGGCAGGCTGCATGAGTTAGACAACGAGCTCGACACGCTCACCGACGTGGCGCAGAGCATCCGCGACACGCTCATCGACGAGCCGCCGTTTTCCGTGCGTGAGGGCGGCTTCATCCGCAAGGGCTACAATGCCGAAGTCGACCGCCTGCACGAGATTTTGTCGGGCGGCAAGGGGCTTCTCGCCGACATCGAGACGCGCGAGAAGGAAAAGACCGGCATCCGCACGCTGAAGATCGGCTACAACAAGGTCTTCGGCTACTATATCGAGGTCTCGAATTCGTTCAAGGACCTCGTCCCCGACACTTACATCCGCAAGCAGACGCTCGTGAACGGCGAGCGCTACATCACCGAGGAACTTAAAAACCTTGAGCAGGAGATTCTGACCGCGGGCGACCGCGACAAGGCGCTCGAATTTGAAATTTTCACCGCCCTGCGCGAATCCGTCACCGCCGAGAGCGTGCGCATCCAGCGCGCGGCGGGGCTCATCGCCGCCATCTGCGGCGGAGCCGTCTGGCTGCAGGGGACGCTGTTTTTCGTGGTGTCCATTGCGGCGCTGCTGGCCACCCGTCCGCTGGTGCGCAAAATGATGGCCAGGAGCATCGTCCCCACCAACGCCGACGCCGTGCTGGGAAAAGAAGCCCGCGTGACCGAAACCATCGACAATAACGCTCCCACCGGCGCCGTATATGTGGAGGGAAAAACGTGGTCTGCCCGCAGCGAAAGCGGCGAGGTGCTGCCCGAGGGCGCCATGGTGCGCATCGCGCGGATGGAGGGCGTGAAGCTCTTCGTGGAAAAATTATAAAATCAAAAAAGTATACACATATTATGTAGAATCAAGGAGGAACAAAAATGGGCAATTTATTCTCGAATTTCAATGCCGGAACCGTTGCGCTGGTGATCCTGATCGTGCTGGTGCTGATCCTTATCGTCAGCAATATCCACGTCGTGCAGCAGTCCAAGGCCTATGTGGTGGAGCGTCTGGGTGCCTTTCATGCCGTGTGGGGCGTGGGTCTGCACCTGAAGCTGCCGTTCATTGAGCGCGTGGTGAAAAAGGTGAGCCTTAAAGAGCAGGTGGCGGACTTCGACCCCCAGCCCGTCATCACCAAGGATAACGTCACCATGCAGATCGACACGGTCATCTACTTCCAGATCACCGACCCCAAGCTCTACACCT
>ENA-OPRV01000666-OPRV01000666.1-human-gut-metagenome-genome-assembly--contig:-NODE-666-length-22001-cov-8.380935_pt1 | contig 22001 bp, 24 predicted proteins | sample MGYA00241896_ERZ501886 | MGnify/ENA primary metagenome ERZ501886 (study PRJEB25962, sample SAMEA2042452) | human gut metagenome | biome: human gut; feature: human-associated habitat; material: faeces... | reverse complement strand
ATAACCTCCTGTGCGTCCATGTATGTGTCATTTACACTTAAAATTATGCACTCCAACGGGCGCTGCCGTACTCCAGATTTTTGCGGAATTTCTTTGCGTTTTTGCCCTTGATATAGACCGCCAGCCGAATGGCGATGGCGGCGGCAACGCCCACGCACAGGTCAATGGGATGAAAGCTGGGGACAAGGGAGTGGAACGCCGTGTTCAGGCCGGTCATAATGTTCAGCAGCTTCGTGGAAGCGTCCGAACCGGGAGCCAGCCGCACCGCCTCGCTGACCTTGGTGGCCAGCAGCGCGATGAACACATACGGAATATTGGGAAGGATGAGCTTTTTGACGTTGACTTGCTTCATCGTTCCAGCTCCTTCCGCTTTGTCCTGTCCACCACAGCCGCCTGAATGAGCGACTTGAAGTGTTGCAGCTTTTCCAGCACCGAGGGGCGTTCCGCTTTCCTGACCTGCTTGGCGGTATATTCCTTGAACGCGGCGGTCATGGCGTCAGCGTCCGGCGCTTTGAAGAACACCATGTATCGCTTTTCGCCCTTGACCTTGAATGGAGCGAAGTCAATGCCATACTTCCGGGCGATCCGGTTGAATGAGCCGATATTCTGATCGGTGACTTCAATGCTCTGCAATCCCTTATCCTTGGCGGCAAGCTGCTTGACGGTCATTTTTCCGTGGGGATTGGCCTTGCTGTACTGATGCTTCTGGCGGTCGTTTTTCAGCTGCTCCAGCAGCTTGGCAACGGCCTTACGAAATTCCTGTTCACCCAGCTTTCCGCAGGAGATCATCAGGGATACGATTCTCTGTTCAACTTCTTCCTGCATGACTTATCACGCTCCTTTCCTTCGATTTGCAGGGAGAACGCCGGGACACTAAGGCGGTACCACCAGCCGGTGCAGAAGATGCTCATTCATTTCTGCGCCCCTGTCCCTTGACGGTCAGGATGCCGTCCAGCGTGGTGGCGGTGATCCGCAGGCGCTCGGCCACGGCGATGTCGTTTTTCACGCTTTCATTCACGGTGCCGCCGCAAACCACCAGCACACGAGCGCGGCGCAGATACTCCCGCGCCATGTCGATGCAGTCCTTGTGCTCCTGCGGAATCTCATCGCGCAGGAACAGCGGCAGAAACAGCGTGGGGCAGACGGGCGAAAAGCCCGCGTCATAGACCGCCCTGCAATACTTGGCGGCGTTTTCGGTGTTCTCAAACTCATTCTCGCTCCACGGAGCGGTGATGTAGGCAAGGGGGCGTTTCATCGGTATCAAATCCTTTCTCCCGGAATCGGGCATGAAAAATGACGGCCTTTAGGGGCCGCCGTGAAAATCGTGATTGACCAGCATGGCATAGTGGTTGTCGATGGTGGAAACGGAATTGAACAGTGCCGCCATGAGATAGGCTTTCGTATTCCAAACGCGGGTGGTGTTCTCGCGGATACCGTCCATGACCTTTTCGATGTGCATGGACGTAATCTTTTCAAAGCGCTGTTGCACGAAGCCGGTGGGATACTCCGCATCCCGCCCGATCTTGACTGTGGGGCTGCGGTTCATAGCAACCTCCAGCATAATCTCCACCAGCTCATCAAGCTGCATCCGGTCATACTGCTGACAGAGAATGTCGTATTCGATTTGCTCTCTGATCTCCGCTTTTTTCTCAAATCCGTCCGTCATTCCGTCCGCCGCAGGCAGAAAGAATGAATGAGTGCTTGATAGATCAGTATTTGATTTTTGAGTATTAGATTTCTTAGTATTTAATTGCGCGGGATTATCCGTATCCGGTGCCTCCGTATCCGGGTTATCCAGATACGGGTTTTCCGTATCTGGTAAAGTCGTATCCGGTGGAGAGGGCTTTCGGGGCTTCTCGAAGATGGTGTACTCCGTGTCGGAAATGCGCCCGTCCTTGCCGCGAAGCTGACGGCGGATGATGTAGCCCGCCAGCTCCAGCTCCTTGAGCGTTTTCCCGATGGCGTCCACGCCCTCCTTGCAGATCGCAGCCAGCCCCCGCGTGGTGTAATTCCACTCGTCGGGGAGGGAGAGCATCATGGAGAGCAGCCCCTTGGCTTTCAGGGAAAGATTGCTGTCTTTCAGGTGATGGTTGCACATCACCGTGTAATCCCGCGTCCGTTCAACGCGAAATACAGCCATATTGCTTCAATCCTTTCCGCAGGGCAGTCAACCTGTTTGGCCGTCCTCCTCGGCAAACCGCGTATCCAGCCGCTTTACGCTCCAGTTCTGCTTGAACTGTCCCAGCGGGCCGGTGCCGAACTGCGCCAGCGCACGGCGATCCAGCTCCAGCAGCTTTTCCCACAGCTCCGGGTGATGCTTTCGCAGCTTCCGCAGCTCGTCGATACGCTGGAACGGGCAGCACCAGCAGGACGCACGGTGGTAAATCTCATACAGCCCGCCGAAGTCAAAGCCACGGTCGTAACAGGCTTGGAGCGCCTGCGCCTCCGTGATGCCCCATTCCACGAGGGGATACCGCTCATCCTTGCAGCGCCACGCTTCATCGGCGGCGATGCCGACATAGTGGATCGCGCCCAGCTCGCCTTTGAGCCGGTTGACCTCCTTGGTGATGAGGTGCGTTTTGAGCTGCCCGGTACACCAGCGGACGCGGATTCCCGGCCAGCCGTTGCCGTAGGGCGGGATGCCCAGCTTTGCACGGTTTTCCAGACTGCGGGGCTTCTGCTTGGGTTCGTCGAACATCAGGTATTCAAAGCCCTTGGGATGCCGCAGCGTGGTGATATGGATGCCGCGCTCCCGGAAAAGATGCTCGTCCAGTTTGGCAAGGTGTTCATACATTTCCGGGAACTCCATGCCGGTGTCCGCTGACAGCACCATATTGATGGGCATATCCCGTTCGATCATCAAAAGCAGCATGGCGGTACTGTCCTTGCCACCGGACAGGCTGACGGCGTGAAACTGCTTGCCGTTTGCGTTCTGAATGGGTTCCCGCATGGGGAAGCCGCTCCGTTTTCACTCCTTTCCCACATCACAGCTCATAGATGGGCTGCTCGTGTTCGTAGTAGGGATCGCACAGGGCGGCAAGCTCGGCCACCAAGTCCTCCAAATCCAGAGAAATCTCGCTGTCTGCCCAATCGCTGCCCTTGTAGACGCGATACTCGGTGACGTATTCGCCTTCTCCGGCGTTCACGCTGAATTTGGCAACGACGGCAAAGCCCATATCCTCCAGCAGCCACAGCTCCATCGACCGGGCGGCAAACACCGCGCCGATATAGCTGTCGCCTACGTCCTCATAGAGAAGCGTCGCTCGCTGCTTGAACAGCTCCGAGCTGCGATAGTCCAAGCTCAGCGCATTCTTGCCGTCTGCACGGTAGGCATAGACCGTTTCAGCCTTGTTCCAAACGGCTTGCAGCAGGGCGTGATAGTCAATGTTTTCCAGAAACTCGTCGATCTCCGTTTCCGTGTAGCCGACCTCCGTACCCTTGCGGAACAGCGTGGTCAGCGCTTTTTCCAGCTCTGTTACTCTGCTCATGGTAATTCCTCCAATCACTTTAGTGACGCCGCTTTTTCCGGTCAGGAAGGATATGCCCCTCAATGACGGCGGCGTGTTTGCGGATTTTGATTTCTCCGCGTTTCTCGGATGCCTGCGCCTTGGCATATCCCACGTCGGAGAGGAACAGCCGCAGCCGTTCGCCCTTTTCACCCACAGGGGATTTCCACGACAGGACATCAAAAATAATCATGTGGCGGGTTTCGTCCATAAAGCGCTCCAGCGCAAGGATGCTGTGCCCGCCGACAAAATCATCAGCGTTCATATTCGGCACCTCGCGCTCTGATCTGAAAGGCGGCAAGCCCATAGCGGGCGATCAGAGTGGCGTTGACGATCAGGCGCAGCGCCTCCGGGTCAATGACCTCCGGTTCCGCCAAGTCCGCCATCGTGACGGCCTCCGTCTTGTCGCAGAGGTCGCGCGCTGCCATGAACAGTGCGTAGTTGTGCGGCGAGGTGTTTTTCAACACCGCATAGCCGAACTCAATCCCGTCCTTGCAGAAGCAGTTTGCCGTGCGGCGGTAAATGTCGTCGTTGGAGGTCAGCAGGTACATGGCCGCATAATAGGCGTTGGTATCCCTGCGGCGGCGGTAGCCCTGCACGGCACATTGATACTGCATTCGGCGCTCATGCTGCTCGTTGCTCCAGAGGCTTCCGGGATAATGCTTGATCAGCAGGTTCAGGCGCTGGAACAGGCGGCGTTCATGGGGAAATGTCTCTAAGACTGCCTCGCGGTAGCCGACCACACCGGCCTCAATGCGCTCGGCCAGCCACGGGCAGCGCAGGGCGGTACAGCCCAGCTTTTTCACATACTCGGTACAGAGCTGGCAGCTCACATCCTTGGGGGTATATTTGAATGTGTTGATATACATGGCGTCCTCCTTTTGGCATGAAAATAGCGGACAAACAAACTGCTTGTCCGCTCAACGGCTCTGGTCGCGCTGGCGCTTTTTCTGCCATGCGTCCAGTAATTTGAAGATGGTGTTCTCGATCTGGAACGGGGTATAGGAACGCGGGAAGTATTTGCGGAGCTTTTCACCGGAAAGGGTGATGTCGTTTTTCTCCGGTTTCTTCTGCTCCATCATAATGGAGAGCATGGTGTCCTCGTTCAGCTCGCCGCTCTGACTGAGCTTTTTCATCCGCTGCGCCTGCGAGAGCGAGGGGGTGGTCTGTTCGCTGTCGATGGTTTCCAGAAGCAGCCCTTGTTCCTTGGGTGTCAGCGCCGCAAGCTGATAGGCGGGACTGAGGGCGATTTTCTTCTCGTCCACCATCTGCTGAAGCTCCGGGACTAACTGCGTCAAGGCGATGTAGTTGCGGATGGTATCTCCGCTCACACCGGCATCCTGACCAACTTCATCATCGCTGCGGAACTTCGCCGAAATTTTCGGCGAAGTCAGATCCGTTCGTGCGCCCTGCCGCTTGATGGCCTCCATCTTCATCTTGTAGGCTTTGGCGCGTTCGGAGGGGAGAATGTTCTCACGCTGAAGGTTGCTGTCCACCATGATGATGGTGGCAGCGTCCCGGTCAATGTCGCGGACAATGACGGGCATGGTGGCCAGCCCAGCCAGCTCGCAGGCGTGTTTGCGGCGGTGGCCTGCAATCAGCTCATAACCGCCGTCCTCCCGTGGCCGCGCCAGCGCGGGGACGAGGACGCCGTATTCCTTAACGCTTTCGGCGGTTTCCTGCATGGACGCATCCTCCCGCACCTGAAAGGGGTGATCCGGGAACGGATGCAGCTCAGAGAGCGAAATCTGAACAACTACTTCCTGCTGCGGTTTCGGCTTTTTGGATGGCGCGGGCTTTTTGCCCGGTTCCTTCTGCACGGTTTTTTCAGGCATTGTGTTCCTCCTGTCGGCATCTGATTTTGGGTACAAAAAAAGGACATTTCTTCTTTTCAGAGGAAATGTCCTGATTTCTTGGACGGGCTGACAGCCCGCCCAAACAGTATTTAGTTTTTGTCGTTACTATAACACCCCCTACGATATAACTACTTCGCGGCTCGATTTTTCGGTTTGGAAAAGGATGAAAAACCTTGCCAGATAACCGAAAACCCTTGATATACGGGGCTTTTCCGGTTTGTCGTAATTATACCGTAAGGGCACACCTTCGCAACGCTGGCACTGCAAAATGGGGTGGACGTCAAAACCGTCAGCAGTATGCTCGGCCACTATGACGCTGGATTCACACTCCGCACCTACACCCACGCTACGAGGCAGAAGCAGGACGAAGCCGCACAAACGATGGGCAGCTTCATGGCGCAAGTGATGTAAGCAGAAAAAGGATGCGAAATACCGGAGAGGGGGGCAAAACCTCCTCTCCGGTACTCTTTGAACCTATCCGCACATTTTCGCGTGTGGGTCACGGTGTGGGTCAGGCGGTTTGCCCACATTTTGACTCACACCATTTTCGGCGTTTTTGCAACAAAAAAGCATCGAAAACCGAAGTTTTCGATGCTTTTTGGAGCTGCTGGGCAGATTCGAACTGCCGACCTCATCCTTACCAAGGATGCGCTCTACCTACTGAGCTACAGCAGCAAATGGCGACCAGGAAGGGGTTCGAACCCTCGACCTCCGGCGTGACAGGCCGGCGTTCTAACCAGCTGAACTACCTGGCCGAATTTATGGTGGGAACAACAGGGCTCGAACCTGTGACCCTCTGCTTGTAAGGCAGATGCTCTCCCAGCTGAGCTATGCTCCCAAGTCCTGTACTGCTCCCGATGCACAGAGCCTTTCGCCAGCTCAGTGACCTTTGCACCACAGCCAAGTGGTGTCTGCGCGGGGTTCTTCGGTCGAACCGCGGCGACATGGATTATTATATCATCCTTTGGCGGCGCTGTCAAGAGGGAAAATGCAAAAAATTTGGGTTTTTCGCAAGCGAAACGCCGCCTCCGCAGTCAAAATGTAAATTCCGCTGTTTTTCGTGGACTTTCGCGCGTGGGTATGGTATGATAGGAAGTGCAAACCTGAAGGAGGTTATTACAATGAAGCGAATCATTGCGCTACTTCTTGCCGCGCTGCTGATGGTCTCCTGTGCGCTGGCAGATGTGGCCCTGCGCGGCTACGACGCCAAATCCGGCTATGTCTATGTCACGCTGGGGCAGTGCCCGCAGGATGCGGACGGCGGCGTCGAGCCGATTGTCTGGCGCGTGCTGAGCGTTGAGGACGGCAGAGCGTATCTGCTGAGCGAATATGTGCTGGAGGCGCGCCCCATCCACAGCGATTATCAGGAGTACGCCAACAAGCCCACCAACAAGAAGAAGCCCGGCTTCAACGGTGACTTCACCCAAACCGAAATGAGCCGCTACCTCTGCGGTGATTTCGCCCAGAACTGCTTCACGGACGACGAGCGTGCCATGCTGACCCCGGATGACACGTTCGGTCTGTTTTTCCTCGCCAGCGATGCGGATTTGAAGAACAAGGCGTACGGCTTCACCAGCAATGAAAGCCGCAAGGCGTGGGGCACACCCTACGCGCTGGCGAACGGGCTGTTCAAGTACGGCAGCCAACGCGGCGGCCATTCCCCCTACTGGACGCGCTCCCAGTCCTCCTCCGACGCCCGCCACGCACGGTGCATCAAGTCCAAGGGCGAGTTGGGGCGCATCAACGTCATCACGCTGGACGAGGGAATGCGGCCCGCGTGCTATCTGTCCTTGAGCGCGAGCGAGATTTCCGGCGGCACGGGCACGCTGGATGATCCCTACACTTTCACCCTTATCCCGCCGACGGTGATGGAGGATTAACATGCGGAAGATAACCTGCCTGCTGCTGCTTCTCTGTCTTCTCCCCTCTTTCGCACTGGCGGACAAGACCATCACCCTCACCTTCACTGGCGATATCACCCTTGGCGGCGAGGATTACCTGCGCACCGCCGAGGACAGCTTCTTTGCCGTCTATGAGCGCGAAGGCGCGGGGTACTTCCTCAAAAACTTCGCGGATTTTTTTGCCGAGGATGACCTGACCGTCGTCAATTTGGAGGGCGTGCTGACCGACAACAACGCCCTTTACCCGCGTGACAAGGGCAAAGGCGACGATGGCTACTGGTTCCGCGGGCCGGCAGCGTACGCCAAGGTGCTTTCCGCCGCGAGCGTGGAAGTCGCGTCGCTGGCAAACAACCATGCGTTCGACTACGGCGCACAGGGCTTCCGCGATACGATTGCCGCCGTCGAAGCAGAAGGTCTCGGCTGGTTTGGCACATACAACAAGAACCGCGACCCCGAAACGGAAAAGTTCTACTTCTACACCAAGGACGGCGTGACCATCTGCCTGATGAGCCTGCTCTGGGACGACTACAACCCGCAAGACCCCAATGGCAACGGCGCGTATCTCCGCCAGCAGATTACGGAAATCAAGCAGTCCGGTCAGGCGGACGCGGTCATTGCCATCCTCCACGGCGGGCAGGAGTACGGCCGCCACCGCACTAAACCGCAGACCATCTTCACCAAAATGGCGATTTTCGCCGGGGCAGATTTGGTCATCTGCCACCATGCGCACGTCGTCATGGGCATGGATGTCATCAACAACCGCAGCGCGTTCTACTCGCTGGGTAATTTCTGCTTTGGCGGCAACCGCAAGGCGTATCAGGAGAACAAGAACCGCACCCCCGCCGTGCAGGACGCCGCGCCCGCGCTGATGCTCCGCGCTGTGCTGACATTTGATGATGACGGCACTTACAAGGGGCAGCAAATCACCCTCTATCCCGTACAGACCACCGGCATTGACCGCGCGGCGGGCGACACCGTGCAGGTGAACAACTATCAGCCGAAGTTCATCACCGGGCCTTTGGCGGCGCATGTGCTGCACCTGATGCAGATTGACATGAACTACGATGCCAGCAAAACGCCGAAGTACAGCAATGCCGAATCCATCAACAAGGCGCTTCGGGCGCTGGTGATAGCGCGCGAAGAGGAGCTTGCGGCAATGGATTCCTCCGAGGGCATGGAGGCGCTGACGCTCCCGTTCCTGCCGGCGGAAGCGGAATAAAGCCGCTCAACCCGCGGTAGAGTTCCGTGAAATCGCGATTTCGGGCATATCAACCGCTGGTTCGTGTGCAAAGCCTCTTTTCCGTGATAGAATGACAGCCAGAAGAGAGGTGCTTGCGCATGAATCAGGAGAAAATCGGGAAGTTCATTGCGTCCTGCCGAAAAGAGCAGGGCTTCACCCAAACTGTTCTTGCAGAAAAGCTGGGGATTACAGACCGCGCGGTATCCAAATGGGAAACCGGGCGAAATCTGCCGGATGCAGCCATTATGCCCGAATTATGCGATCTGCTGAACATTCAGCTGAGCGAGCTTTTTCGCGGGGAGCGAATGACGATGGAAGCGCATCAGAAGGCTTTCGATGCATTGCTTCTGGAAATGAAGCAGCGGGAAGAAGCTGCGAATCGGCGGATTCTTCAGCTGGAAAAAGTGCTTGTCTGCATGACGATTGCGGTATCGCTCACGATGATTCTTGGCGGATGCTATCTGGCGAAAGACCATCTTGCCCTCGGAATCGCCTTATTGACATTCGGCGCTGCGGTTGTTTTTGCCATCTGCTTTGTCGGCGTGAAAATCGAGCATGACACCGGCTATTACGAATGTCCTGAATGTGGGGAACGTTACATACCGACCATGAAAGCCGTCGTGATGGCACTGCATCGCGGCACAGCCCGCAAGATGACGTGTCCGTTCTGCGGAAAATGCGCCTATCATCAGAAGGTGCTTGCAAGGTAATTCTATTTCCGAATGCACCTGCGCCAGCTGCATACGCCTTAGCGCATGCTTATCTGGAAATAGGATAAAGGCAACAGGGTGTCAAGCGCTTTTGCTTGACACCCTGAATTTTTTTTGTAATGCTTTTCACCCGTTCGCCTGCGGCGGTCACTTCATGATCATCTCTTTGTCCGACGGCAGCGGTTTCAGCGGCGCGGACGGCAGCGTCTGATACCAGTATGCGCAGGAAGTATAGTCATCGTACCGCGGTCCAGTCCATCCCATGTTGTCCAGCGTCATGCGAAATCCGGTTTCAAAGTGGATCGGGTCAGCAACGTGGAAGCGGTACAGCAGAAATCTCTGCTGGCCGTTGTAAAATGCACGGTTATCACCGTAAATGGCGTACATTCCGCTGTAGAGACCGCTATAAGTCTGATAGGATTTAATCTGAACATCATTTCCAAAGCCGTAGGAGCCGCAGAAATAATCCTCTGTGCCTGTATAGTGAATGGAAGGATATTTATCATCGTCTATGTACATTCTGGCTTCGCCTTCCACCCAGCAGGTGTTGTTTCCGTTCATTCCGGTGGCCAGGGTCACGCCCACGAACTGACCTTTTCCCTGAATGCCATCGATAATGGTGTAGGAACGCCCCTTCTGAACGGGATGCTCCTGACGGTAGGAAGCGTGGAAATATCCGATCTCGTCAGGCACCTCACAGTGACAGCCGGTGATGATATAATACAGGCTCTGATCCTTTTCGCCGCGGTTTTCCATGGTGATCCGGCAGTGCTTTTTGAAAGGCATCTCCCAGTAGCAGTTCAGTCCCCGTCCGGGAGCCACCAAGATTTGTGCGGAGTTGAGCACCGCGTATTTTCCATCCCTGTCCACAAAATTCTCATCGTATGCGGTTCCGAAAAATGCGGAAATGGGCGCTTCCACGGAAGGATATTCGCAGTTGTCCCAGTACATGCGAATCACGAAGCTGTGTCCAACGTAGCCGGTAAACCAGATGCTCTGGATCATTCCGGGACCGTCGGTGTCCACCAGCGTCACCGTCTCCCCTGCGCGAATCGCCACGGTCGGACTGAGCTTGGTGCAGTCTCCTCCTTTGGAACCGCCTGCTCTGGCTCCTGTGGGATTTTCTGCGGAGAAAGCGAAGGTCTTTGCATTGCTGATCATGCAATACGGTTTCATAGGTCTTGCCTCCCTTGTTTTAACGTATCTTCACGATTCATTTTGTGGTTCTTGACAGAACGACATTCGTTGCTGTCAGCGTTCCATCTGTCACAAAAGGATACGGAACTTCTTTCCCGTTTCCAGTCTGTTCAATCACTGTGACAATATTATAGCATCTGTACAGTGATTGCGCAAGTCCTTGAAAAGCGAACATAAAAAAGAAAAAACACCTGATGCCATGCTTTACTGCTCTCTTGCATATGCTTGACGTCGCTTCACTGTTGCGCGAAGCGGCGTCTTTGACAGGCTGAATTGTACATCTGACAAGGGATATCATAGTTCCTTGCAAAATGCAGTCATGATAAAGAAATCGCCCGATGCGTGCGGAGCATTTCCCGCGCATCGGGCGATTCTTCTATAATGGCAGCACCGCGCAACTCGGCGGCGCGTCGGGCGGTGTTGCCTAATACGATTTCCAGATGAAAATTCGCGGCGCAAGCAGATGGCACAGTTGAATCTGGAAATAGTATAAATACCGTTATTCTTCCGGCAGCGGCGCAATCAGTTCGCGGTCGCACTTGCGGTAGAGCAGCAGACAAATCGTCAGCGAGACGATTTCCGCAATCGGGAACGCCCACCAGATGGCGTTCGGGCCGATGAGGGACAGCGCCCACGCCGCGGGCAGCAGCACAATCAGCTGGCGGCACAGGCTCATAATCAGGCTGTATGTGCCGCGGCCGACCGCCTGGAAGACCGTGCTGAGCGTAATGCCCGCCGCCGCAATCAGGAAGTGCGAGCAGATAATCCGCAGGGCGACGCAGCCTTCCGCCGTCAGCGCCTTGTCCGTCGAGGAGTCGAACGGCATCATCAGCAGGTTCGGCACAGCAAGGAACAGCAGCGCGCCAACCGCCATAATCACCAGCGCATACACCAGACACACGCGGACGCACTCGTAGACGCGCTTTTTCTTCTGCGCGCCGAAGTTGTAGCCCACAATCGGCACCATGCCGTTGCACAGCCCGAACACCGGCATAAAGACAAACGACTGGAGCTTGAAATATACGCCCAGAACGTTCACATAAATATCGCCAAAGCCTGCCAGAATCATGTTCATCAGCGTTGTGCAGACGGAGGAAATCGCCTGCATGATGGTGGACGGAATGCCAACGACGAGGATATTCTGCACCGTCTTCCAGTCGAAACGGAAGCCCTCATGGGTCAGGCGCAGTTCCCGGTTTTTCCACTGATTCAGGACGAAACCGACGGTGCAGCTCACAACCTGACCGATAACCGTCGCAATCGCCGCGCCGGCGATACCCATTTGGCAGCTGAAAATCAGAATCGGGTCAAGGATGATGTTCGTCACTGCGCCGGACAGCTGGGTAATCATCGACAGCGTTGTGTTGCCCGTCGCCTGCATCATGCGTTCAAAGCAGATGGACATGAACTGCCCCAAGCTGAGCGTGCAGACGATGCGCAGGTACAGCGTGCCCATTTCCAGCACATCCGCCTTCGGGTTCGTCATGCCGATATACGCGCGGGCGAAGAACAGCCCGACGATAACGAACAGCAGCCAGCCGATGACCTCAATCAGGATGCCGTGGCGGGCGGCATCGCGCGCCTCATGCGGGCGCTTTTCGCCGAGCCTGCGTGAAATCAAGCTGTTGATGCCCGTACCCATGCCGGTCGAAACGGCAATCATCAGCATCTGCATCGGCATAGCGAGGTTGACGGCCGTCAGCGCATCCGGCGAATACTGCCCGACGAAAATCCCATCGACGATATTATACAGTGCCTGCACCAGCATCGACACCATAATCGGTACGGACACCGTCGGCACGAGCTTGCGCATCTCCATCGTGCCCAGCATCCGGCTGCGTTCCGTGTTCTGCTGTTCCTGTTTTTCTGACATGTTGCTTTCCTTTCCGTATTCATACTATTTCCGGATGAAAAGGCGCAAGCAAATGGCGCAGGTGAATCCAGAAATAGTATCAGTCCCCTATGAAGCCGAGAGGAAAATGCCCCTCAGCCAAAGGTCTATTGTAGCAAAATTTGCCCTGTCCGTCAAGGGAAAATCCGCATTTTCCACCGCTTTTGCAAAAAAGAAAATTCCCTTTGCCCCCATCGTGATTTCGTGTTATAATCGCCGATGAAAGCAGTTGTTTTTCCGCTTGAAGGGAGGAATCCGCATGAGCGTCAAAATGCCCAAACCCGTCAGCAAAACAGAACTCTCGCGCCTATACACACGGCTTGCCATCGACACCCATCATCGACTTGACAACAGCACCGCAGAAGGGCAAGCGCGTCTTGACCTCCTCCACCGTTTCTTTGATGCCTGTGCCAATCTTTATGGGACGATGACACTCTGGCACGCATGGGAGCTTTTTCAGCATGTTGAGCCGGAATTGACTGCCAAGAAAAAGATTCTCCGCAAGGATTTCTTTTCCTTTGCGGAAATTGTGCGCGTTGAAAAGCATGCCTATGCCATCATGCTGCTGCCTGACCTGTACGAAGAGGAGACGTCCATCAGCATTCAGGATGCCGAGCTGGTTCATAGAATGCTGATTTACCCGAACATTTTGGGATTGAATGAGTATTACAAGCTGCTGAGCTATCAGGACGATAAGCCCTGTGTCATTCCCGCACACGATGTGTTCTATGCGTATGCCGACCCGAATTATTTCTGGGAAACGCCAGAAGCGCGTTCTCTCCGTTTCTTTCTGGCAAACCTCCATGTCGCTCCGGACGCCAAAACCACTGCGCCCGACGGCACGCCTCTGTGCGGCAAGGCGTTGTCAGAGGTTGTATTCTGGACAAAAGATGACCACTGGGAGTATGCCGATTATAAGGCGGCGTGGCGCAAAAAAGCAGTTTCCGAAGAAGCAAACAAGCCATACTTGCAGCGCATCATGGAAAAAATCCAGCGCGGGATTCTGCTGTCGTTTGTCTGCGATCAATTTTCTTACTATGTGGAGTTGCTTGAAGAAGCCGGCATTCAGTTTACCAAGCCGCAGTTTGAAACATTCGCGAACCGCCTCTGTGAATTGAACAATCACAGCCATCTTTGGTCAACCTGCGGCGGTCAGCCTGTTGAAATGTACGATGGGCTGGACAATGCGGAACTGGATGCGGCGGCGCTTATGAAAACCATGCAGCTTGACCCCGATGGTTATTATCGCAATCCAGTCTTATCGCGCATCACGCCGAAGAAAAATGAGGATGGACAGGACTGAACAATCCGGAAACAGTATGCGGTATCGGCGAATTTTCTCCATGACAAACGCAGGAAAGTATGCTACAATAGACGCGGTAAACACACCAATTCACTCGACAAAGGAGGTACGCCCCATGCCGCGTACCCTATCCCCTGCTGCACGCATCGAGCGCAGCATCCTCTCCGATTTCCGCAAACCGCTCTGGCGGCCGTTCGTCCGCGGCATCAAGCAGTACAAGATGATTGCTCCCGGCGACCACATCGCTGTGTGCATCTCCGGCGGCAAGGACTCCATGCTGCTGGCGAAAATGATGCAGCTGCTGCAGCGCCACACCGACATTCCCTTCGAGACGGAGTTTCTCGTCATGGATCCCGGCTACAATGCTGAAAACCGCCAGCGTATCATCGACAATGCCGCCCTGATGGAAATCCCCATCCGCATTTTTGACAGCAGCATTTTCGAGACAACGAAAATCGCCGAGCGAAATCCCTGCTACCTCTGCGCCCGGATGCGCCGCGGTTTCCTTTACGACCGCGCGCAGGAAATGGGCTGCAACAAAATCGCACTTGGGCATCACTTCAACGATGTTGTGGAGACGACCGTTATGGGGATGTTCTACGGTGCCCAGCTGCAGGCCATGCTGCCGAAGCTGCACAGCCGCAATTTTCCCGGCATGGAGCTGATTCGCCCAATGTACTGCATCCACGAGGAGGACATCTGCGCTTGGCGCGATTTCAACGCCCTGCACTTTATCGCCTGCGCCTGCCGCCTGACCGAAGAGCGCGACAAAAGCAGCGATGGCATCGGCAACTCGAAGCGCGCGGAAATCAAGCAGCTGCTGAAAACGCTTCGGGAGACGAACCCCGATGTAGAGAAGAACGTGTTCAGCGCGATTCACGCCGTCAGTCTGGACACCATGCCGGGCTGGAAAATCGGCGAAAAGGAATACAGTTTCCTGGATGACTATGACAATTGGGAAGCAACGCACCGTCCGGCGGATAAGTAACCGAATACGGGTCAAGGGAAGCATTTTCCCCTGACCCGTTTTTATATAATACGACAAATGTACAAATTTCCGTTTTTAGACAAAAATTCAGCTCCCCAATGAAGCAGATTTTTGCTGCCATCAGGGAGCTGTTTGCTTATTCCGTTTTTTCCGGCGGATTCGTTACTTCCGGCACGTCCGTTGCTTCCGGCGCTTCCGTTGGCTTCGGGGCTTCCGTTGGCTCCGGGGCTTCCGTTGGCTCCGGCACATCCGTTGGCTCCGGGGCTTCCGTTGGCTCCGGCACATCCGTCGGCTTCGGCGCTTCCGTCGGCTTCGGCGGATTCGTCGGCATCGGGGCTTTCGTCACTGCCGGCGCTTTCGTCGTTTCCGGGGGCTTTGTTGCTTCGGGCGCATCGGTCGCTTCCGCATCGTCGGGCTTGTCCAGCACCAGCGGTTCAAGCCCCAGCAAATCAGAAACCGTCACGAACTCGAATCCCGCGTCGCGCAGCATGGGAATCAGTGTTTTCATGCACTCATAGTCCACCATCCGCGCGTGATACAGCAGAATCGAGCCGTTCTGGGTGTCGCGGAACGCCTGATAAGGTTCGGTCTGCGCCACATCCCACAGGACGACCTTCTCCACGCCGTGCGCATAGAAAATCGGCAGGAAGTTCTTCTCGGAGTTCATGTAGTGCCCGAACGGCGGGCGCAGCAGCCGCAGCGGATAGTGGTAGCCCAGCACCTCGTCCACGCGCTCCTGCGACAGACGCACCTGCGCATCCGCGCTGGACTCGGAGTATTCCAGCAATTGCGCGTGCTTCCATGTATGGCTGCCGAACTCATCGCCGTGTGCCAGCGCGTCTTCCCACAGTTCACGGTCTTCCGCGCAGAACAGCTTGCCGACGATAAACCACGTCACCGGAAAATCAAGTTCAATGCTCAATTCGTGGATTTTATACACAGCATCCATGTTCCAGCCGTCATCCACCGTAATCGCGATTTTTTTTGATTCGCGGTCGCCGTGGCGGACGACGTAATCCTCCGGAATCGCGGCAAACGCCGTCTGCTGCACCAGCATCAGGCACAGCGCCAGCGACAGCAGACGTATCATGCGTTTCATCAGCAGCCCCTCCTTATTGCGGATCAACGTAGTTCGGTTCCTGCCAGATATACCAGTCCGTGCCGTCGGTCAGCATCGTAACCGTGCCGTCGCCGGAGAAGTAGAGCGCCGCGCCCGGCATGTGGTTCTTCACCCAGCCCGCCGTCACCTTTGTGCTGAGGGCGGAGCGGTTCGGGACGAACAGCACCTGCGGCTGTGTCTGCTCCACAAAGCTGTCCGGAATCGTCGCCAACCCGTGATGAGGCGCTTTGAGGATATCGCAGCGGAGTTTTTCGCCATATGTCGTGGCGTACCACTGCATCGTCTCGTTGTCAATATCGCCGGTCAGGAACGCCCGCGAATCCCCGAACTGCACCATGCAGGCGGCACTGCGGTTGTTCTGCCCTGTCGGCAGGGGGCAGCGGAAAATCGTCAGCTTTGCGTTGCCCAGCGTCAATTCGTCGCCGTCGCCAATCTGCACATAGGGGATGTTCTTTGTCCCCGTCGCTTTGACCGCCTGCTGATGGTAGCCCTCTTCGTCCACATACGTCGTGGTGTTGGGCGACAGGAACGCATCCACCTGATACAAATCGGAATACATAAGGTAGATGAAGCCGTGCAGGTGGTCATCGTCGCAGTGCGTGTTGAGCAGATACTTCAGTTCCGTGATGCCATATCCATCCAGCGTCGCATACACGCGCCTGCGATAGCGCCCTTCTCCGCCCAATCCGCCGGCACATCCGCTTCGTTCTCCACCCGGTACACCTCCGCCTGCGCCGCGCCCAATCCCAGCGCCGCGCACAGCAGCATCAGCAGCAGTTTCCGTTTCATACGTTTTCCTTTCCGCAAGGGAGTTTCTCCCTTGACCCTTCCGCGCGATTCGGTTGGTGACACGTTCATGCTGTGTCCGCGTGTTTATACAGGGTTTCGCTCCTGCGGGAGCGACCAGAGGGCTTTGCGATCGCCCTCTGGACTCCTTCGCATCCCCATCTAAGTTACTTGATTTTTGTCGAAACAAATTAGCTTGTGAACCTTTCGTTCCTCCAAGCCGCAATAAAAACCAAGAAACATGGGTGTGCACCCCGAATGTTTCCAAAGGGCGACCGCAGACATTCGTCTGTTTTCATTGCCCCCTTGTCGCCTCCGCAGAGGCGAAACCCCTGCGGCAAAGCCAAATTGCCAATAAAATAAAGGGCGTTTGCTCCCACACACAAAGGGGGCGCAATCCAAGCGCAGTACCCTTACTGCGCTTGCACCCACCCGCGGGCGACCGCAATCTCATACACCCCGTCCGCCATGCCTTCCGCCAGCCATTGCTGATACACCGGCGTCACCAGCAGATATTCCTCCGCCGGATTCGATAAATACCCCATCTCCACAAGGAAGCACATCATCTTCGCCCAGTTGTTGCCGACATAGTTGTCGTTCAGCCGCACCATGCCCGTGGAGTTCGCCAGCGTCATTCCGACACGCGTTTTCATCGCATCCAGCAGCTTCTGCCCCATTTCGCGGTAGGTGTCCGCATCCGCAACCGCTTTGGCATAGTCGCTGTTCAGCGGGCCGTAAACCTGTATGCCGCGCTTGCTGCGGTTGCTGGAGTTGTTGCAGTGCAGGCGGAGCATAATCTGCGCGCCGCCCGCTTCCGCGATTTCACAGCGTTCGATGTTCGTGTGGAACGTCATTTGATCTTCGCGGGTCATGACGACGTTCGCGCCCTGCCGAAGCAGCTCGTCGCGCAGGAGCATCCCAATTTCCAAGCAGACGATGCTCTCGCGGCGATTCGTCTTGGTTCCCTGCGCCATGCCGCCCTTGCCGCTGGTCGAGCCAGTCAGCCCCGGCCCAATCGGCTCATTGACGAAGCGCCCGTTTTCCTGATGTCCCGCGTCAATGCAGACGGTCACGCCGCTCAAGCGCCCCTCCTGCCGCTGCGGCGCTTCCGGCGCCTGATAGCCCTTGCGCACGGTTGCTTCTTTCTTCATGCTGCCCGATCCGTTTTTCACCTGCACGGTGAACTGCGTCCGCGCGAAGGTCAATTCACTGACGACGTCGCCCTCGTAATGCCCGTTTTCGTCCGGGTAAACCGGCTGGGTGACGGTCTGTTCCTTGCTTCGCCAGTAGAGGAGCATGTAGTCCGTCCCGGCGGCGTTGAACGCGTAGTGGAAGCCTTCCGGCGTTTCCGTCAGCACGAAATCCGTCACTTTCGCGTTGCTTTTCCCCGTCGGCTTCTGATAATCCGCAGCCTTCGGAAGCGTCGTCGATGCTTTGCCGATGCTGCCCGTTGTACGCGCCGAGGTCAGCGCAACGCTCGTTTTGCCGCCCGCGCCAGAGTATGCAAGGGAAACATCGCCCTCAAAATGCCCGTCCGCGCTGTACAGCATCATCCAGCCTTTTTCGGCAGGCGTTGTGTATTCGAGGATGACGAACGGGTCTTGCGCGCCCGCATCAAAGGCATAATGCAGCGCGTATTCCGATGCCGTAAGTGTGATGGACACGCCGACCGCCTGTGCGGTCGTCGCGCAGAACAGCGCCAGTACCGCGCAGAGCAGCAGCGGCAGCAGCCTTTTCATCTTTTTTCCCCTCCGTGTTCCTTTTTCCAGCGGCGAATCAGCTTCTGAATGCGACCCCACGGTGTCCGCGACTTTTTCAGCGCCACCGCCGCGTCCAGCGCCCCCTGCCGGTACAGGTTGTTGTTCGGCTCGCGGCGAATCGCCTCGCGGTAGGACTGGTGTGCTGATTCGTACTGTTCCAGCGCCATGAGCACTTTGCCCTGCATGGCGTACCACGCGCTGTCGCGGGTAGATGCGCGCAGGAGCTGCCGCAATGCCGCTTCAGGATTATCCTGCCGGAGCATCTTTGCCGCCAGTGTCAGCGCATCCTGCTGGTCAAGTTCGCGGTTGAAAGCAGCGGATGCCGTCGTCCGGTTGACCGCGAGCTTCATCGCTTCCTCATACGCCAGATTCAGCGTAATCATCTTTTCCTGCGCGGCTTTTCGTTCCGTTTCGTCCTGAAATTTATCGGGATGGCAAGTTTTTACCAATTTGCGATATGCTGCGCGCACCTGATCCGCGTCGGCAGACGCTTCCAACCCCAATACGCCAAATGGATTCCGCATCGCCAACACCTCCTGTTTGCTCTGCGGCTGTTTTGCTATCCTAGAGTGTGTTTCTAAAATGAGACCGGTGCAGTTTCGAGCAGATTTTCTTGCAATTCAAGGATGAAAACCGAAGGTTTACTGGCGGTAAATCGAGGTTTGAAGACGCAGAAGTGCAAGAAAAGATGCCGAAAATGCTGCCGGGTGAATTTAGAAACACACTCTAATTCACTCGAAGGCACGCAGGTTGTCCCACGGAATCAGCAGCCAAGCGCCTGATTCATGGAGCCGTCGCAGTCAGCGCATCCAACAGCAAGGGATGTGATGCTGCCTGGCATATATCAATATCCGAAGCCATGAATTTTGAACAGTTCATGGTCATCCTTCGGAACCCCGTCACTCGAACTTCTCGCGCCGGATTTCCGCGCCCAGCGAGCACAGCTTGTCCTCCAGATGCTCATAGCCGCGGTCGATGTACTCCGGCTCGTAGATTTCCGTCACGCCGCGCGCCATCAGACCCGCAATCACCAGCGCCGCGCCCGCGCGTAGGTCGGTCGCCGTCACGGGCGCGCCGTACAGCTCCGGCACGCCCTCGATAATCGCCGTCGCGTTGTCCACGAATTGAACGTGTGCGCCCATATGCCCGATTTCGGTCAGATGCTTCAGCCGCGATTCAAAGATAGTTTCGCGGACGATGGACTGCCCCATCGCTGTTGTCAGCAGGGTACTCATCGGCTGCTGCAAGTCGGTCGGGAAGCCCGGATACACCTGCGTCTTGATGTTCACGCCGCGGTAGCCGCACAGCGTTCCGCGCACGCGCAGGGTATCGTCGGATTCCGTCACGCGCGCGCCCATTTCCAGCAGCTTCGCCGACAGCGCTTCCATATGCGTCGGAATGCAGCCGGTCAGTTCCACATCGCCGTGCGTCGCCGCCGCCGCAATCATCAGCGTGCCCGTCTCAATCTGGTCAGGGATGACGGTGTAGTTTGCGCCGTGGAGATAATCGCGCCCGAAGATGCGGATAACATCCGTGCCCGCGCCCTTGACGCGCGCGCCCATCGAGTTCAGGAAGTTCGCCAAATCCACGACATGCGGCTCCTTGGCGGCATTGTAGATAATGGTCGTGCCGTGTGCCTTGGCAGCGGCGAGCATCACGTTAATCGTCGCGCCGACAGATACGCAGTCAAAAACAACGTCCGTGCCCGTCAGCACGTCCGCTTTCGCCTTGATGCGCCCGCCCATTTGTTCTACATTTGCGCCCAGCATTCGGAAACCCTTGAGGTGCTGGTCAATCGGGCGCGACCCGATTTCGCATCCGCCGGGCTGGTATACCTCCGCCTGACCACGCCGCCCCAGCAGCGCACCCAGCAGGTAGTAGCTTGCGCGCAGGCGCTGCGAATCGCGGTAAGAGACCTGCCAGCCTTCCGCCGGGCGCGGGTCAACGGTCATGAAGCGGTTCGGCTCGTAATCCACCTTTGCGCCAAGGCTGCAAAGAATATCCACCAGCGCATGAACATCCGAAATATCCGGCAGATTCTCAATGGTGCAGGGCTCGTCGCACAGCAGCGTCGCGGGAATGACCGCCACCGCCGTGTTTTTACCGCCGCTGATGTGTACCGTTCCCTGAAGCGCGTGACCGCCCGTGATGAGCATTCGTTCTTTCATGAACATGGTATCCGGCATAGTGCCGGCTCACCTCCTGCTGCAATGTTTCAAAACGGAGCAGCCTGCGCGCCCCGGTATATTCGCAAAGTGTCTGAACGCGGAATGTCCGCTAATGAACATTCCGTGGACATTTTATTATAGCATAGGAAGCGCATTTGTGCAACCTTCGCATTTTGAAAAAGTCCGGCGGCGCTTTTCCCCTTGACTTCACCGGCGTTTCGCGTTACAATTTCAGTGTAACGCAGGAGGTGTTTCCCTACATGGAACAAAGCATGGATTTGCCGCAGGGCTATCAGATACGACCGCTGACGACCGACGACCTTGACCAGTACAACGCCCTGCTTCGTTATGCCTTTCAGGTGACGGAGCAGGAACTGTTCGACACCGGTTGGAAGGACGAGGAAATCAAGCAGTCCAAGTGCCCCGTGCTCAAGCGCGCGGACGTGCTGGGCTGTTTTGACCGCGAAACCCTCATTTCGCAGATTGCCGTCTACCCCTTGAAGGCGAATATCTACGACTCGGTGTACCCCATCGGGTTCGTCACCAGCGTCTGCACCTACCCGGAATACACCGGGCACGGCATCATGAAGCGCCTGATGTACCAAGCGCTGGTACACATGCGGGAGCGCAAACAGCCCTTCGGGATGCTGTTCCCTTACTCCATCCCGCTCTACCGCCGCTTCGGCTGGGAAATCATCTCCAACAAAATCTCCTTCACCGTCAAGGACAGGCAAATCCCATCCAAGGCAAAAGCGCCCGGCTATGTCCGCCGTGTCAACTGGGAGAACAAGGACTTTATGAACCTCCACACGCGCTTTGCCAGCAGCACCCACGGGTGCCTGTTCCGCAACTCGCTGGCGTGGGAGGAATACTGGCGCTGGGACGAGGATGACACCGTCGTCGCCGTCTACTACGACCAGCACGCTACCCCGATGGGCTACATGGTTTATCTCATCAAGGATGATATCATGCACATCAAGGAAATGATTTACATCAACCGTGAGGCGCATGAAGGCTTGTGGGAATACATCCGTGCGCACGACTCGATGATTGACGAGGTGCGCGGCAACTCCTACTTCAACGAGCCGATTGCCTTTGAGATGGATGACGGCGACATCCGCGAGATGATTCGCCCGTACATCATGGGGCGCATCGTCGATGTGGAAGAGTTTCTACATCTATACCACTGTTCGCCGGAGGAAAAAGGCGTCTGCTTCGATTTGGATATTGATGATGCCTTTCTGCCGTGGAACAACCGCCCGTTCCGCGTCTGGTTCGAGGGTGGGAACTGCACGCTGACCGACCGCGACCCGGACTACGAGCTGCGCATGAGCATCGCGACGCTCTCGACCCTGCTCATCGGCTACAAGACCGCCGCGAAGTTAGCGCGCATCGGGCGCATCACAGGCTCTGACGAAGCGATTGCCCGTCTTGACCACGCGCTGCTGCATGAAGCCCCCTATATTTCCGACTACATCTGACCAACGTATCATGCGGCTGCGCTGGCAGTCGCATTTTTTATGGGGAGGCGCCAGAGGCTCTGCCTCTGGACTCCGGCAGGGCTCTGCCCTGCAC
>ENA-OPRV01000643-OPRV01000643.1-human-gut-metagenome-genome-assembly--contig:-NODE-643-length-22547-cov-13.757914_pt1 | contig 22547 bp, 13 predicted proteins | sample MGYA00241896_ERZ501886 | MGnify/ENA primary metagenome ERZ501886 (study PRJEB25962, sample SAMEA2042452) | human gut metagenome | biome: human gut; feature: human-associated habitat; material: faeces... | reverse complement strand
TTTGCCTGGAGTTTTAAAGCTTTTGCCCTTACAGGGCGACAGGTTTGCGTCCGTATTAACCCAGGGCGCTGCCCTGGGCTAGGAGCTGCTGCCCTTTCAGGGCGTATGGGGCTTACTTTCTGGGCGTGTGGGGCTTACATTCAAAAAGCTTTATATATATAAGGTATAGATTTTCAGGATAAATGAAGAATTTGGAAGTGATGGTGATACTTTTCATCATCGTGATTTTAGGTTACGTCGCCTGCAAATTGGGATATATGGGCGACAAGTTTGACAAGAAGTTATCCAGCATGGTGGTAGATATCACCTGTCCTCTGCTGGTGCTCTCGTCAGTAATGGGCGATGAGCTGCCCGACCGCACGCTCATTCTTCCCCTTCTGGGCGTAGGTTTCCTTACCTACATTCTTTTGCTGGTATTCGGTTTCTGGGTGCCGCGTCTCATCACGCGCAATCATGATGACCAGGGCATGATAGGTTTTGCGCTGATGTTTGCCAACGTAGGTTTCATCGGCTACCCTATCGTTTCGAGCATATTCGGTCCGAAAGCCATTTTTTATGCAGCCTTGCTCAACATGCCGAACACCTTTTTTATTTTTACGGCAGGTGTCATGCTCATCAAGGGCGAGTACAGCATCAAGCAGTTCAATCCTAAGGTTCTGTTTTCTCCGGCTCTTCTGGGTGCCTTCGTTGCCGCCATTCTGGTAGCCTTCGGGGTACATACGCCTGATATCATTGCGCGTCCGGTAACGATGGTGGGCAACATCACGGTTCCTGCAGCCCTGATGATTATCGGTTCCTCGATGGCTAAGTTGCCGGTGAAGGAGATTATCGGCAGTCCTAAGGTATACCTCTCCTCGTTCTTGCGTCTTGCTGTAGTTCCTCTGAGCATTTATTTTCTGTTCAAGTTATGTGGCGTAAGCGATCAGGTCAACAACATCAATACGGTTGTCATTGCGATGCCAGTAGCGAGTTTCGGCACGATGTTCTGTCTGAAATACGGCCGCAATCCTTCGCTCATCACCGAGATGACGTTCATCACCACGGTTGGCAGCATCATCACCATCCCGCTCATCACCCTCCTCTTTTCGTAATAAGAAAAAAATCCCCTGATGCCACAAAAGCACCAGGGGATTTTTTATATTATCATTAATAGTAATAATCAATAATCACTATCCATTCAACATTAAACATCAAACACTGTTAATTTAATACTTAACATTTAACACTTAACATTAGAAAATAAGCATTATTTTCTCAAGATTTTCTTGCCATTCTTGATGTATACACCCTTCTTCATCGCCTCAGTTATGCGGCGACCATTCAGGTCATAAATCGCCTTATTGCCAGTCTCCTTATCCAATGTTACTGAATGGATGCCGGTAGGCTCCAGATCCTCTACCACATTATCAAAGTATTTAATCCAGTTCTTGGTGTATTGATGAGCCTCATATTTCGCCTTGCTGCCCGGATAGAGATGCAGCGTGCGGTACAACTGACTGCTCTTGCTGGCAAATACACACCAGCTTATCCAGTAAGGAGCCTCCTTATGACGCATATATACATCCTTCAATTCGAAGCAGGCAAAGAATGTGTTGCGGCCGAACTCCTTTATTGTCTCAGGCAAATCTATCTCCTTCAGTTTGGTTGCCCTGAAAGCATTGAAGCCTAACTCCCTGACACCGGCTGGCATCTTGAAATGCTCCAGAGTGGCATTGCCTTCAAATGCATATTTAGGAACCATATCAGCCTTGCTGTCTTCATAAGCCATCACCTTGGCACCGCTCAGGTCGATGCTCTTAAACTTATGACTCGCCAACTCATCAAAGTCGCGCTTGTCAATCTCGCCGTTTACCTTGATATTTCTGTATACATAATAGTCAGGATTTCCGTTAGCAAGTGCTTGCTTCAGCATTCCAGCCCCCATCAGGTTGATTGTGGTATCCTTTTCCTGATAGCTGCGATAAGTCTTAACCTCAAGGGTATAAACCGGTTTGGTACCAAAGAAAGAGTTTGCCTTTTCTTCACCCAATTTTACATTTTCAACAGTATTACCATCCAAATCAACAAAATATTTTGCAATACCAGTCTCTATATTCAGATGATAATAATGAGTGGTTCCGAGGATAGGTTTGCCCTTATAAGTAGGATTATACCATCCAGCACCAGCAGGCTTATAAGAGGCTCCTTCACCCAAAATCGTCTTTACCTCATACGTAAGAGGCTCATATCCCGTTGCAGGCAGACGCATTCTCTCATAGGAAGGATCATACAGTTCAATATACTCTTCAGAACCATTTTCTTTAGCCATAATAGCCAAATAATCACCAGGTTCAGCATCAACTGTACTCTTTGAATAGAAAGTATAGCTAGGGTAATAAGAACCTACCTTAAATTCATTAAAGGTATCAGTACATACGATTTTCCGAATCTCTCCCTTAGCATTCATCAGAGCTACTACAACCTCTCCGGTAAACGCATGATCTCCATTATTTGCGATAGGCAAAGAATAAACATTAAACTTCTGTCCCTTCTTCACATCGGTAATATTCATATTCAGTACCTGCATCAGACCATCGTACTTCAAGAATCCCAAACTTGAAACTTTCTCCTTTCCATCAGATGGCTGCAGACCGATTACCGCCGTCTGTCCCAGGTTATATTTATCGCCCGTTGGCTTTCCTGCGCTTTCCGGATTCAGGGCTCCTATCTGGTAGAAGCCATTACAATAGCCGCCCCAGCCCCAGTTTACGCTGAAGCTTTCGCCTCTATATCCATCAATAACGAAGGCATGGCCGCCAGCCGAAGCATCGGAAGCGGAATAGAGAATCGGACGGTTGGCATCAATCTCGCCACGCAACTTTTCCTTCCATGCCTCAGCCTCCATATCATCTATTGACGCCAGATACGAAAGTTTGCTGTAGCCGAAATACGTCTGCAGGGCAGATATCATATTACCGATATACGCACCGCTTCCGTTCTTAGCATACTGCATCTCCACAGCCACACCGAGGTCTGACATCAGTCTTGCCACGCCGTCGAAAGCGGCATCGTTGGTGCCGTCATATTTGGCAGGCATGCTTGCCCAATCATAATCGTGCTCGAAATTGGCAGTCAGGGTCTTGCCGTTCCAGGTATAGGAATGGCTTCCGGTACCCTTGGCAGGATAGCCGTGGTGCTTCATTACGATGGCTCCAGCCGTTGCTACACAGCCTGTTACATAGTTGTTTGGCGTATACTTGTTGAAAGGAGCATACTGGTTCCATTCTGCGGTTTTGAGCAGTTTTTCGCCTGTAAAAGCGGCTCTCGTGGCAGTCTGGTTCGCTACATAATTGTCGCCCAGCGCCGCAATCTGCCGTTCATAGCTCTTCAGCAGGTCCTTCAGTCCGTCAGGCAGATTTTCGGCATCAAATGATCCCGTTGAGGTATAGCCCAATACTGGCGTTACGGCATCATCTCCAGCGATAATGACGAATCCGCCTGCGTCGTTATTGAACACATAGTAAGCATCAGAGCGCGATGCGGTAGTAGCCGCCCTGCTCTTCGCCTTTGCCTTCTGCGGCATCTGTTTTCCCCAGAAACTGTAGGCCTGTTGCTGAGCCTGCCATTGTGTGATTCGCTTGGCCTGCAGAGGAGAGTATCCCAGAGCCAGCAACAATACCAATAGGAATTGGAAGTGTAATAGTCGCTTCATAAGTTCTTATCTTTAAAGGGTTATTATATAATATGTATAGTTCTTAGAAAATTCTTTGTTCTTTGCAAAGATAATGTTTTTTTTAATGCCATGCAAGTTTTACGCCCTCTTTTTTCGCCCCGCTCCCCACTTTTTTACGCAATGACACCTTTTTTACGCATTGAACGGAAAAAAACTCATCCAAATTTCGTTATTCCCCATTTTTTGCCTTATCTTTGCAAGGAAATTAGGCACGAAGCAATCCTTTTGCCAATAATATAAATTAGAAAAAAATGAAGATAAACAACAGTACGAAGAAAAGCCTGCTGATCATCGCACTCGCAATGGCCAGCACTACTTACCAGACACAAGCCGCTCCGATAGAACATATCGGCGACAGATACATCATGCATGTTCCAGAAATGGAACTCACAGGCGAAGAATCACTCCTCGATGTGCTCATGATGTGCCCGGAAGTCATCTCACTCGACGGCAACAACATCATCGGCGGAGATCCATTCGCCAACCTCTACGGCAAATTCGTCATCCGTATCGACAACCAGGAATACGGACTCGATTACGCCACCTTCCTCCACCATTTCAAGGCACGGGAGATTGAAACCATCAAAGTGTGCCAGAACGCCGAAGTGATGAAGGGATGCAGCAGTCTGAAGAAAGTCATCGACATCACACTGCGCAAGAAGGAGAACGGAACCACCGGCAGATGGGGACTCTTCGGTGATACCTACGGCGGCGCAAAAGGCATCGTCAGCGTCATCAGCCAGCAGGATAAACTCCGCGTGCTCAGTCATGTAGAAGGCAACTTCCAGCGCACCTCCAGCAGCGATAAGGACGCCTACCAGGGCATCTCAGGAACCACCGTGAACCACTACTCCCACGAGGGCGCCAAACTCAATCTGCTCTGGACACCTACCGCGAAGGATGTGCTCGAAATTGATGCGATGCAAACCTACACCCGCAACCATTTCACCCGCACCCCAGCCGATTACGTGCGCGCCTATCATCTGCAGGCCGACTATACCCGCACGCTCGCCGACAACGGCTCCAGCATCCTCTTTACCCTCGGTGCCGAGCATATCAGCGACAACGGACGCACGCTGGAAGAAGCCCAGACTGCGCCCTACCAGAACCACTCTACCTACCCCTTCATGGTGGTAGAATACGCCACTCCGGTCGTCACCTCCAACCTCTGGATTACGGCAGGTTTCGAGAGCGGACTCTCCATCGAAAAGAACTGCATCGCCGGTTACACCAACCATTCCAACTACCAGGATTTCTACGCCCAGCTGGATTACAACATCGGCAAGTGGGGATTCATGGCAGGCGACCGCTTCCGCATCATCAACTTCCGTCCTAAGCAGATTGCGCCGGAAGAGCACTGGAAGCATACCACGCGCAACCATATCTACTCGGCGAGCGCCTATTACAGCTTCACGCCGGGGCATACCCTGCAGGCCACCTACTGCCGCCGCATCTTCAATCCCGAGTTTGGCGATTTCGTAACCGCGGGCGATATGGAGGGTGCCTGGCAGCCGGTTTATACCGCCGATATCGTCAACAGCATGGCGAATGTGGTAGAGCTCAAGCATACCTACAGCCGCCCTGCCTTCGTGCTCAGCACCTCGGTGAAGAACATCCACCAGCACCTGCTCAGCACCATCCACGACAATACGCTCGGCATCGGCACCACCGCCTTCTGGCATAAGGGCATCCTTCGCCTCACAGCCGGAGTCAACTACTTCTGGCAGCGCAGCGAAACCCCTTCTGAGGAGGCTCAGCAGCGCGATGCAGAGTACAATCATTTTGCCGTGTTCAAGTTGGCACCACAGCTCACAATGGCCGATGGCTGGCGCTTTACGGGCAACCTCATCTGGTGTACCCGCCGCCGCAGCGAAGCCTACACTCCGGCTAATCTCTATGCCGAGGTAGGGGTATACAAGAATCTGGGCAAGCACTGGACGCTCGAAGGCCGCTTCCACGATATGGCGAGCCAGCACTTCGGCAACCGCGCTGCCACCATCGGCTGCACGTATTATTTTTAACATATCAGGAAGTTAAAGGAGTTAAGGAGTTAAGGAGTTAAGACGTATGTCTTGCTGCTTAAAAAACTACACCAAAAAGACTATTGTCTTAACTCCTCAGCGACCGTAGGGAGCGATAACTTCTTTAACTTCTTTAACTCCTGAACTTGCGAAACTTGAATAAAACAATAGAAAAAAGTGTTTAGTATCTATCTGATTATCCTCCTGGCGGTACTCGCAGCCTGGAAGAAGACACGTCGTTTTGCCTTCTGTTTTCTGCCTTGGTTCCTCTTTGGAATCATCTACGATTCGATGCGCCTTTATCCTAACTATATGGTGAACGATATTGATGTGGCGAATCTCTATCATGCAGAAAAGTCGCTCTTCGGCATTGCTGCTTCATCCAGCGCAGAGTTGCAAGCTGTAGCCGACCATACCCAGCTGATGATTCCGGGCGAATACTTCAAGGTTCACCATTGCGGTTTTGCTGATTTCTGGGCAGGCATCTTCTATCTCTGCTGGGTTCCGGTGCCTATTGCGTTTGCCCTTTATCTGTATCTTACGAAACAGCTTAACTGGTTTAAGCGTTTCTCCTGGGCTTTCCTGCTGGTGAATGTCATCGGCTTCATCGGCTACTACATCTATCCGGCTGCTCCGCCTTGGTATGCGATGAACTATGGCTTCAAGGCTGTGCTCAATACACCGGGCAATGTGGCTGGTCTGGGCAGATGGGACGAAATGACCGGACTGCAAGTGTTCCAAGGACTCTACGGCAAGAATGCCAATGTCTTTGCTGCCGTGCCGAGTCTGCATGCTGCCTATATGTTCCTCACCACGATTTATGCTGTGATGAGCCGTAAACGCTGGTATACGGTGGTGCTCTTTGCCTGCATCTGTCTGGGAATCTGGTGGACGGCAGTCTATTCCGGTCATCATTATATCATCGATGTTATGTTGGGTATTCTTACTACGATAGTAGGCGTACTGCTTATGGAATCCAAGAGATTATGGGCAAGATTAAAGAAGAACTCGTAACCTTCGGCAAGGCGGAACTGACCGCCTCCTGCGCCTCGGTGATAGACTTCGGACTGGCATTCTTCCTCTCAGATATCGTGGGTATTTATTACGGACTTGCCAATGCGCTGGGAGTGATAAGTGGCGGCATTATCAACTGCATTCTGAATTACCGCTATGTGTTCGGTGATTCCAAGAGCAAGAAAAAGAGTGTAGCCTGGCGCTATTTTATCATCTGGGGCATCAGCTGGATGCTCAATTCGGGCGGCACCATCGCTCTGACCGAATTTCTGAATGCGCACGAACACATTCAGCTGCATTACATGATTCCGAAGAGTATTGTGTCTCTGCTGGTAGCGGTATTCGTCAACTATCCCGGACAGAAGAAATTTGTTTTTAAGCAGAAATAACCATATCAGATGGGGGCAGTATTCAGTATGTGCCCTCATCTTTTTTTGTATCCTGGCAGGTAATCTGTTGGCATTGGGACATAAAAAAAGAGTTTGGATTGTCTCCCGACATTCCAAACCCACGCTTGTTTCTAACTAACTTATTATCAACTATTCATTACTTTTTCAGTTTGCAAAATTACGAGTTTTTTCACAATAAAATAAACTTTTTCAAAAAAATAATAACGTAAACGTTTGCGCTTTCGAAAGAAATTGTTATCTTTGCAGAGAATTCACTATCTTTGCAGTCGAAAAATCGAAAATATGCAGAATATGTGAATACACAAATGTATATCGATAATAAGCATAAACTGAATATGAAACAACGAAGAACATCTTTGAAAGACCTCGCCGACCGACTTGGCGTCAGCATCGCAACCGTGTCGAGAGCCTTGCGCAACAGCCATGAAGTGGGAGAGGAGATGACTCAAAAGGTGAAAAGCCTTGCCAAGGAGCTCAATTATCGCCCAAACCCCTTTGCACAGAGCCTCAGAAAAGAAGCACCTAGGGTGATTGGTGTGATTGTGCCAAACTTGGTGACTCATTATTATGCTGCCGTGCTGGATGGTATAGAAGATTATGCCGTAAGAAATGGCTACTCGGTAATCAGCGCCAATAGCCACGAAAACACAGAGCATGAGAAGAGAGCGGTAGAAAACTTCCTGAATATGCATGTAGAAGGCATCATCGCCTGCCTGGCACAGGATACGGTTGACTATTCTCACTTCGAGCAGTTGCATAAGATGGGCGTTCCACTGGTGTTCTTTGCCCGTTGCTGCTTAGAAGATAAGTTCTCCCAGGTTGTAGGCAATGGAGATGTTGCAGCCCAGGAGGCTACCCAGCATATGATAGAGACCGGTTCGCGCCGCATCGCCTTCATCGGCGGTCCAAACCATCTCGATATGGTGCGCCGCAGAAAACACGGTTATCTGGAGGCGCTGAGAGAGAACCGCATTCCAATCGACCGCGACCTCGTGGTTTGCGACAGAATCGATTTCGATGTGGCCCGAAACGCTACCCTCCGTCTCCTCGAAAAGGAGGACAGACCTGATGCCATCCTCGCCTTTAACGACATAATCACCTATGCCGCCTTTGATGCTATCAAGGAAAAAGGACTCCGAATACCAGAGGATGTTGCTATCATCGGTTTTACCGATGGTGATACTGCTGCCTTCGTTACGCCGAAACTCTCGGCTATCATGGACAAGGCACACGAACAGGGAACCACAGCCTGCGATCTTCTCATGAGAAGTATCAATGGTGATGAAAAAATCTATAAGAAAGTGGTACCGATGATTCTGAAAATACGTGAAAGCTCTGAAAAAACGACGTGAAATAATTCCTATTTATAGAAATAATATCTATTTATAGAAATAATTCCTATTTTCATAGAACTGTAAATTAAACCTACGATTATGATGATAAAAAAACAAAACTACTTGAAACATGCCATCGTGCTGTTTCTGCTCTTGCTGCTCATGCAACCGGAGAGGGCTTTGGCTGCCTATGAAAACATTGAGTTCAGCAGCCTGACCAATCATGATGGACTTACGAACAGTCAGGTGGGTGCCATTCTCAAGGACACCAGAGGATACATCTGGTTCGGTACCCAGTCGGGACTGTGCCGCTTTGACGGCTTCCGTATGAAAACTTTCTTTTATAGCAATACTGATGATAAGTCGCTGCCTAACAATTCGGTAGATGAACTTCAGCAAGACTATGATGGAAATATCTGGGTGCATACCTCTGTGGGCTACAGCATCTATAAATATGATGAAGAGCAGTTTGACCGCAAACCGGAAGAATGGCTCAAAGACATCCACGTGCAGGGACCTCCTTATAAACTCCTGATAGATAAGGATAAGAACATGTGGATAGCTGTCTACGGACAGGGACTCTACTATCATAATGCCAAAACCAGGAATACCTACCTTTTTAAATTTACCAAAAAGGCTCTGCCCGGTTGTCTGAAAGAGGGAAATATCAGTAAAATAACCGAGGTTGACGGCGATGCGCTCATTACCTATGGTGATGGTACAATCTGCCGTGTCAACGGACAGAAACAGAAGGTTCTCTGGTACAATTCCTTCCTTGCCACCCATAAAGCTGCCGGTGATAATGGTGCCTATACTTTCTATGATGGTATAGGAGGTTTCTGGGTTTCAGTAAGCAATGCCAATTATGTGTATCAGTCAAAGACCGGAAAATGGACCGATGCCCGTTCTTATCTTACAAACATGGGCATTGATATTCCTTGCCCTACCCGTATTCTGATGCGTGATATTGCCCGCGATAAGGCAGGCAATCTCTGGGTGGCTTCCGACCATAACGGTCTCTTCTTTGTTGATTTCAAACGCAAAATCTGCCGTCAGTATGTTCATTCCGAAGCAAAGGGAAGTATCGTTGACAATTCCCTGCAGAAGGTTTATGTGGATGATGAGGGAGCTATCTGGGTAGGTAGTTACAAGAACGGCGTGGCTTATTATTCGCCTGCTGCTCAGAAATTCACAACTGTTCCGCTTGGTGATGTGTGTACAATCACGCAGGATCTGAATGGTAATCTCTGGTGCGGAACCAATGATAGCGGTATTGTATGCTACAGTCCGCTTACCGGACAGAGCTGGCGATTCAGACAGGCTGAAACCGGTCTGGCTTCGGATATTATCGTCAGCAGCGTAACCATGAGTGATGGTACGATGTATTTCGGAACCTTCAATGGTGGACTTGCCCAATATAAAAACGGCAGATGGAAGAGTTTTCAGGCAACTCCAGGCGGACTTGCCAATAACAGCGTCTGGTGTCTTGCCGAAGATCCGTATCACCATCTGATTATCGGAACCTTGGGCTCAGGCTTCCAGATTTATAATCCTGAGAGTGGTAAGTTTACAACCTACAATGTTCAGAACTCAGGCATATCCAGCGATTTTATCAACTCGCTCTTCCTGCCGAATAAAGATGAAATTCTGATAGGTCATTCGCAGAACTATTCAATCTTTAATTTCGGAACCCGAAAGGTAACCAATGTGAATACAACCAAGGACGGACAGCCTTTCCCTAGTCCTTCCCTGAATTACATGATGAAGGATAGCCGCGGCATCTTGTGGATGGCTTCGCCTGCGGGCGTCACCATGTATGATGAGGCTTCAGGACAGTTGGAGTCAATCAATGACCTCAATGGTACGCAGGGTACGGTAGGCTGTATGGTGCTCGAAGATAAGCAGCATAACATCTGGCTGGTTTCTGAATTTATCGTTACCCGTGTTACGCTGACCAAGAACAATCAGGGCAAATGGGACATCACGATGATCAGCTTCAATTCGCTCGATGGCTTGCAGAGCCGCCAGTTTAACCAGCGTTCTGCCTGTCTGATGAGAAATGGAGCCATCGCCATCGGTGGACAGGATGGTATTAATATCATCAATCCAGCCAAGATTCTTCCTGCCCAGAAACATGCACACGTCTTGTTTAGCGGTTTCGTACTCTTCGATCATCCGCTGAAGGCAGGTGAGGAGTTTGAGGGAAGAGTGCCTCTGGAAAAATCGCTCGATACTCATCCTGAACTGGATCTCAGTTATAAGGACAAGGCGTTTACCATACAGTTTGCTTCCGACCAGGTAAGTATTCCGGCCCGTTGCCGTTTCCTCTATCGTATGAAGGGACTTGATGACAAATGGATGCTGACACCGGAGGGACGTCCGGAGGCTACCTTTACCAATCTCACTTCAGGCAGCTATGTCCTGGAGGCAAAGGTGGTGAATGCTGATGGTAGTGTGAGTGAAGAGGTGAATACGCTGAAGATTTATATTCATCCACCTTTCTATCTCTCTATATGGGCGTTTATCGTATATATTATGTTAATAGGTGTAGCTTTCTATCTCTACCGTAAACGTATGCTCGAAAAGCAACGTGTAAAATTCGAACTCCAGAGCAAGGAAGACAGTATCAAGAAGACCAAGGAGTTGAATGAACTCAAACTCAACTTCTTTACCAATGTGAGCCACGAACTCCGTACACCGCTCACCCTGATTATCTCGCCGCTGGTTAGTATGATCAGAGAAGAAAGAGATGAAAGTAAACGCAGAAAGCTGGAGATGATTCATCGCAATGCTACCCGTTTGCTCAATCTGGTAAACCAGATTCTCGACTTCCGCAAGATTGACCAGAACAAGGAGAAACTTACTCTGTCGCGTATAGACATCGTGAGCTTCGTTGACAATATCTGTACTTCGTTCCGTACTTTGGCTAACAGCAAAGTAACGCTTTCCTTCGATTCTACGGTGCCTAGTCTGCAGATGTCGTTCGATGCAGACAAGGTAGGAAAGATTGTGAACAACCTCCTGAGCAATGCTTACAAGTTTACGCCAGATGGCGGATTTATCATCGTTTCTCTGAGTATTGCACTCCGCCAGCGTGTCGGAGACAAGGATTCGGATATGCTCCGCATCTCTGTATCTGATACTGGCAAGGGCATCAGCGATAAGGAGAAAGAACATGTATTCGAGCGTTTCTATCAGGTTAATGGTACTGAAATGCAACCACAGGGCGGTAGCGGAATAGGCCTGAACCTGGTGAAGAAGTTTGCCGAACTGCATGGCGGTAAGGTGGATGTTACAGATAATCCAAGCGGAGGAACCATCTTTATGGTAGACCTTCCGATAGAGAGCAGTACCACCTCCAATTCTACGGCACATCTCGGTTCTCTGCGTGCAGCACCTATCATAACCACGGTGCATCAGGGTGTGGATGATGACCCAGATGCTGGTAAGAACGTTCTCTACGGAATGAGTAAACATGTACATCAGCCAGGAGAATCGATGATCAAGAAACCGGTAGTGCTCCTCGTTGACGACAGTGACGACTTCCGTGAGTTTATGAACGAAGTATTGACAGACTATACGGTAGTTGAGGCTGTCAATGGTCAGGATGCCTGGAACAAGATTATCGACCGTCGTCCTGACATCATTCTGAGCGACGTGATGATGCCTGTGATGGATGGTAACGAACTCTGCCGTATGTGTAAGGACAATGACGAAACAACAGCCATACCTTTCATCATGCTCTCAGCCCGTATGGGAGATGAGCAGCGTAAGGAAAGTCTGAAGTGTGGTGCTGACGAGTATATTGCCAAACCATTCGATATTGATATGTTGAATCTCTGTATTCTGAACCTCTTGAAGAAACGCAAGAATGTGAGCACAGAATATGTAATAACAGAGGCCGACCACAAATTTATTGATGAGGTTAATGCTTATATCCGCGATAACATGAGCAATCCTGATACATCGGTAGAATCGCTGAGTACCTATCTCCGTATCTCACGCGTACAATTATATAAGCGCATGATTTCGCTGACGGGTATTACACCTTCTGAGTATCTCAGAACCAAGCGTATCAAATTTGCAGAGCATCTGCTGCGTTCGGGCGACTTGAACATCAGTGAAATAGCCTATAAGGTGGGATTCAATAATCCACGTTATTTCACTAAATACTTCCAAGACGCGTATGGCGTTACGCCGTCTCAATATCGTAAAAATCTGTCAGAATCAGAGTAGTTTACGCTTCTAGTTAACATTTTATACACATACAGATAACATTTGCGCACAAAGATACGGGAATTTTCTCGTATCTTTGCCGCAGATTTTTAAACTTTCCATTAAACATATAAAATGAGACTAACTAAAACATTATTGATTTCAGCAGTGCTGCTGATGAGTGCCACAGGTATGCAGGCAGCCGGTTTCAACCAGAATGGTAATTATCTCACTGTTCAGTTGAAGCAACACCAGAATTTTGGTCCTAGTCAGATTCGCCTCCAGGTGGTGAGCGATAAGATTATCCGTGTTCAGGCTACAGCCGAACAGAGTTTCCGTAACAAACAGAGTCTGATTATTGTGCCTCAAAACAGCAAGGCAAATTATAAGGTTGAAGAGCAGGGAGACAATCTCATCATTACCACAGCAGCCATGCGTGCTGTCATGAACGAGGCTACGGGTCAGATTACTTTCTATGACTTGAAAGACAATGTCCTTCTCAACGAGGTTGCTCAGGGCGGAAAGACATTCAAGCCGTTCACTGTGCCTGACCGTGAAATCGGTGTAGACATTGCCAAGGTTCCTGAAGCACAGAAGCACGGATGGTCATGGCGTGCGCTCTTCAACTCTCCTGATAACGAGGCGTTCTATGGTCTCGGTCAGCATCAGAGTGAGGAACTCAATATGAAGGGTAAGAACGAAGACCTCTTCCAGTATAATACCAAGGTGAGTGTGCCTTTCGTCATATCTAATAAAAACTATGGCATCCTCTGGGATTCTTATTCTTATTGCCGTTGGGGTAATCCGGAAGATTATCTCCAGCTCAACCGTGCCTTCAAACTCTATGATAAGGATGGTAAGGAAGGTCAGCTGACAGGTACTTATGTGGATAAGAATGGTCAGAAGATTGTTCGAGGCGAAGATAGCATTTACTTTGAGTATGCAATGCCTGAGACTTCTGAGGTTTGCAACCAGACCGACAAGGGCGGCATTCAGAACCTGCCAAAGGGCTTCGCGCTGAATGGTTCCAAGGTGGTGTACGAGGGTTATGTGGAAGCTCCAAGTAACAGCTTCTATCAGTTTATCCTCTATTATGCCGGTTACATGAAGATTTATATCGATGGCAAACTGGTTGTGCCTGAGCGCTGGCGTACAGCATGGAATCCGAACTCTTATAAGTTTGAAACTCCTATCAAGAAGGGCGTAAAGACTCCTATCCGTATCGAGTGGCAGCCAGATGGTGATGTTTCTTACTGCGGTCTTCGCGTAGCAGCTCCTCGTTCTGAGGCAGAGAAGAACCAGTTGAGCATCTGGAGTGAGATGTCGCCGGATATGGACTATTATTTCATAGCCGGTCAGAATCTCGATGAGGTGATTTCCGGTTACCGTACGCTTACCGGCAAGGCTTCGCTTTATCCTAAGTGGACCCTCGGTTTCTGGCAGAGCCGTGAGCGCTATCAGAGCAGCAAGGACATTGAGGACAACATGAAGAAGTTCCGCGACCTGCATATTCCTGTAGACAATATCGTTCAGGACTGGAACTACTGGAAACTGGATTCATGGGGAAGTCATGAGTTTGAGGCTGCCCGCTATCCAAACCCACAGGCGATGCTCGACAGCGTACATGCCTTGAACGGAAGATTCATGATCTCCGTATGGCCTAAGTTCTATGATACGGTCAAGAATTATAAGGAACTCGACAGCAAGGGCTGGATGTATCATCAGGCTATCAAGGATGATATTCACGACTGGCTCGGCTTCCGCGGTTCATTCTATGATGCCTATTCTGATGGTGCCCGCAAGATGTTCTGGCGCCAGATGGACGAGAATCTTTATACCAAGTATAAGTTCGGAATCGATGCATGGTGGATGGATGCATCAGAACCAAACGTTCGCGACTGTACCCCGATGTGGTACCGCAAGGCTCTTTCTGGTCCTACAGCCCTCGGTACCTCTACCGAATATTTCAATGCTTACAGCATCGTGAATGCTGATGCTATCTATAACGGACAGCGCAGTGTGAACCCTAACCAGCGTGTCTTCCTCCTGACCCGTTCCGGTTTTGCCGGTGAGCAGCGCTACAGTACGGCTACCTGGTCTGGCGACATCGCTACACGTTGGGAAGATATGCGTGCCCAGATGACTGCAGGTTTGAACTATTCTATGGCAGGTCTGCCTTTCTGGGGAATGGACCAGGGCGGTTTCTGTGTAGAAAACCGTTATGTTGCTGCCCAGCAGGAATTTGACAAGACTGGTAAGGAGAATGCTGACTTGAAGGAATGGCGCGAGTTGCAGGCGCGTTGGAACCAGTTCGGTTGCTTCGTACCTCTTTATCGTACTCATGGTCAGTGGCCTACACGTGAGGTATGGAACATTGCTCCGGCAGATCATCCTGCTTATAAAACCATCGTTGCATACGATAAACTCCGTTACCGCCTGATGCCTTACCTCTACAGTATGGCTGGTATGGTTCATTTCAAGGACTATACGATGATGCGTGGATTGGTGATGGACTTCAACGGCGATGATACTGTTTACGACATCAAGGATCAGTGGATGTTCGGTCCTGCTCTCATGGCTTGTCCTGTAGGCGAGTATCAGAAGTACAGCCGCAATGTTTATCTTCCTAAGCAGAAGGGCTGGTATGATTTCTATACAGGTAAGCACTATGCCGGTGGACAGACAATCGTAGCTGATGCGCCTTATGATAAGATTCCAGTCTTTGTTCCAGAGGGCTCTATTCTTCCTGTGGGTCCAGAGATGGAGTGGAGCGATCAGAAAAAGGCTGAGCTCATCGATCTCTATGTCTATGCAGGCAAGGACGGTTCTTATACACTCTATGAGGATGAGGGAACCAACTACAACTACGAGAAGGGTAAGTATGCTATGATCGACTTCAAATATAATGATGCTAAGAAGACCATTACTATTGCTGCCCGTAAGGGTGCTTTTGATGGTATGCTACAGAAGCGTCGCTTCAATATCGTACTTGTTAGTGATAACAACCAGCAGGGCATCAGCCTCGCCAAGGCGCCTAAGGGCAAGATGGTGAAGTATACTGGTAAGGCTGTTACTGTAAAACTGAAGTAATATGAAGAAGATATTTGCTTTAGCAATCTTTCTATTGGGCGCTCAGTCGTTGAGCGCCCGTGATCGCCAGTCTTTTGATAAAGGCTGGCTTTTCACTTTAGCAGATAGTGCCGGAATGTCAAAGTCAGATTATTCTGACCGGCATTGGCGAAGTTTGAATCTTCCTCACGATTGGGCGATAGAGGGCGATTTCTCTCCTTCGAATCCTTCGGGAGCCGGTGGTGGTGCATTGCCGGGCGGCATCGGATGGTACCGTAAGCACTTCTCGGTGAATCCGAAGGAAAAGTATGACCGGTTTACCATCACCTTTGATGGAGTATATATGAATTCTACCGTGTATATCAATGGTCATAAACTCGGAACCCGCCCTTATGGATACAGTACATTCGAGTATGATCTTACACCTTATATTAATAAGAAGGGTGATAATGTCATTGCTGTGAAGGTAGATAACAGCGACCAGCCTAACAGCCGCTGGTATTCCGGTTGCGGTATTTACCGCCATGTCTGGCTCACCAAAACCATGAAATCTGCTTATATTCCTCAATGGGGACAGTATGTAGCAACTTCTCCACAGGGTGATGTCAGGGTGAAAGTGGATTTCGCTGCTTCCGGTAAAAAGATGAAACTCTCTGTCCGTAATACAATCTATGATGCTGCAGGAAAGATTGTAGCAAAGAGTCAGGGTGTTCAGGAACAGAAACTCAAGGTGAAGAATCCGCATCTCTGGGACATCGGAAAGGGATATCTCTATACTGTCAAGAGCGAGCTGGTAGTAAATGGGAAGATAGTGGATGTTGCTACGACAACTGCCGGTTTCCGTGATGTGAAGTTTGATGCAAGGAAGGGCTTCTTCCTCAATGGCAAGAATCTCAAGATAAATGGTGTCTGTGAGCATCATGATTTCGGTTGCCTGGGTACTGCTGTCAATGAAGATGCGATGCATCGCAAACTTACCATCCTTCGCGATATGGGTGTGAACGCTATCCGAAGCAGTCATAATCCTCCGGCACCAGAACTCCTGAACATGTGCGATTCGATGGGTTTCCTCGTGATGGACGAGAGTTTTGATATGTGGCGCCGCAAGAAATCGAATGGCGATTATGCCCGTTTCTTCGATGAATGGCATAAGAAAGATCTGTCAGATCTCATCAAGCGCGACCGTAACCATCCAAGTATCATTATGTGGAGTATCGGTAATGAAGTTCTCGAACAATGGTCGGATGCGGCTGCTGATACGCTCAGTCTGGAGCAGGCTAACCTGATTCTGAATGCCGGTCATGATGCTTCAACTTTGGCACATAGTGATGAACTGAGTGTCAATTCGCTTCTTACCCGGCATCTGGCAAAAATCGTGAAGGAGTATGATCCTTGGGGCACACGCCCTGTTACTGCTGGCTGTAATGAGCCTGATCCGAAGAATCACCTCTTTAAGAGTGGGGCTATTGATGTTATAGGTTTCAATTATCACCATCAGTGGGTGAAGGATGTGCCAAAGAATTTCCCTGGCAAGCCTTTCATTCTGTCGGAGAGTGTTTCTGCCTTGCAGACTCGTGGCTACTATATGATGCCTAGCGACAGCATTTATTCTGCGCCAAAGGAATGGTGGTTGCCTTATACCGATCCTTCGTTTATGTGTTCGGCTTATGATAATTTCCACGCATCATGGAGTAGTACCCACGAAGAAACCTGGGATGTGGTGAAGCACAACGACTTTGTGGGCGGACAGTTTCTCTGGACCGGTTTCGATTATATCGGTGAACCTACTCCTTATGCTTATCCTGCCCGTAGCAGTTATTTTGGCATTATTGATTTGGCGGGTCTTCCAAAAGACAGCTATTATATGTATCAGAGTGAGTGGACTCAGAAAGATGTGCTGCATCTCTTCCCTCATTGGAACTGGCTGCCGGGACAGACCATTGACATGTGGTGTTATTATAATCATGCCGATGAGGTAGAACTCTTTATCAATGGCAAGAGTCAGGGCATCCGTAAGAAGACTGTCTATGGTGCAAAGAACGAAGGCGATGCTTTCAGAAAGAGTACTGAATATCATGTGATGTGGCGCGTAAACTTTGAACCGGGAGAAGTAAAGGTTGTAGCCAGAAAGAATGGTAAAGTTCTTAGAGAGCAGGTCATAAAAACAGCAGGAGCTCCTCATCATCTTGTGCTGAAGAAAACCTATCAGGGGCATCAGGCCTATGGCACTTCAGATCCGACCACCTTTGTCGAGGTGAATGTGGTAGACAAAGACGGCAATCTCTGTCCGAACGCAGATAACCAGATTTTCTTCTCTGTCTCCGCTGAACAAGGGGCAAGTGAGCAGAATATCCCGAATGCACCAAAGATTCTGGGAACAGATAATGGATGTCAGACTTCTTTGGAGCGTTTTACCGATTCACATCGAAAGGCTTTCTTCGGAAAATGTGTCGTTGTGATAAAAGGTAAGGGAACGCTCAAGGCACAGGCTGTTGACTTAAAGGATGCTTCTGTAGCTTTGTGATAATTGTAATGTTTAGAAAATCAAAACATTAAGGAATTATATTGCGAAGAAGGGTACACTAGTTCGGTGTATTCCTTTTTCGCTCTTAAAAACGAAAAAGGTTTTGAAGCATTGGGACCCAAGGGATTTGGGTATCTCTATTATGCTAGTAATAGAAATTTAGCTTCAAAACCTGTGGCAAAGATACATCTTTTTTTCGAATAAAAAAACTTTTTCGAATAAAAAATATAAAAAACTTGCTCTTATCAAAAAATATACGTAACTTTGTAAACGATAAGGCATCAAACCCAATCAGCAATCATGAAAAAAGTAATTGTAGAATTTCCTCACGATGCTGGAACATGAAAGAAATAACAATAATAAAACAATAAAACAATAATAAAAATAGTATAATGAAAATTCAAATAGAACAGGCTACGCCCGACAAGGCTTCGCATATCGCATCGCTCATCATGGAGGCGATGAATGCGCAGTGTTGCCAAAATTTTGCTGGTCCTCAGCATACATTGGTTGATTTTCACCGTATGATGACTAAACTTGTAGAGATGGAGGACAGTCAGTATAGTTATAAGAATACATTAGTTGCTATGTCTACTGATGGCATTCTTGTTGGCATCTTGGTTGCATACGATGGTGCTGACGTCAAAAGATTACGTAAGCGCTTTATTGAGGCTGCGATCGTGGCTTTTGGAATAGACTATTCGGCTATGGAGCTTGAAACAGAGGAAGGTGAGTTCTATTTGGATAGTTTGGCAGTTTCTAGCCAATACCGTGGAAAAGGTATTGCATCTAAACTGTTGGAGGCTGCTATCTCTCGCGCAAGAGAGCTGGGACTTCCTGCTGTAGGTTTGCTTTGTGACAAAGGCAATCCGAAAGCGGAGCATCTCTATACGAAGGTTGGTTTCCAATATGTCAATGATACCACTTGGGGTGGTCATGCAATGAAACATCTTCAGTATAAATTGTAATCTGACGGGGCAAACTGTGCAAACGTTTGCCCAATAAAAAGTATAGAAATCAACAGAAAATGTGCTGTTTATTGCGCAAACAGTAGTATCTTTGCACCATAAGTTCATAACGAATAGGTTTTTAGAAAAGATATTTTATTAGTTTTTGTTGATTTAATAATAAAAGCTCGGTCTGCAGTGATGCAATGCCGAGCTTTTGTATTTTTATCCCTTTCAGGGTATTTCCTTTCTGTGTCTTTTATTCTAATTCCTCTATTTCTTTTTCGTCCATGTCTTTATCTAACTGGTCTCTCCACAGATACTTTCTGGTTTCATGCACAATGATACCACTCAGGCAGAGTAGGGAGATAAGGTTTGGTATGGCCATTAAAGCATTCATGCAGTCGGCAATGTTCCAAACCAGTCCCAGACTGATAACACTACCCAGGAAGATAGTAGCAATATAGACAATGCGGAAACAGAGCATCCACTTTTTGCCTTTCAGATATTCTACACACCGTTCTCCATAATAACTCCATCCCAATGTCGTACTGAATGCAAATGTTGCCAGTCCGATGGTCAATATAGGAGCTCCGATATATGGAATCTTACTGAAGGCAGCCTTGGTGAGTGCTGCTCCGTTATGATAGTCGATGTCTGGATATGCTATGATACTTGAGGTGATGACAAGACCTGTAAGGGCACAGATGATGACAGTATCCCAAAAGGTACCGGTAGATGAAACCAATGCCTGACGCACAGGGTTGCGGGTTTGGGCTGCTGCAGCAACGATGGGCGCCGAACCCAGACCACTTTCGTTAGAGAACAATCCGCGGGCTATACCATAGCGGGCTGCAATCATCATGGTACTTCCTGCGAAGCCGCCACCTGCAGCCTTTGTTGTGAATGCTGAGTCAAAGATTACGTGGAGGGCAGGCAATAAATAAGCATGATTTACACAGAGAATGTAGATGCAGCCTAATACATAAAAGAGTGCCATGAAAGGTACCAGCATGCCGCAAACCTTGGAGATACTCTTCACGCCTCCAAGAATCACAGCTGCTCCTAAAGCCGTAACGATAGTTCCAGTAATGTATGGAGAAATGCCGTATTGGTTTTCTACCAGGGTAGAGATGGCATTTGCCTGTACCGTGCTACCGATTCCGAATGATGCCAATGCGGCAAAGAGGGCGAACAGGACTGCAAGCCATTTCCAGCCCAATCCTTTTTCCAGGGCATACATAGGACCACCCAACATCGTGCCTCGCTTGGTCTTTACGCGATATTTTACGGCGAGTAATCCTTCGGCATATTTGGTAGAAATACCAAAGACACCGGTTAACCAGCACCAGAGTACGGCTCCTGGTCCGCCAAGAGCGATAGCTGTAGCCACACCGATGATGTTACCGGTACCAATTGTAGCTGCCAGTGCTGTTGCCAGTGCTCTGAACTGTGAAACATCTCCTGTGGCATTCTTGTCTTTCTTTACAGACAGTTTGATTGCCTTGAAAATCTTGCGTTGTGGAAAGCGCAAGCGGATGGTCAGAAAGATGTGGGTTCCCAACAGCAGGATAATCATAGGCCATCCCCACAGGAATGAACTAAATGCGGTGAAAAAATCGTTTATTGCATCCATCTCTTAAAAATTTTATGTTTATCTTATATCTATATTTTTTTATGCCTGATTCAAGTTTCGCAAGTTCAGAAGTTAAAGAAGTTAAAGGAGTTATCGCTCCTTTCGGTCGCTGAGGAGTTAAGACAATAGTCTTTTTGGCGTAGTTTTTAAGCAGAAAGACATACGTCTTAACTCCTTAACTCCTTTAACTTCCTGATATGCGAAAGTTCAGTAACCTTGTTATTTCTCAAATTCTATCTTTACGTTTTTGAATCCCATTGCTTTCAGCATCTCTCTAAACTGAGTCTTGGCATTCGCCTGTGCAGTATAGATATTGGTGCGGTTTAAGCAACGTTTCTTCATGGCTTGATAAGCACGCTCATACATAGCCTGTCTGTCGCTGCCTGTCCATTTGCCTTCTTCAAAGAAACTCTTGGTCTTCGCTTCGTCTATGAAGTTATTGTCCAGCAGTTTGATAGGAGGTAAAGTGCAAACGATGCTGTCCTGACTGGCTTTTAGCCATCCCTCTTTTACATCCTTCATATCGATACCCAAGCGCAACGTTCCGTAATAGATACGTACCAGTTGGTCATCGCCAAAAAAGCCACGGCGTATTGTATCTATCAGTTCTTCATCACTTACAGATAGAAATTCCCATTGGCCGATATTCTCGATGCTTTCTACCTGAGTGGGTGAGAGGGTTGTCTTATCTTCCTGTACCACGCTGACCTCGTTGTCTTTGGTGAGCCAATAGAAGGCTCCACCCAGAATAAGGATCAGTGCTAATAGTACGATGATTTGTATTCTTTTCATATCATTGTTCTCCTCGCTTAGTGATTCTTTTCGATAGTTGTCTTATCCAGAAGAGTCTTCAGATCGTTGAAAGTGAATTTCTTCCTGAAACTGATTTTGATATTCTCTTCTGCAAATCCCATGTCCTGTAGCATCGGAATCAGGGTGTTTGCTGCACTTTGGCGTGCCTGTTCTAGAATATCTAGGTTCGGGATATCGCGAATGATACTTTCCCTACCTTGTTGTTCGAATTGTGACAGTTCTGCATCACTGTAGTTCTTTCTGGTGAGTGAAACGAATTGTCTTACACCTTCATGATTGATTTTACTGCTGGTAAGTATCACTTTTGGGTCTGGTAAGATGATTTCTATCTTGTCACCTTGTCGGTTAACGTTCTTAGCAGAGAATCCTGAAAAGTCTACATAAGCTTTTAATGTCGCATCCATCGGAATGGCCACCTTGCGGTTTGAGCCGGGAACATGAATATTAAAGTCTTTCTTGAACAGTGAGCCCCTCAGATTGAGCTGGTCATCATGTGTTATAATCTTATGAACATGAGCTTCTGCAGTATATAAGCGATTGCATTTCTGTATCTGCATCACCATCACAGGTATTGTGTCGATGACTTGCTCCTTCTTCTCTGTTTGCTGATGCGAACATGAAACGAAGGCAAAAAATACAGAAATGATAAATATTAACCTCTTTTTCATACTTAATGTCTTTATTATGCTGCAAAGGTACGGCAAATTGTTCGAAAAACAAAACAAAATCGTTTTTTTTGATGTTCTTTTGCTAAGAAATGAAAAAAAAAGCAGAAAAAGCACTTTTTTTATATCTTGACTGAAGTTTCGCAAGTGAATAAATATCAACTTGCTTGTTTATAAATATACATAT
>ENA-OPRV01000612-OPRV01000612.1-human-gut-metagenome-genome-assembly--contig:-NODE-612-length-23326-cov-2.594732_pt1 | contig 23326 bp, 20 predicted proteins | sample MGYA00241896_ERZ501886 | MGnify/ENA primary metagenome ERZ501886 (study PRJEB25962, sample SAMEA2042452) | human gut metagenome | biome: human gut; feature: human-associated habitat; material: faeces... | reverse complement strand
GCCACCAAATGGGTATCGGATAATTTCTAAGTAACAATAAATAAACAGTTTTATAAAAATAGATTGGGAGCATCATATGGACTTTAAGTATATAGAAGTTGTATTTGGAAGAATAAAAAAGAAAATAGAAGAATTAGAAAAAACAATCATAATATCCGGGACAGAGTGTTCTGGAAAAAGTCATCTTTTAAAGAAACTCAACAAATATTATGAAAATAATAAAATTATTTTATTCTTAACACCAACCTCCGCATTAGAAAATCTTGAATATGGAGTTTTTCTTTCTACCGTATCTAAAATTGGTGAGTACAATCAGGTAGTTCCTGTTGCAACAGAAATTATTAGCGATAGAAACAAGATACTGGGGGTGGCAAGTGATTTTTTAATAAACTATAAAAAAAATCAGTTACAATATCAATTATTTTCTTTTTCAGAAGCTGAAATCGAAATTTTGAATCGAATAGCTCTCATTAGCAAAAAAAGAGAATTATTGATATTAGCGGATGATGTTGAAAAATGGGATTCAGAATCAAAAAAACTTTTAGGAAAACTAATAGCATTACAAAATGATATTGAATGTAGTTTTTTTAAAGACACAGTATTTGTTTTAGCTACAAATAACATAAAATCATTAAATATAAAAATAAGTAAATATTATCAAGAAGTAATAAATGTTGATTTGAGTTATAAAACTTTTTCAGAAGAAGCAAAAAAAATAAACCTATCCAATGATAAAATAATACATGAATTATATGATATCACCAAGGGGAATATAGGATTAATTGCTAATATTAAAGAATATATTGATCTTTCATCATTAACAGGAACTGAATCCTTGCAAAAACAACTTTTTCAAATATTAGATAAACGTATTACTTCTTCTGATAAAATAACAAAAGAAATATTAGATGCACTCCAAACTGCAACTATAATAGGAAAAGAATTCAACTTGTACTTTTTAAATAAGTTATTGGAAGAACCTATAGGCATTTTGGATTATTATATGGGATTGGGATGCGAAGAAAAATTCATAACTAAAGAAGATATCCAAAATCATTACTCTTTTTCTACAGATACCTTATATAACTTCTTTGTATCGAAACTAAATGGTAGAAGTGCAGATTGCCATTATAAGTTTGCAAAGATATTAGAAAAAATAGCACCTTACCAGTTCTATTTACGATATTTTCATATGAAGCAATCAGGAAATATTATGGAAGCAATTCCATTATTAACAGTTCATTGTATTCGCCAGTGTATAGAGGGGAAAAAACCGAGTGAAGAATTATTGAATATATTGCAAGAATATGGCAATTATTGGAATGTCTATCAAAGCATTAACTATTCATTGAAAAATTACAGGAATGACAATAAGTATACGCAATATTATGACTTAATAGAGTCATCAGATATATGTGTCCATCCAATTGTTTCCGTAGAAAAAGATTATGTATTATGTCTATTAAAATACCGTACTGGAAATATAAATGATTTCAAAGAAATCGAACATACACTTACAAAATATTTTTCGGAAGAGATAGATTTTTCACAACATATTCGTATAGGTTTACTCCTATTTTTGTTATATTGCAATCGACTTGGAGAGTACGAAAAGGCACAAAAGATTGAAAAAACAATAACTTGGCAAATTCAACAAGAAATATCAAATTGTGAGGAATTACAAAAAGAAATTAGAATTGTAGAACGTCTCTCTCCTGCATTATATTCAAATGAAGTAGCATATAGAAAAACAAAAAGAAGTTTAGATTATTTTGAAAATAAGAGTCTTTTTTATGGCAAAGAATACATTATGTCACTTACTAATTTTCTGGGTGTTGGAATGTATGTTATTGGAACAACAACAGATTTAGAGCTTTCATGGCAAAGCTTATTTTCAAAAGCATGCAAGGGAATTGAATTTCTTAATAACTCTTTTAATATGAATATATATGGCATACCTAAGTTAATTAATAATTACATATTAGTAGGTGTATTGTCTAAAAATATCACATTTCAAGAGGGGATAGAACTGTATGACTCCTTACTGTTAGAAAAAGGACATCTACCATCAAAACCGATACTTGAGTGTAACAGATTACTTCTAGAGTTTTTAGATGGCAAATATCAAGATATTATAGAAAAAATGAAAATACTTTATCAAAATTCTCAAAATCACGAGTATTATCATTTTGTAATAGGCTTAAACTACATAAACATATTAATCGTAAATAACTTTTATCAAGAAGCAGAAAAAATTTTTTTAGAATTGAATTATTTAGTTCCAACAATTTCTAAAATGGATGAATTTTACATAAAAAAACATTATAACGTATTGAATATACTTCTTGAACAAAAAATATGTTTTTCATCGGTTGACGAATATTTACAATATTTTGAAAAAACCATATATCAGGAAAAAACACCGTTCCCTGATATATGGAAAAATGCAAATGTATATTCCGATTTGCAATATTGGTCAGAATACTAACTATACTTATGGTATGCTAATTCTATGATACAAGCAAAAATATCTTTATAGCTAAAGCACATTTTTTTAAAAGCAAACGCGAATGCACTGTGATTAATAAGATATGGATGGGTAGATATATCTGTAATATAATAATTTCCTTCATAGTCAATACGAAAGTCTACCCTTCCATAATTTTCCATTCCCAGACACTTTGCAACTTTAATGGATTCTTGCATTAGTTTATTGGAAAGTGTATTGTTGATTGAAGAAAAATTTATAAAGTTATATTCTTCTGAAAAAGCCAATTCATAGGTAATGATTTTTTCAGCTAAGTCTGCAGAGTTATTCATAGTAATGGCTACAGGAGGCAAAGCTAATGGTTCTTCTCCAATAATTATGGGTACCTGAACCTCGTATCCTGGAATAAATTCTTGCACAATTATATCCTGTTCAAATTCATTATATAATTCTTTCAACAAATTAACTGAATCAGAGGATAAGTTAAAAATTGAAGAATTACGTACTCCACGCGATGCAGATTCGTATGTAGGTTTTGCAATTAACTTCATATTGCTTGGAGGTTCAATGTCGTTTAGCCATCCATTTTTAGTATAAAGCCAAGATTTTACAGCACTTATATTGTTTTTTCTGAGAATTGCATTATAGTGAAATTTATGGCGTCCTAAACATGTCATGTAAGCATTGGAACCTGTTGATGGTAAATTATATACGTCACAAAAAGAAGGAACTAAAGATTTTTTACATAATCCAGTTCCATTTCTCGCAAGATTAAATACTACACATTTTTTTTTAGATACATCGTCCGAATGATTTATAATATATTTTATAAAATCAATTTCATCAAAAAATACATTAACATTATACCCATTTTGACGAATTGCAATCAACATTTGATTATATTCATCTTCAGTGAAGTATTCTGTTAATATACTATCCTGTGTTTTGCGTAAATCTTTAATTTCTGTTTTATCAACTACATTTGCAACAAAAAGAACTTCTATATCTGTTGAAATATTATCCAACATCTTTTCTATATACTCTTTTGAATTCATCGTACTCATCACTTTACTCCCTTAAATATTAAATACTTAGAAATTATCCGATACCCATTTGGTGGCTGGACAATAATTAATTACATTATCAATAAAACATCTGACCGATAATCTCATATTGTCCACCTAAACTAACGGATAACTAAAAATTATCAATCGTATTTATTTTAAATAAATCCTACAAACTTGTCTAGTATGAATCCGCCAAACGAAAGTTTTTTCCGTCAATCGAAAGTTCTTAAATTTATAGTGGATTTTGACCTGCCTACAAAACTTTTCCGCATTATCCACTAATCTGTATTGGAAATGAATTTCTGATCTAATAATTTAAAAACAATATTTTATAGTAAACATTTCGAATTCTTAATTTCTATCATTTCTTCTTGATTCAAATTTTTAAATTCTATCCCAACGAAATCATCTTCTAGAAACAATAAATTATTTAAATCATTAATCCTATATGCATTTAGAACACGCTCTTCAATATCATCTTTTAATATTAAAATTGCATTTTCTGACTTCCAAAATTTAAATTTCCCATCTACGGTAACATTCATATTGTTCTCATCGAAATCCTGATTATATATACTAATTCCCATACCTTCATCTATAATTACGGGAGTATTACTAATATTATTTATTATTTCATCTTGAACAAAATAGCTAATATACTCTATCATTCCATTTTCTGGATTAATTGCTATGTCCAACGGAGGCTTGCGCTTATCCTCATAAAACAAATGGTAATTTTGTCCTATTCTTTTATCAACAACTGATATTTCAAATAAAACAAGTCCCTCACCCATACCTTCTATTTTTCGAATATATTTTTTGTTATTAAATACTTTTTCAAACTTCACTTTTTTTGCCTCTCTAATTAATCATCCTTCTGCTCCCCCAAAAATGTCGTAGCTGTACTCGGATACTATTTTTCATTATGTATCAGAAAATATACTTCATCCTTAAGCCAATGTTTGTTCTTTTCATAAAGATAGTTATAATTCGCATCTGTATAATATTCCATTGGAGATATGCTGTTATCTTTACCCTGAATAATATGTGGAGAATCAGCAGTGTATCCTAATTCAAGCCATAGCTCCGTTAGTCCCATTAAGCCATCAATACAATTTGTATTTTTATCTTTTAGGAATTTATTAACTCGAGCAGCCCTTATTTTTCTATCTTCTATATCATCTGGATTTTCTTCTTCATTTGCCAACTCATAAAGAGTATCCATAACATCCTCTAAATCATAGTCACCAGAGCCTGCCAACTCACATATTTCAATTCTATCCTCTCCTTTTTCCAGTTGTTCTTTCGCATATTCTACTATTTCATTTATAGAAATTTGCTTTTCTAATAATCCCCTATATAACAATTTCCAGGTTATATTTAACTTAAGTCCTTTAATGTCTGCTATTTTTATCATGATTTTATTGCTACTCCATTTAATGAACCCTCTAACCGATACAATGTTGCATATCCAGCATAATTATCAACTAAATCATTAAAGCCGTGCGCTTGAGCTGTCGCAGGAAATTCTTTTATAATTTGAGGTTTACCCGTTTTTTCATTTGTCTCGTAAATCAGTTTTACATCATTCCTTGTAGAACTGGTATGTACGAACCTCTTATCAAGCGCAAATCAAATATCGTTATACGGATTTTTTTTAAGAATTTCTTCTATTTCTTCATCTTTTCTTTTCTGAAAATCTTGTCCAAACAATGAAAAAATTTCTTTTTCTTTTGCAAAAAGAGCTCGGCGAAAATCCTTTCCCTTTTCTCTATTGCATATCGCAAAATTTATTATGATATTAGCGGAAATTATGTTTACTGCATTCCATAAGACTTCTCTTTTTTTATCTGTAACAATATCACTTCTTATTTTCCCTTTTTCAGTAAAAAGAATATGATATTCATTGTTCTTATTAAATATATATGTTCCTTCTACACTATTATCTGTTCCTTCAGCAAAGAACAAATTTCCACAAGAAACTTCTCCTAACCGCGTTTGAACTTCATTATATACATAATTTTTTAATTCTTCTGTCGATAACATCTTACACCTCTTCCTTACTTGGGTACAATATATCCCTCCACTGAAATATTGAATTTTCAAGGTTCAACACACCAATATATGGTGTGGGAAGTTTTAGTTTGTAATAAATATTAATCAACTATATCTTCTCCATATATGCCATCATTTTGATATTGTAAAATAATATTGTACATTTCATCAACATCTAATTGACATAATTCTGCTTCATCTGCTGTAATACTAATTCTTTTTTTCTTTACCATATGTGCTCCTGCATCATACTGTAGAAAATATCTTCCTGCATCTTTTAATAATTCAATACCTTCATCTTCTAAAATCCGCTTCAACTATAGTCACCTCTATTCAAATAAATGTTCATATGTATATGTTCCTTCTGCCGCTGGATTAACAACTGCTTCTTTTACTCCACCACTTGTATACCCACCTGGCTCCCAATATTCCGGCCATGCTCCTAGCTCATTTCCAGATGGAATTCTTATACTTGATATATCTTCGATTGTTACTACGACAGGATTTTCCCCTAAATAACCTTGGTCTAGCCCTAATATTGTTTCTATTTTGGACACGTCTCCGTCTGCATACTGTATTATTTCATTTAACTCGTCACCTGACATCACAAAAGTTCCACCCTTGCCGCCAATAGTTCCTGTTGGCTCATTAGGCATTATTTTAACTGCACCGCTTTCCTTAAAGGATTGCAAATGGTTATTAATATAATCATTGCTTAAATAAGTCTCTGGTAATGGTTTTTTCCCTTTTGGAGTAAACTTAATTTTTTCTACTTGTTCATATGACAATCCCTCTTCCCTAAGTGAATTCCATGATGAATACTGTTTTCCATCCTCAAATGACATATTTCCTAAATTGGAATAATCACCACGCCTGCCTCCAGCCGGCTTCACATAATCACTTTGTGCTTCTGCCAGATTACTTAGATAATCTTCATATTCCGGAATATCTGCTCGTTGGCTCTCAAATATATCTTCATAAAATTCACCTTCCAGATCTGCTTGTTTCTCTATTTCCGCCAAATCCGTTTTCTCTATCTTCGGCACCTCTTCCGGCATCCCTTTGGCTGCCTTTGCATCTCGAATTCCCTTTACGGTATTCTTAACTGCTCCAGCCAGACACACCACATCTGCCGTCGTGGTACTGATTGCCAAAGCCTTATTATATGCCTCCTCTCCCATAAGGTCTTTGAGCGGATTTATGGCATCTGTGTACTTCAATCCCTGAACAGAAATTGATACATCCTGCGTTCCCTCAAACAGTTCCGATGTTCCAAACAAAAGGGAAGATCCCCCGCTCGCAAATCCAAGCACTGTAAGCAGTGTTCCTGCTTCACCAATTGCTACCCCTAATGCGCCTGCGCCACTCATTAACGCAAAAGCACCCGTTGCTATCTTCTTCCATCCCTCCTCCCACTTTGCATCCGTGATATATGTCTCGCATGTATCCCTGCTAATCTCAGAAAGACCATTGATTGTCTCTTCATTTTGCATCATATATCCATAGATGCCAAGAATACTGTTATACAGCTCCGGATTATTTGTTATCTGCAAACAGGCTGTATTGTTCGCACCTGCCACAAAGCCATGCGCCCATACATCCTGTATCTGCTGTTCTCTTTCCGCCAGACTCGCACTAATATCCGTCACGCCGTTTATTTTCACGTTCGGCGGTGCTGTAACCGCATTATACCCCTGCGGCATCAGTCCGGTCAAATATGTCAGCGAGCTTTCTGTAAGATTCTGTAATAGCACCAGTTCATTTGCATCAAAGCTCTCCTCCGTATCAAGAAGCGCCTGTCGATACTCCCTCTCTCTGGCTTCAAATTCTTCGATACGGGTAAATGCATTTTCGAAAGATGGCATGGTCACATCTGTGAATCCACACACCCGATAATACATTTCTTTGACAATATCAAGCTCATCATCCATCCACAGATATGAGTTTCGATAAGCATTCAATACCTCACTGATCGTATCTTCATCGATAACGGCATATGCATCCGAATCAAGCAGAGCATACGCACCCTGATACACCATCAGTATCTGCGTAAACGCCATATTTACGGCATCTGCGATTGCCTGTATACTGCTTGCAAATCCGGTTATGTAATTCCGCATAGACACGACAGTTGCCCCGGACTGATTATCAAGCAATGCTGCAAAATGATTCACTGCCGTTGTCACATCCGTTATACTCGCCTGCAGCGCAGCAGCCTCACTTATCACATGGTTTGTAAAACCAAATATATCATAAATATCTGCTGTAAGTCCCATAGTTCCCCCTATTTATTCATATCCTCCGCCGCTTGCGCATCTACGCCCAAAAGTGCTGTATATGCATTCGTTACGCTCTGTGTCACCAACATCATGATGTTTTTCATACTATCAGATAGTTTATCCAACATTTCTAATTGTTCCTGTAATGCTTGATAGGATGGAAGACTGGTAACACCTTCCTGTTTATACTCCGTATTGACTTTATGTATATCTCCGATTGCATCTGTAACCTCCTTCATTCCCAACTGCAACGTATCTAAATCAATATGTAAACTTCCCATGATAGCTCCTCCTACAGTTTTTTTCGTAAATCTTTGTTCGCACTTACGAGCGTGTCTATCTCGTTTTGATATGTTCTTATTTGTTGATTCAAGGCTTCTATCTCTCCTTCTAACCATGTTCTTTTTTCCCGCATCTGAGTCTGCATATCTTCTACCTGTGTCTGACAGTTTTCGACATCGGTATCTATATGTCCAAACTCAAGATCCGCATAATTATACTCACTGCCCCACCATTGATGTATTTCTCCCGTATATGTGCAGATTACATGATTATAATAGGTTTGAATTCCTTCTATATTTTGTATAACGGTACTCAGATTTCCAATTGCAGAACGCAGATCATCATACTCATCCTCATACCTTGCGATTAAAGTTCTGACACCGCTCATCTGCACCTCATAGCGCTGGATTGCTCTGCGATTATCCAATATTTCCTGTTGAATCTGCTGCTTTTCTTTAGATTTTTGTGCCATTTCCATCTCTATCCTTTCTGTACAACCCGAACTCTCTCGATTTTATCGCCCTGTATCACATACGCATCATTTACATCCAGTTCTTTCTTGAATGTACGGGCAACTCCCATCGATATATCTGTCACTTTAATGTTCTTAATATTCTCAAATATAATAAATGATTTTGTATCACGCACCTGCTTCAAGAGCTCGCCTGCCGAGAAGGAAATCATAGCATTTTCAACATCCGTCAACAGGAAACATCCTTTTGCTGACTTAAATGCCATACTTATCTGCCTGTATAGATCTACCATCGCTTTGTCCGTACCGATCTGCTTCATTATCTCTGGTGAATTGACTACGATTATCTGCAGACTCGCTGGTGTTTCCTGTTTCTGAAGCTTCTGCCACGCTATATTCAACAGCTCCGCTGCACCCTCTGTTGTCTGCGTATATCCACTCACATCTGACTCAAACCTCCTATACTCACCTGCTGTATCATCCATGAGATACACATCCACAGGTGCCTTGTCCTGATTCCTGAGAGCCCTGTCAAGCAAATACTCTACATATTGGTGTTTGCTGCTGTCTTTTGCTCCAACAAAAGCCAGCAGCGGTGTCTGCCCCAGATCCAATGTCCGTCTGCCTATCGTCTCAAACTCCATGCCGAGCGGAATTTCATATGATTTATAGCTTGTTCCAAACTGCTTCGCCATATATGCTTCCGTTACCTTCTGTGGTATCTCCGGAATCCCCGGTACATACATATCACCGTACTGATCATGAATCTGATCAATAAACGCCTTCATAAGCGTAATCTTCTCAAACTCTTTTTCTGCTGCAAAAGCCAGATAATACTGTATCTCATAATACATTTTATCTGCCTCAATAAGTCCTCTTCCCGCGATATCATGCAGCTTCTTGCGGCATGCCTCAAAGGCCACGCCATAATCGCTGGAATCATTGCAATACAAAGCAGTTCTCTTCGAAAAGTTTGATAACAGCTTGAATCCGGCTCCTCCTGCCTGACCGGCGGTCACGACAAAAGAGATACCTGCTGCCACGCTCTCTCTGCTGATACTTATAATCTGATCCTCATAGTCCGGATAATACCCCCGAAATGCAACCCAGTTATCCAGAAAGATCACTATCTGTGGCAGCTCCGTCTGTCCGGATTCCCGATATGCACTATACGAACTTAACCCAAGCTGGGAAAAATACTTTTTTCGCACCTGCACAGTTTCCTGCATCATCTTCAGGAATCCTTTGAGACGTTGTTCATCTGTAGACGTAATAACTCCTCCAACATGATTCAATGTCTCAAAATTACGAAGAATCATAGATGCAAAATCCAGAATATACATCTGGACATCCTTTGGAGAATAACGCATTGCCAGCCCACAGATCATTGTCTGTAACAGATTCGTCTTTCCAGACTGCGCAGATCCCAATATATAGAAATTATTCTGCGAGATGTTCCACGTTTCCACATACTGCCGCTGTCTTGACGGATCATCCACCACGCCCACAGGAACAACAATATCGGTTCCCGTGTAAGAAAAGCCATCCAACGTAAATGGCAATTTCTCCGGTAAAGCAGGAAGGCAGATGTTCGGTAATCTGGATATTCCCTTTTTCTCACAAAATTCATTCACATAATTAACGATTGCCTTCAACTGCGTCTCGCCTGCATCGTCCTCGTTTGGCTTTTGCTCATATATCACAGATCTTTTTCCCGACAATGCAACACTTGTCAACGCAAACTTCTTCTGTGCAGATATCCCATCTGTTTTTGCAGTAACTCCGCTATATGCTGACTGGAACAACTGAAAAATCTCATTATTTCCCACCTGCAGATATGCCCTGCCCGGTTCCTTGATTTCTGCCGCCAATGGTGATTTCAATACTTCATTACTATCATTCTTGTTCTGCACTTTGAGACACAGTTTGAATTTCGAATTACTCCATATCTGATCACTTACTACGCCCGAAGGCTTCTGTGTTGCAAGAATCAGATGTACACCCAGACTTCGTCCGATTCGTGCAGCTGATATCAGTTCTTTCATAAATTCCGGCTGTTCACTCTTCAACTCGGCAAACTCATCTACAATCAAAATCAGATGTGGAAGAGGGATTTTGGCCTTTCCATCTTTATATGCCTTAATATAATCATCAATATGATTTACCTCTAATTTCGCAAAAAGCTCCTGCCGCTTGACAAGCTCTGCCTTGATTGATAACAGCGACCGCTCAATTTCGTTACCATCTATATTGGTGATTGCACCATTCAGATGTGGCAGATCCTTAAACTGATTTACCATTCCTCCTCCCTTAAAATCGATGATGATAAACCCAACCTCATATGGATGAAACAAGGTCGCCATGGACAAAATATATGTCTGCAGGATCTCAGATTTTCCCGATCCGGTAGTTCCCGCTACCAACCCATGCGGTCCATGATACTTTTCATGCAGATCCAAATATACGATTTCATCCCCGCTCTTAACTCCAATCGGAGCCGCCATTGTCTTATATATTTTTGAGTTTGACCAGCGGCTTTCCAGATCCAGATCATACGGACTCATAATATGTAACAGCTGAAATAATGTTATGTTTTTTGTCAGTGTATTCTCCAGATTCACCTCATCGACATACACACATGCCAGTTTCTTTGCCGCGATCTCCGCGCGTTCACGTGACACATATTCATATTCAAACGCCTGTATCTGATCACCATTGTCCGTATCCTGAATATATCCTTTGTAGAAGTCTTCCTCCAGAAAGATCCTGCTTGTACACGCAGGATTCAGGAACTCCTCATACTCCTCAAAAAACACAAAATGAAAACCGAGATCTTTTGCTTTCTCTATGTATCCTGCCACTGGATGATTGCGAAGCATAGCTGACCGGAATACCAGCACAACATACTCCTGCATTTGTTCCGTCACTCCACCCATTGATTCTCGACGGGAAAGTTCAGAATACAGAAATTCCAACGTGCTTTTTGCACTTTCGCCATCATACATAAAATTGCGCAATTTATTTTGCTCATTGTAGGTGATTGGCAGCCATCTCGCCCATGAGAACAAGGGAACATCTACTTTATCCATAATCAAAAACAGCTTGATATCCTTATAAAAATGCGAAGCTGCAAATCCTATGATCAGATTTTTCTCCATCTGATACAACTTTGTCCGGCTTCCAATGAAACCAACCGCATTCGCGGTCTTCAGGTCGAGGCATACCGGCATCGCATCAATAAACTCATATTTATCATGCATGGTTTTCGGAAAATCCTTCAGCGTATCTTCCGTGTCCACATACTCTTCTTTTTTATAATCAACCGGACAGCACGACCGCACAACACCCTTTCCGAGACAGACCTTGAGAAAGTCTTCATCCTCGCGTTTTCTTTCAAAAAGCCGATTGTCAAAATTCTCAATAAACGTCATATAATTGTTCAGCGATGGATTCATATACTCTGCGACCGTTTTCTCCCGCTCCCGCAAATGTATAATCTCATCCTCCCGATTCGTCAGATATTCCAGATATATCTTTTTTCTTCGTTCTTCTTTTTCCTGTCTTTTATTTCGTTCCTTTACAAAATTCAAGACTGTAACAGTTGTACTCACTGACATTGTTGCCGCAAAATAGATGACATACATGCCTCCACCGCCCATCATTCCGCGGAGTCCAACCATCATCAACATATTTACCAGCATCGGCATAACAGACATCAAAAAGTTCTGCTGTTCCGACTCGTCCTTGTTGTTCGGCTCCAGCACTTCAATCGTCTGATCCGGCATCGAGAACTGCTGTCGGACATTTTTTATAAACTTCGGATATTCATAATGATTTTTCTGATACTGAACAATCTCCACTTTTCTCTTCGTTATAAGCTTTGCTTTTCTCGTTGTATATATCATTCCGTCACAGATACAGAACGAATATCCCTTGATCGACAAAAACTCTCCATCCCGCACATGACAGGTATTGGCGCGTGGCATAAATCCATTTACCTCAATACCAATTGTGTTCGAGACAAATTCCGCATCGTATCCATCGATTACTTTATACAGTTTTACACAATCTTCATGTGTGTAGGGATCATCGATTCGAATTGTGCACTCTACTTGTCCACCAATAGAAAATTCAGAAATATTTTTACAGTCAATCTGAAGATCGTAATCATCACCGACTGCATCGAAACATGCGAGAAAATCAATGCTGAATACCTCCGTTCCGGTATAATCATAGCACAGAGATAAATGATCGCCTGTCTCCAGCTTTCTCACATATTCTTTCAGATTGAAATCTTTGGTCAGATATACGGTATCATTACAACTGATAATATATTCCCCATCTGCCTGCCGATCAATTCGAAAAATAAAGCCTGTCATAAAGCGATCTTTTCGAAACGCAATCTGACATGCTTTATCTGTTCCTATCGTAATACTTCCGGCAAATGAATCATCAAAATCCACTTCCTTATACATGTTATTTCCATATATCACTAATTTATGTTTCATTTGTACCCCCTGCTTTTATCTGTCAAAATGTATAATCGTACCATTGCGCAATCCGAACGATTCCAGCAGCCGGTCTCCACGCAACAGCGTTCTTGGATCTTCCGTACACATATAACATTCCGCCACATTCGACATATCAATCCCCAGATTTAATCCTTTATTTAACCCATAGATCAATTCGTTGGCTGATATATCAAGCGGAATCTCCATATCCAGCCATGTATTTCTTTTTTTATGATGAAATGCCACAATCACTGTATTTTCCATATTCGATACTCCCCTCGTATTTGGAACATCTATTCCATGCACAATATAGTTCTGTCAAACAACTGTGAATTTTTCGTCATTTCCAGATCAAGTGGTGCATTATACTCTTCGATAAATTCACTGAACTCATATTTCTGAAGAAGCTGTGCGCCAGAGAGAAAATCCGGTTGATTATATTTGTAACGGTTACACAAAATCAAAATATTCCTGTCAAAATCCAACATATTGGAAAGCAACGCTTCCAGCTTTCCTACCGCGATCTTATCCTGCGTTGTCAAGAGTACTTTCCAATCACAATTCTTCAGAAAAACCAGCTTGTCTGCCTCCAGCTCGGAAGATAACTCCACCACAATATAGTCATAGATATTTTTGTCTCGCAGATAATCTACAATCTGGGAATATACTGAAAACTTCATCTGATAAGAAACCGGAAGATTCTTGAATGGCGGCAAAAAATCAAATCCTTCATTTTTGATTTCGTCCTGTATAATTTTTAAAGCATTTTTTATATTGATGGAACATTGATAACAAAATGCGGTTCCAAGCACGCTTGCATCATCTATATAATATGTAAAATCCTGATATGGAACGGTACTGATATAGATTACACGTTTCCCTTTTTTCATCAGTTTATGCGCCAGCGTCAATGCAGTAATCGTCTTTCCCGTTCCCCCGGATGCTGAGAACACGCCAACTACCTTTGTCCCCTTTTCCGACTCCGCCTCTGTGATCAGCCCAGAATCGATCTTCTCCAGCATACGTTTTACACTGTAATACTTATATATGTAGGCAGGATTCTCTGCATCCATCTCTTCTTCTGTCAAATAGTAAATGCTTGTCTTCGAAAAAGCCTCTGGATGCGGTAACATAATCCCATAAGGAAGTATCAGAACGTCAATCTTCTTCGGTCGCTCCAGAAACGCTTCCAGACAGCCTGCATCTGTTATAAATTCAATGCTTGCCCGTTCCTCTGTAAGCTTTGCAAGCTTAAACTCAATCGTTGCCACGTATTCCTCGTCGAATGCCGCGAATACAATACTTTTCTTTATCATATCTGCCCCCTGTTATGACACTGTGATCTTAAATTCTACATCCGCCAAAACCAGACTGTCTCCATCTTTCAGGTAATATTTCTGATCTGGTTCCAACGTATAGCCGTTGACGCTCGTTCCATTTGTACTCTCCAAATCCTGAATCATATAACTGCCATTTTCCCTGACAATCCTACAATGATTTCGACTGACTTTCGTGGAATTTGCAATCGTTCCGTCTGCTTCCTTTGATTTTCCTATGAGGAATTCCGGCTTATCAACAATAAATATCAGATTTCCTTCGGATCCGTTATGTTCTAATAGTAACGTTTTTTCTGAATCTGTATTCTCCATCGCATGTTCAACTGCCTGAATTCCGAAGTCATAAGAGATAAGTGCATGCAATACCTCTGCATCTGTCTTCGTCTGATCCATTACCACATAATACAGTTCCGTCTGTCTGTCAGGCATATTTACAAAAATCTGATTGAAGATCATGAGCATTGTATTCCGAAATAAATAACTCCATGTGCATGCATCATGCAGATCACATTCATAATTAATAGGGAGAATGACTGCCTTGATTTCTTTATTTTTTCCGTCGTAATATAGCCGTTCAAACTTTATGTCTACAGCCTTCATCTCCAGGAAATCATTGTCATCCATTCTCTTTAACATCTGCAAAAAATGAATGCATGCTGTCACAAGTTCTGCGCTGCTGATTTCTCCCATCGCTTCCGTGAACCGACGGTATCCCTCTACACCATACAACAACTGTACTTTCTGATTATGTAGTACCTGTACCATCGGAATGTGATGTTCTTCCAATTTATTTACAACCTTCATCCCGAGCATAAATAACGCATCCTGCGCTTCAAATGTATACGCGAGATGATCTGCATAACAACTGACTATCATCTTTTTACTGTTTACCCCTTGTACTCAAATTCTTCTTCCGCCAGACGAATGATATTACCAGGATCCAGCTTCATATAACGCCCCGGCATAACTCGTATGTCGTTCACATATGTTCCATTTGTCGTATCCAGATCCTGAATATAATATCCATCTTCAAACTTCATAATACACGCGTGTTTTCGACTGATACTATGGCTGCGCGTAATACAGTAATCGACAGAATCTGCGGCGGATCCGATAATGTAACTGTTCTGGTTCACCACAAACGTCTCGCCTGTTTTATACCGGACGATCGTTGGGTATCGAACCGCTGTATCGTTGAGCGGCTGACCGTGCTCGTCCATATCTATACCTAACACACTTGTTTCTCCTATTTCCTCCGGTGAAGACTGACCTGCCTCCTGCAGGCTTCTGTTCAAAGGAAGATTCTCATGATTTGTTACAAATCCCGGCGTAATCCTTCCACTGATTTTCAACGCTTCCTTGGCCAATACCGCCTGATTCCCCTGTTCCTCTGATAATTTCTTACATCTTTTACACTGCACAGCCAACAAAATCGCCAACGTGACAACGGCGATAAAAAGTACGCCACATGCGATGGTTGCTATAATGATCACCGTCTTTACCGGCAATTCCGCTTTCTTCAGATTATCTATACTGTCCTGCAGCGTGACAGTCGCCGCATCTACCGCATCCTGTGTATAGTTATCAACCTCCTGCGCCTGTACCTTCTGGTACAACTCTGTCGCCTGATTATAAGCGTCTTCACATACCTTCCATGATTCAGGTGCATATTTATCTGCATCTAATCCCTCGTATGCCGCGATCACCTCTTCCAGTTTGGATGTGTCTACAACTATCTCCGGATTATACTGAATCCCAAGGACAGTCAGCACATCGATTACCTCGTCGATCTGAAGTGCATATGTCTCCTCCGGATTTCCCTTGTTTATCGTGCTTACAATACCAATTGCTTCCCCTTCTTCATTTAACAGGGGAAATCCTCTGGTTATCGGCTGGCTTGCGGTGTATCTGTAATAATGCGCATCATTGATTTCCGACCAGTCCTCAATCGTACAGTCTATCTGCTGCATATCCGCATCATATGCATGTACAACCTGTCCTTTCTTTGTCTTCGTACTATCCTCGCACAATCGAATCCCCATGCAGGATGCAATCTTTGTCGATGGCTGCAATATTGCAAAATTAAGTCCTTCACTGCTATTTACTATGGATAATTCCACAATCACATCATTTTTCAACACAAGCTCGATCACAGTATTCACCTTGTCAGGTGTCACCCCATGTGCCGCAGCCACCGCATTTTTCTCTTCTTCATTCAATATCACAGTATCGCAACAGGATATAAGATATGTACTTTCATCATCCCCTATAAAAAATGCATACCCGGTTTTAATCACATCCTTCGCGCCGCTATCCGCACAATACATCAGCCGAATTGATGCAATCCCCTTCTTCTCATCATACTTACCTGGTGCTTCTACATTCACTGCATCCGTGGCAGTTGCCTCTGCTCCCACAGGCTCTCCTTCCGGCATCTCCGCCGCCCGTACATTCCCCCGAAGCAACACGCAGACCAGAAGTATACTAATGAATGTGAAAATCGCCCTTCTTCCTTTATATATGCTATGCTTTTTGTAATGTGTCATTTGTGTTCTCCTTTTCATATCATTATCAGTCGAACCCTATTCCATCCTTATTGATACTCGATCACCTGCTGTGTCTCTCCAGTATGCCGGTTCCAGATCACTCGCTTATCGACAGCTTCTTTCTCCTTTTTTGGTCCCAGATCATAGATAATATAATCATCACTGACAACGAGCGATTTTATCACCGTATCTGCCCCCGCATCGATCGTAATCAGTTCGCCTTCCTGCTTGTCATCCAGCGAATAATATTTTATGCAGATAGAATCATCCTCTTTCTGTGCGTAGAACATGACTCTTTTGTAAACATTCAAGCAATACACACTTCCTGCAATACATACTTTTTCCTCCGCATCTTCATCATAGACACGTAAATCATGTAGATATACAAAATCACTACCATATAACATATTGCTTTCAAAATAGACACCGATCGGTTCTTCCTTCTCTGTTCCGTAGATAACATTCTCAAAAAAACAAATCAACTGATTTCTTCTGACCGCATCATAAGAACATCGCACATTCATCAGATGCCACATACGTCCAACTTCAATCGGCTGACTCCAGTCCCATGTATCCATATCAAGATAATAGTATTCTGTCTGTTTTTGAAGCACCAGATAATGATCCCGGATTCCAAATGTCACGTAACTGCCATATCCACCCACATTCTCATAGATCACCTGCGCCTCCGTGCCTTCTTTATTGATGCGGTAAATCCGGTTTTCAATCTGGATATAGAAATATCCCTCATAATAGTACAGTTTGGAACCGATACTATAATAGATCGCATCTCCTTCATCAAATGTATAAAATTCCTCATATGTACCATCTGGAGACAACCGGTAAATCACATTGTTTCCGCATTTCTCCAGCTCATCTATCTTATCATAGTTTCCAAGCTTCACCCGGCTTTTATAGAAATACACATATCCATCTACAACCAGCGCGTCGTTTGCATAATTACCGCTTTGCTGGTCAATCCCTGGATCAACCTCTGAAAATGGATTCTCGAAAAACCGGTTCTTCGCCTTTGGTTCCGATTGTTTTTTTTCAAATATCCCGCTTCCGACTACAATTACACAGGCGAAGAGTATCACCGCAAATATAACGATCTTTTCTTTCCGACTTAGAGACATTTCGTCCTCCCTTCGACACTAATCACCCACATTCACCCACATTGCAGGCCTCACGCCGTTATAAGAATCCGGATAGTCCTGATCCCATTTTCCCTCGTATCCAATCACCAAAATGTTGTAATCCTTCATACCCGTTGACCGCAGCATCCACGGTAACCGCTCCGTACCATCAGGCAGATGTCGGGAATATGGATACATCGCTGGAAGCTCCTCGATTATAAGATCTGTAAATATCGCTTTCCGCTTCTGCAAAACTGCCCTCGATGGTCTTCGTCCAAGAACAGATGCATCCGTTAAACGATTTCCATAATACTGCTCCGCTTCCTTCCAGCTCAGCAGGAATATCTTATCCTTTGTATCCGGTCTGCTCTCCCGTACCTGTACATCCCCGGATGGGTCCACATGCGCAGCAAATCCCACTGTAGATAGATTCTCCAATGTTGTCTCGCGGATACTTGCCTGTTCTTCCTCGACAAACGCTTCTGCATAGAACTCCTGATTCAGCCATGTCCGTATCTCGGAATCCTCCCATATCACACATTTACGGCTATCCGAAAATCGCTGATAGGCGATCACATCATGCGATATCAGCAACACTGCATCCCCATCCTTATCCAGCACATCCCAGCAGATCGGGTCCTCTGTCTCTGCATCTCCATCCTGTTCATACGTTCCCATCTGCACAATATCTCCAATTTCTGCATCTTTCAGTGTCACTGTTTCCAATGCTTCTGTCGTAGCAGGTTCCGGTTCCTCTGTATTGGATTCCTCCGTAGCCACTTCGGTTGACTCCGCCTGTTTTCCACATCCACTTAGTAAAAGCATTGCAAACGCAAGCATAATACACCATTTTTTCATTCCTTCTAACCCCTCATACCGAATCTGTCTACGTCTGTTCATTCTCTGATTTCTTCATTCCACAGTTGCAGATAAATATATGATCTGAGTCCTCTTATTTGTAACTAATGGATTTCCACTTTCCTGTATGCCGGTTCCATATTATGCGTACATCCACATTCTCTCCATATTCATAATTTTGACCATACTCTGACGATCCAAGATCATAGATGATAAAATCCTCGCTAACGACCAACGATAATATCCTCAATTTCCCATCCGGATTCACCGTGAGCAAATCTTCTTCCTCATCTGACGTCAAAGATTTGTATTTTATCATGTACGCATGATTCTCGGCATTTTCCTGCACATAATAGACAGCATCCTGATAGATATTTATGCATTCAATATCTGTCTCTTCTTCTATTGCTGCATTCGCATCCTGCAGCCGCTTCGGAGAATGCTTGGTAACACCACTGATCATCCAATTATAAAAAGTATCTGCGTCCAGCGCATACACATATTTCAAAACACGCATCTGATCAAAGTCGATAGGCGTGCTCCAGTCCCATTTACGCATATCCAGATAACGCACTTCATTATGATTTGCCAGCAGCAGATAATGCTCCCGGATTCCAAACATCCGAAAAATACCATTGCCACCGGTATTTTCATAGATAACCTGCGCACTGCTTCCATCCTTTGTTATACGATACACCCGCTGACCAATCATGATATAGAAATGCTCATCATAATAATAAAGCTTGGAATTCACGTCATAATAGAGGGCATCTTCATCTTCAAATTCGTAAAACTCCTCATACGTTCCATCCGGGGAAAGACGATATATGACGTTATTTCCACATTTCTCTAATTTTTCTTTTTTATCATAATTTCCCAGCTCCACGACACTTCTGTACAGATATACATAGCCATCCACAACCAGCGCATCCGCCTTGTAGTTTCCATATTGATATTCAATGTCTTTGTTATTGTCGAAGAAAAAGATATCCGCATGGTTTTTCTGAAATACGATAACCACCACCAGCAACCATGCGAGTAAAACGATACTTACGACTGTAATAAGAACATATAATTTTATTTTTTTCATTCCTGTAACGCTTGCCCCTCTCCGTTTTCATCACCTACATCGATCCACATAGCCGGACGAACACCCTGATAGTAATCTGCCAGACATTGTGAATAATACCCGTCCCCTCGAATAATGGAGATTTGATTCTGCGACTTTCCGGTTGACCGCAACATCCACGAAATCCCTTCCGATGCATCTGGAACACTTGTCACGAATGGTACTTTTTCACGCACGCGCTGTTGCTCTATCTCTTCGTAGTGCTGTAAAACAGCCTTGCTTGGTTTGCATAAAAGTGCTTCTGCTTTTGGTAATTTGTGCCCATAATACTTCTCGATTTCCTTCTGGCTCAGCAGGAATATCCGATCCGTCGCATCACCCCTCGACTCCTGATTTGCCTCATCTACTCCTGATGTGACGTATCCTTTGATACGCGCCTGTGTTTCCTTATCAAATGCGTCCGTATAAAACTCCTCATTCAGCCATGTCCGTATCTGGGAATCCTCCCATATCACACAATTGGGGCTGTCAGAAAACCGCTGATAGCCAATCACGTCATGCGAGATAATCAATATTGAATCCCCGTCCTTGTCCAATACATCCCAATAGATCGGGTCCTCTGTCTCCGTATCCCCGTCCTGCTCATAGGTTCCCATCTGCACGATATCACCAACTTCTGCACGTTTAAGCTCGACCGTCTCCAATGCTTCTGCTTCCACTGCAGCGACCGTTGTCGCCTCTGTGGATTCTGTGCTTTGCTGTGCACACCCGCTGAGCAGGCACAGAATCACGAATCCCAATACACCTGTTTTTTTCATACCTTTATTTTTCTGCCTCATACCGCTCCTTGAAATATGCAAGCAGCTCCTTATAATCCTGCATAGAATGATAGAAGCGAACCGTGTCTGTATATTCACTGCCATTCCATTTATATGCATACGTAACTACGAAACAGGCACCCGGATTCTTGAACTTCAGAATCTTCTCAACCGGCAAAGCCACCTGCTCAAAGGTACCGTTCTCGATCATCTCCTGAAAAACCGGCTTCTCCTGAATACGCTTCAACAGGAAATCCTTATGCTGAATCATCTTGATTGCTTTCTACTCCATGTCTCGGCTATCCATTGCCTGTCCGACATGTGTTACACTTACCCCCTGCGCCTAGACAGTCTGAACTCTATATGCACCCAGTCCGGTTGCTCCCAGAAAAGCATCCTCATTCAAATGTACAACATACGCATGTTTGGCCTTATCAATCAACACCGCATGTAACACATCTGTATATGTGATAAGCTTTCTCTTATAATTCGTCTTATAGATCAGACAGCAAAGCAGCACGACAAAGCTTACGACTCCCAGTATCGTGTTTATCTTTCCATCCTCATAGTCTCCAGTCACTGTCATCCATGCGGTATACAGAAGTCCGCCAATTGATGCCAGCAACAGCACCAGCCATGTCAGAAATCCCGGAACTGACATATTCCGTATCGTTCTCGGTGGATAGCTGTACAGCTTCATATCCTGTGCGCTCGCAGGTGTCTCCCATTTTCTCTGATCCCAATTCACATCAAATAGTTTTTCTTCGCTCATTTTGTTACCTCTTTCAAATGTAATTTTTTTCATTCTACCATCTGCATAACAGTTTTTCGATTCATTTTCCGCGAATCGAAGATTTTTTCCGTTAACCCCAAGTTTTGCATGATTCCCTGTTCATTACAATTCATCTGTCCGTTTTTGCATAATCAGATGCAATTTTTGCATGAATCAGGCCAAATTTTTCAACAGCAGATTAAAATGATTATCTACTATATTTTGTCGCTATACAACAACATAACTGTGTTTTGTGGAAATATATTTGTGGGCACACAAAAAAAGAGGTGCTCTGCACCTCTCTCTTGTTTTCCTGTTTACTTATGCTTCCTTCTGCAAATTCCGTATCACGATCTGCTCCTGATTATAGATATGTTCCTTCATAATCTTCTGTGCTGTCTCTACGTCGCCCTTCAAAATCGCCTCTGTAATCTGATCATGCTCCCGGATCAGATTCTCATGATACGAAAAATCCTTAACATATTCAAACCGGTATCGATACACCTGTTCCCGCAGATTCATCGCAATCGTAATCAGCTTCTGGTTCTTCGATGCCCGGTAAATCGTGTTGTGGAAACGCTCATCGCCCTCCACGATTGCCTGTACATTCTTCGATTTCACTGCTTCGCGAAATGCCACGCATGCCTGTTTTATCTCTGTTTTATCATTCTCATCCAACCGCTCGCAGGCAAGCTTGACCGACAATGAATCAATTGCCATTCGAACCTCCAAGGCATCTTTTAAGTCACGCACTGTAATCTTCGCAACCTCCGCACCTTTCCGCGGAATCATAACAACCAGACCTTCCAGCTCCAGCTTACGGATTGCTTCACGGATCGGGGTGCGGCTTACTCCAAGCTTGTTGGCAAGCTGGATCTCCATCAGCCGTTCTCCCGGCTTCAGTTCTCCTCTTAAAATTGCCTTCCGAAGTGTATTGAACACAACATCTCTCAACGGCAGGTATTCATTCATATTTACTTCAAAATCCATATCCATTCTTATCTCCTCCTGACGTTATGCACATTTGCAAGATAAATCTGTTTTGCCAGATTCTGTGCTTTTACTTTTGTAAATGCTTCCTTCGCTGTCCTGCGATCCCTGAAAATCCCAAATACAGTCGGACCGCTTCCACTCATCATCGCCCCAAGAGCACCTGCTTCCATCATACATTCTTTGATCTGTGCAATGACCGGATATGCTTCAACCGTAACCTTTTCCAGCACATTACCCATGGATGCTGCCACTTGCTCAAGATCCTGGTTCTTCAATCCGTCCAGGATACCATCTATATCCGGATGCTCCTTGATTTCACAGGAATCCAGCTTTTCATAAACCATCTTTGTCGATACACTGATCGGCGGCTTGGCGATCAGAATCTGACATTTCGGCATCGGAGGAAGCGGCGTCAGTTTTTCCCCGATTCCTTCTGCGAGTACTGTTCCGCGCATAATGCAGTAAGGAACATCCGCCCCAAGCTTCACGCCTCTTTCCATCAACTCTTTTTGAGAAAGTCCCAACCGGAACATCTGGTTCATTCCGTAAAGCACTGCCGCAGCATTGGAACTTCCGCCTGCCATTCCCGCTGCAACCGGTATATGCTTGTCCAGATGGATTCTGATCCCGTCTTTGATATCAA
>ENA-OPRV01000600-OPRV01000600.1-human-gut-metagenome-genome-assembly--contig:-NODE-600-length-23691-cov-3.557412_pt1 | contig 23691 bp, 19 predicted proteins | sample MGYA00241896_ERZ501886 | MGnify/ENA primary metagenome ERZ501886 (study PRJEB25962, sample SAMEA2042452) | human gut metagenome | biome: human gut; feature: human-associated habitat; material: faeces... | reverse complement strand
CTCCTCTGATTCCTTACGGCACAGCCGATATGATACTTGCCTTTGAGCCTGCTGAGGCTGTTCGTAATCTGATATATCTCAAAAAGGGCGGTATCGTTATTGTGAACAGCGTTCCGGTAAAGCCTGTTACAGAATCGCTTGCCGATACAGGCTATGACGGAACCGCAATGCTCGAATATCTTAAAAGCAAATGCGGCTGCGTTGTTATTGACGCAAAGAAGATATGCGAACCGTTCGGCTCGTCACGATATTTCAATATTGCGATACTCGGAGTAGCTGTCGGCACAGGCAGGCTCGGCATATCAAAGGAAACCATACTGAAAGAAATAGAAAAACGTGTACCTCAAAAATTTGTCGAAACGAATAAAGCAGCATTTTTTGCAGGATACGGTGAGGGTGAAAAATATGAAACTGAATGAGAAACAGCTGGCGATGGTTGACGCTCAGATAAAAAGACTTATCAAAACGGACAGCTATTACGGAAAGATGTACAGAGATGCCGGAATTGACGGTGTTTCAAGCCAGGACGACTTTGAAAAGCTCCCCTTTTCGAGCAAGGCAGATCTGAGATATGCTTATCCGCTCGGAATACAGGCTGTACCCGATGAAGAAGTGGTGCGTATCCATTCTTCCTCAGGCACAACGGGTAAGCCTGTAATTATCCCTTATACAGCCAAGGATGTTGATGACTGGTCACTGATGATAGCACGTTGCTATGAAATGGCAGGGATTACCGACAAGGACCGCATACAGATTACGGCAGGATACGGCCTTTGGACAGCAGGAATCGGTTTTCAGGCAGGCTGTGAAAAGCTGGGCGCTATGGCTATCCCGATGGGACCGGGTAACACCGACAAACAGCTTCAGATGATGGTAGACCTTAAATCGACGGTTCTTACGGCAACATCTTCTTATGCCTTACTTCTTTCTGAGGAGATAAACAAACGCAATATGCGTGATAAGATTTATCTTAAGAAGGGCATTTTCGGCTCTGAGCGTTGGAGCGATAAGATGCGTAACTACATAAGAACTGAGCTTGGCGTTGAAATATACGATATTTACGGTCTTACCGAAATATACGGACCCGGTATAGGCATAAGCTGTGCGGAAGATGACGGTATGCACTACAGGGACGATTATGTTTATATTGAGATAATCGACCCGAAAACAGAAAAGCCCGTTCCCGACGGGGTAGAGGGCGAGGTAGTAATTACTACTCTTGTAAAGGAAGGCGCACCGCTCCTGCGTTTCAGAACGCACGATATATCACGCATTATCCCTGAGCCCTGCAAGTGCGGAAGTCATTATCCCAGACTTGACACGGTAAAGGGACGCAGTGACGATATGTTCAAGGTACACGGCGTAAATATGTTCCCGAGCCAGGTCGAAGAAATACTCGGAATGGTTGACGGCGTTTCAAGCGAGTACAATATCAATATTGCACACGATGAAAGCGTAAACCGTGATGTTATCCTTGTAACTGTCGAGGCAGAGGGCAGAGTCAGCTTCGACAAGACAGGCGATACTATCAGAGAGCTGTTCAAGTCAAAGCTCAGCGTTACACCGAAGATAACCGTTGTTCCTGTCGGAACGCTTCCGAGAACAGAGAAGAAGGCAAAGAGAGTTATCGACCACAGAGAATAATAGGATATATACAGCAAAACCTCCCGCTTTTCGACGGGAGGTTTCAGTTTGTAGAAAAGCCTTTCATTTGGATATACTTCTGTTATATCATTCAGCTTTGACTACGATGATATTCTACCAACAGTGCTATTTGCGGGATACCACTTCTCGGGTTCGCTATTCAAATCAATGCACCTGTCAATATTGACGAGGGAAAGAACCAAAGAGACTAGGGCAAGGGACTTGACAGCCTGTATAGTGTGATAACATAGTTTACAGAATGTGCAAGGACATAGTTTACATATTTATGATAAAATAGAGGCATAAAATTCGAAAGGAGTCAAAGTTTATGCCTTGGGAAGAGAAAGTAATAGTAACTATGAGAGAAGAATTTGTAAAAAGAGTGTTGTCACACGAAAAAAGCAAAGCCGAATTGTGCCGGGAATATGGAATAAGCCGACCCACCGGTGACAAATGGATTGAACGTTACCTGAACGGTCAACCGCTATGTGATCAAAGTAGAGCACCGCATATTGTTGGTAACAAGACAAATGATGAAGTTGAGAAATTCATTGTAGAATACAGGAAAAAGTATCCTGCGATAGGTGCAACTAAAATACACCGTATGCTCCGTGATGAGGGAATAACAGATATTCCTTGTCCAAGAACCATCAATGATATTTTTAAACGCAATGGGTTGATAACAAAGGAAGCAAGTCAGATTGCAACGCCTTATGTCAGATTTGAAAAAAGTGAACCCAATGAAATGTGGCAGGCTGATTTTAAAGGACATTTTGCCATGAGAAACGGAGTAAGATGTCATCCGCTTGATATCATTGATGATTGCTCAAGATTCAGCCTTTGCTGTGCACCGCTCGCCGGGGAAACATACATAGAGGTAAGGCAGCAAATGGAGCATATTTTTTTGAAATACGGTATGCCGTTTTCATTTCTTTGTGATAACGGCACACCATGGGGAACATCTCAGTCTACGGGATTTTCAAGATTTGAAGTTTGGTTTATGGAGCTGGGAATATTGACTTTACACGGGCGCATATTCCATCCGCAGACACAGGGCAAGGAAGAACGGTTCAACGGCTCATTAACCAGAGAATTTTTAAAGTATGAAAGCTTTGAAGATTTTGAAGACGCAAAAATAAAGCTTGACAAATACCGTGATTTCTACAACACAAAACGTCCGCATTACGCATTAAATCTTGACACACCGGCAAAACATTACCATCCGAGCGAACGGGCATACACGCCCGACATATCAGAATGGGAATACAGCGATGAATATAAATTGAGAAAGGTAAAAGAGAGCGGATATGTCACCATAAGAAATCAAGGTTATTATTTAAGCGAGGCGTTTAGCGGAAAAACTATTGCTGTAAAAGAATCCAATAAAGGACAGCATCTCATAAATCTATATTTCAGGCAATTCAGAATAGGACAGATAGATATAGAAAAGAGAGTGTTTACCTTTAAAAAAGCTTATCTAATCGAAAACGACCCACGTTTCGCCGAGGCGAAACATAAAAAATGAACTTTCCATTCGGGCTTCGCCCTCATTTCAAGTTCATTTTTATGTTCGTTTGTTATTGATAACATGTAAACCATGTGCTTGCACAAAGTGTAAACCATGTTACTCTTGACACAAGCTCCTCCCCTACGAAAAGTGGGTAGGATAGTTCAAATGCGAAACCGTACAATTATACATAGAACCTCGCCCTACGAAAAGCGAGGGTGATAGTGCGGACGCGAAACCGGCAGAGCGTTCATATGGCAAGGATGGTGGTGCGGAGCGAGGAAATTGAAATTGCTTAGAAGTTTTGAAGATGGTACTCCTATTAATTTCAATCCCCACCGTCTTGACGGCAGACCGACTTAGTAATTATAGAAGTCGGATATATCGCATAAAAACGCTGTAAAATTTAGGCTTGTGCCTTGCCGTCAAGCCACCTCCCCTTTTTCGAGGGGAGGCAAGGGTGTTGGTGCGAAGCAAAGGTAATGCGAAACCGGCAGAGCGTTCATTAAAAGGCAAGGGTGTTGGTGGTTTTCGAGGGATAGTGCGGTTTTTGAAAGGTTAATGTCAGTGCAGTTGTAATGATGTACTCACGAAATTATTAATGCCTTGTCGGTACGGAAACTGTTTTAAGCAGTGTTGGCGATACATTTCATTATGCTGTATTAATAATCGGTTTTTGTTTTTATAGCACGGGGATATTAATCGCTCTGCGTTTTTTCGTCATCGGTTTCTTCGGTATCCTTATGGTTCATCTCTTTTTCAAGCAGCGGTCTTAACAGCGAATAACGCAGCATCTTCCTGTTGTTATCCACCATTGTTTTCACAAGCTCCTTTGTACCGATAACTATTATCATTTTCTTAGCACGGGTAACTCCCGTGTAAAGCAGATTTCTGTAAAGCAGGTTGTGCGTGAAGGCGGTTATCGGAATTATCACCGCATCATACTCGCTGCCCTGGCTTTTATGTATCGTGATGGCGTAAGCGTGTTCGAGCCTTCTCAGCATTTCGGAGGTGTATATCGCTACTCTGCCCTCAAAGTCTATGGTCACGTTCTGGGAAAAGCGGTCTACCGAGCGGATGATTCCTATATCTCCGTTGAAAATTCCGCTTCCCTTTTCATTGTTTTTTGTCCACAGCACATCATAATCATTCTTCGTCTGCATTACCTTGTCGCCTGTTCTGAAAATAACATCGAAGAATTTCAGCTCCGCCTTATTCTGTGACGGCGGGTTCAGTGCCGACTGGAGCTGTTTATTAAGCTCTTTTTTCCCTGCCATACCCATTTTTGTAGGGCAAAGCACCTGTATATCGTCTATTGGCGAAAATCCGTAGGTATCTGGCAGACGCTGTTTTGCAAGCTGTATCACAAGCTCGGCAATATCGCTTTCAAGCGACTTGTTCATAAAGAAGAAGTCGTTCTGTCTGTCGTCAAGTACGGGAAATTCGCCATTTACTATTCTGTGGGCATTTGTTACTATAAGGCTCTGTGCCGCCTGTCTGAATATCTCTTTAAGCTCCACTGACGGAATATAATGCGACGCTATAAGATCCTTCAGCACGTTTCCTGCGCCTACGGACGGAAGCTGATTTGAGTCGCCTACCATAATGAATTTGGATGTGGGCTTAATCGCTCTTACAAGCGAACACATAAGAAGTGCATCAACCATTGACATTTCATCGGCTATTACAACATCGGCAGGGAGCGGATTTGTTTCGTTGCGCTTGAATTTAAGCTCGCCCTTTGCGGTAAAATCAACCTCAAGCAATCTGTGGATAGTTCGTGCAGGCTCGCCTGTGAGATCGGACATACGCTTTGCCGCTCTGCCTGTCGGGGCACACAGAAGTATGCGTTTCTTCTGCGCTTTAAGAATCTTGATAACGCCGTTCAATGTCGTGGTTTTGCCTGTGCCGGGACCGCCCGTCAGAATAAATACAGAGCCTGTAAGACAGGCGCTGATAGCCGCACGCTGAAGCTCCTCGTACTGTATATTCTCCGAAAACTCTACTCCTCTTATCTCATCGGAATAATCCTTTTCGTACTGTGCGGAGGTTCTCAGCATAAAGGCGAGTTTTTTTGCAATATAGGTTTCGGCAAGGTAGTATTCGGGGAGATACACAAACTCACGCTTTCCGAGCGTTATTCTTACTACCCAGTCCTTTTCCTCACAGTCGTCAAGGCAGGATTCAAACTGCCTGCGTTCAATCCCGAGATTATCGCAGACGGATTCACGCAGTTTTTCAGTCGGCAGGCAGGTATGACCTGCGTTTGCGTTTTCGTGCAGGACATACACTATTCCTGCCCGTACACGATCGCTGTTCTCCGCATCAAAGCCGAGATCTGCCGCCATACGATCGACCGAACGGAAATCTATATCTATGCCGCTTGTGCATAGTATATAGGGGTTTGTCTTAATCTGCTTTATGCTGTCGTGCTCAAATGCAGACCATACGCTTATTGCGTGGGCAGGTCCGAAATTATATTCGCCGAGAAATTTTATGACCTCGTTTACACCTGTTATCTTGTGATATTCATTTGATATGTACAGTGCCTTGTCGGAGGTTATGCCTTTTATCACGGTGAGCTGCATACAATCATTATCTATTATATCCAGTGCTTCCGTACCGAACTGCTTTACTATTTTCTTTGCTATGGCCGGACCGAGCCCTTTTATAACGCCTGAGCCGAGATAGGCGGATATTTCGCTTTCCGTTTCGGGCATTGAACGCTCGCACATTGCCGCCTTGAACTGTCTGCCGTACTTTGGGCTTGTTATCCATCCGCCACGCAGACTAAGCCGTTCGCCCTCGTTCACATCGCCCAGATTTCCGACTACCGCTATAAGTCCTTCGTCACAGCCGAGATTTATGACAGTGTAGCCGTTATCGGCATTTTTATATATAACGTCCTCCACAGAGCCGCTCAGCTCTACGGAAATATCGACCTTCTGATTATCCAACACGCAGCCTCCAGTTCTTCAAATCCTATATCTGTTTTTTCTTTGTCGCTCTAAGCGTCACTCTCGGACAGTCGGCGATAAGATTACGGCATATAACGGCGAACTCGCTGTCGCTGAGTAATTCTTCGCCGGCATTTATTATAACCTTGCCGTCTGTCGCTTTAAGGGCGGCTCTTACCTTTCCCTCCACATCGTCACAGCCGTCGGGCGTTACGCTGACAGGCGGTGCGGCGGGCGTGCCGAGATTTCCGATGAAAAGAATAACGTTAACAGCCCCCATAATACCGAGAAAAATCATAGCGAAAAGCATTAAGTATGCACCACTCATAAGATCAACTCCTTCTGACAGTTTATCTCATTATATGGTGCATACGCATTTTACGTTACGGATTGCAGGTGCAGAGAATAGCGTTCCAGCCCTCTTTTTCCGATATGCTTTCAACCTTTATATTGTTTTCCTTCAGTGCCGACAGCACCTCGTCAAGTCGCTCGGTGATAATGCCCGACAATATCAGCTTGCCGTTCTTCTTTAAAAATCCGCTGAAATAGGGCGACATTGACACGATTACATCAGCTACTATATTGGCGGTAATTATATCAAAGCCTGTGCCTATCTTCTCTCTGAGCGGCTCATCATCGCTGATATTTCCTATGTAAGCGGAAACCATATCACTGCCGAAGCCGTTCTTTTCGGTATTTTCCTTTGCGGTGCGTACCGAGTTTTCGAATATATCCACCATTACCGCCTGCTTTGCGCCGAGCAGAAGTCCTGCGATGGACAGTATGCCGCTTCCCGTGCCGAGATCGAGCATTCTGTCGCCCTCGTGTATCTGCTTCTCGAGAAGCTCCATTACAAGACGGGTGGTGTGGTGCTGACCTGTTCCGAATGACGAAGCGGGGTCGATCTCAAGTATCTTTCTGCCGTCTGTGTTCTCTACTTCTTCCCAGCTTGGCTTTACTATCAGCTTTTCGCCTACCGTGAACGGCTTGTAATACTGCTTCCAGTTATTTGCCCAGTCCTCCTCACGCACACAATCTATCGTTACGTCAAGGCTTCCGTAAAAATCGTCAGGATCGTTTTCCTTAAGCTCATCAAGAGTGCCGCCGAGTGCGGAGAGCATATCCGTCCCCTGCTCGTTATCCTGCACATAGCAGGTTATATGCGGCTCTACGGTTTTAAGTCCCATAAGGCTGTCGTCTACATAATCCCAGTTATATTCCTTGTTTTCGAGGAACTCCTCAAAATCGGCGGGATCGTGAATTATAAATCCGTTAAGTCCAAGCTCGGACAGGCGCATTACAAGCACCTGTATCGCTTCACTTTTCGTATATACATCTACCTGTCTGAATTGCATAGTAATACCTCTTGTTTTTTATTTGCCGACGGGGCATAAATATCTATAGTATATTATCCTACATTTCGGAGAAAAAAGCAAGTGGTTAACGCAAAAATGCACCGCCCTTATAAAAAGGACGGTGCAAAACATTCAAGGAAGAACCAATCTTAAATTCCGGATTACCGTTAATCGTTATCCTGCAGAGCCTCGTAAGCCTCTTCGCCTGTACGAACCTTGATTACGTTTTCAACGTCGTATACGAAAATCTTACCGTCGCCTATCTTACCGGTATAGAGTGCATTCTTGGCAACCTCTACGACCTTTTCAACAGGCACCTTGCAAACTACGATCTCGACCTTCATCTTGGGAAGAAGTCTTGCGTCTACGGGAACACCACGATAGAACTCAGTTGAACCCTTCTGCATACCGCAGCCCATTACATGAGATACTGTCATACCGGTGATGCCGATAGATGAAAGTGCGTGCTTGAGAACTTCGAACTTCTCCTGGTTTGCGATAATGTCTACCTTTGTCATCTTTACATCGCTGTCGCTGATAGGAGCTCTTGCCTTTGAAACGTGCTGTACGGGTACAGAGGTTTCAACGGGAGTAGCCGTAGTAACAACTGCAGTATCTTCTGCGGAAGAACCGCTGTATACGCTGTCGCCTGCGATAACGAAATCTGCGTAGGAACTCGGCAGACCGTGTTCTGTTGTATCAAGACCCTTGAGCTCTTCTTCTCTTGAAGCTCTGAGGCCGATCGTGTGCTTTAAGATATAGAATGTCAGGAACATCGTTACTGCTGCGAATGCACAAACAGCAACTACGCCGAGTGCCTGTATGCCAAGCTGTTTGAATCCGCCGCCGTAGAACAGACCCGTGATGCCGTTCTGACCTTTGCCTGTTGCGAATAAGCCTACTGCGAGCGAGCCCCATACACCGTTGAAGAAGTGTACTGCTACTGCGCCGACAGGGTCATCAACTCTGAGCTTGTAGTCGAGCAGCCAAACACCGAAGCAAACCAGTAAGCCTGAAACAATACCGATTATTGTTGCGCCGAGTGCGTCTGTATCTGCACAGGGAGCCGTGATAGCTACAAGTCCTGCGAGCGATGCGTTAAGGCACATCGAAACATCGGGCTTGCCGTTTTTAAGCCAAGTGAAAATCATCGTTACTACCGTTGCAACTGCGGGAGCAATTGTTGTGGTAAGGAATATATCTGCGAGGTAATCTACGTTGGAAGCTGCGGCACCGTTGAATCCGTACCAACCGAACCAGAGGATGAATACACCGAGTGCGCCGAGAGGGATAGAGTGACCTAAGATAGCTCTGGGCTTACCGTCCTTGCTGAACTTGCCGATACGGGGTCCGACCATTGCGGCACCGATAAGAGCCGTAAGACCGCCGACCATATGTATTGCCGTTGAACCTGCAAAGTCAACGAAGCCGAGCTGTGCGAGCCAGCCGCCGCCCCAGATCCAGTGAGCCTCGATAGGATAAACGACAAGGCTGATAACGAATGAGTAGATGCAGTAGCTGATGAACTTTGTACGCTCTGCCATAGCACCTGAAACTATCGTTGCTGCGGTAGCGCAGAATACTAAGTTGAATACGAACTCTGCACATCTGTTGAAGTCTGAAAGCTGAGTAAGAACGTCAAGATTCGGAACACCGATAAGTCCGAAGAATGTATCTTCGCCAAGCATCAGACCGAAGCCGAGAAGCACGAATGCAATCGTACCGAGGCAGAAGTCCATTAAGTTTTTCATTATAATGTTGCCGGCATTCTTTGCTCTGGTGAAACCTGTTTCAACCATTGCGAAACCGCACTGCATAAAGAATACCAATGCGGCACCGATAAGGTACCATATACCGTTGCCGTCGCCGACGTTGAACATCGTGGCGTTAACGGTTTCCTGAATTTTGTCTGCCGACTCGGCAGCAAGAGTTAGCGTGGATAAGAAATCCATTGATAACCGCCCCTTTCAATAGGTAATTTTCTGACTGCGGCTGTGCCGCTTTTTTCTTGAAACGGGTCTGAAAAAATTCTATCTGCACCCCTCTGCGCCTTTGCAGATACTGCAGAACTTTTGCAATCCCGCTTAAAACAAAAGGAGCCACACGAACTTTTTGTGTTCGTGCAGCTCCGTTGCTTACAAGTATTATTATACTTACGGCGGGGTGATTTGTCAACGCTTTTTTGCAAGTTTTTTATTTGTTTCTTGCATTTTGTGAAATCTGCATAATATATTGATGAATTTTTCGTAAAGCGGTTATGCAGTTGTGCCAACAGTATATCGGAAATCGGGTTGCGAATGCGACTGGTTTTTCGGGCTTTTCGCTTCTTTTTATCGGAATCGGGACGTTTTTTGCCAATTATGACGTATGAATGTAAATATCCGTCATACTGCAGATTCCTGCAGTTTTAATTCATTTTTCGGTGTTTATCCTGAATAACGGGTGGATTTTTGCAACAGGAGTTTAAATTTCTCGCAATATCTATGTAAAAACTACCGCCTGTACGGGTTCTGAAATCAAAAAAAGCGACAGGTAAAGCCATGTACGGCAATTCAAGGGCGGAGCCACCGTAACTTCTGTCGCTTTTTTAGTATTATATGCTTTTTATGTCACGCTGTGAATATTCTTGTTCCTCGCATCTTTCCGCCATATACATTCCAAGCTTGGCGAACACGGGCGGTATATCATAAACTGTCCTGCCGTACTGTTCGCACATTGTGCATTCGCCGGGAGTTGCGGGCGAAAGCATATCCGATGCGGTGACGAGGTTATTCTCCTTGCGTATGCCGGCATTTTCGAAAAATCCGTCATAAAGGGTGCTTTGCTCATCGTTACGGTACAGATTGACAATATTGTACTTGCATATCATCATTTCATCGTTTGTTATATGAGAGCCGACACCGAACTGCGATATTCCGTCATTGAGAAGTATTTTTCCGACTATATCCAGCACATCTCTTATCATAGCGGAGGTGCAATCGTCAAGATAATAAATATCCTTGTGGAAAGTGATGATATTTCCGTTTTCGTCCTTAGGCTCGGCGGTTTGGGGAGTGGGAAGTTCCAGAATAAAGAACAGCCTCTCGTTTTCGTGCAGTTTTATGAAATCCTCAAGCAACGGCAGAGTTTTTTGTGCCGATACGTTTGCGGTGAAGAATTTTCCGTCCGTTTTATAACCTTCGCTGAGCTTATCGGCAAAGGAAATCGAAAAGCCTTTTCTCATAGTAAGCATAATTTATACCTCTTATTTTCTTCCTGCCAAATACATTAAAGCCGTCATTGCAAGCCCGAACGCAAGTCCGGATGCTCCGAACGCACAGAGCCACCCACTGTCAACTATCACTTGTAACGCCTCAACGGCATTGCTCCCGACAAACATTTCAAACAGGAACAAAACAATCATCATACCGAGCGCCAAGAAAACGCCGAAAATCAGTCCCATCAGCATTCCGACAGGAAGGAATGACAAAAGATTCTTATCAACGTCAGCCGCTTTACATTCCTTTCGTGTAAGCTTTTTCAGCTCTGCTCTCTTTACAGCTATTGCGGCGGCTTGTGAAATATCCTCGTTTCCTGCACAGCACGAAAAACTGTTTGAAATATGATAACCGCCATTGCGGAACATACTTGAATAAATATCAGCATTACTATAGTCAAAGCCGTCTTTCATCACAATAGTTCCGCTTCTGAATATAATTACCGTCTCTCCGTCGGAGCACATTTCATCGCAGTGTACCATATAAAGAACATTCTTTTCATTACCGACAAAATATGCCGTATCATGACTTTGGGTAAGATGTACGCCTTTAAGTTCACCCGTTTTTCTGAAATCGGGATAAACGCCCTCATAGCCTGCTTTATAAAGCGTATCGGTGATATTTTTTCTTATCCGAATGTTTTCGGGTTCAAGTCCGATTATTTCCGATATAGTGGGATAATCCTTGCAAAGCCCCCAAAAAATCATATACAGTTCACGCCAGAGCGGTTCATATTTCACATCATCAAGACCACTGAAACGTTTATTTGAACTTCCTGTTTTAGCACGTCTGACATTCTTTAAGATGATTGCGGTAAACTCATTCAAGCCGTACTTTTCGGCATAAGCTGTAAGAACCGGCAATTCAGGTTTCGCTTTAGAGCTGTCTGCAATTTCCATAAGTTCAAGCACAAGCGGTAGGTAATTACGCTCGGCTTCGCTGATAAAAGTTTCATCAAAGCTGTATCTGTCATATATATTAGCCGCCATACAAACTACTATATCCCATACGCCATCGGAGTTATATGTTTTCCTGCACGGCATCATTTCCGCATTTGCCTGGTCAAACTTCAGTTCAAAATCTTCATCACCTCGTTCTTCGCTCCATACTGAGAAATGAATCACATTTTCATTTTCATCAATGCACATCTCATAGACAAGCACATAGCTGTCTTCAGGTATTGTATATTCGGTTTTAACTTTGTCAAGGCAAACCTTTAAAATGAAAACTTCCATATCAAAGAGAACAACCGCATTGTTTTCTTCCGTTCCGGTCAGATATATATTGCAATAGAATAACGAATCGTCATTGAATTTGCTGAATATTTTTTGTGTGAGCTTATCAATATTATTCATAACTGCCTCCCGTATTATTTTGTACTTACATTCTACCATAACTGCGCCGACAGTGCAACCTCAAACGCAAAAACACCGCAGTGGAAACACTGCGGTGAATGTTAATGTGGGAAGCTCCTGAATAAAGAACAGCCTCTCGTTTTTGCCATATTAACCTGCTTACTTCTTCTTTATAACCGTTCCCTGTCTTGTTTCCTCGACGGTGTAGCCCATTGCGGTTATCTTATCTCTAAGCTCATCGGCAAGTGCGAAGTTCTTATCCTTTCTTGCCTGCTTTCTCTGCTCGGCAAGCTCAAGAATTTCGGCAGGAAGCTCCTCGGCTGTATCGGTGGGCTTTTCGTTTACTGCCTTTGCCTTTTCGTGAAAGCACCTTGTCGAAGTCGGCGATAAGCGCCAGCTTTGTTGCGGGTGTTGTGTCAGCCTTTAATACATCATACAGCGCAGTGATTGCAAGCGATGTGTTTATATCGTTGTCCATAGCGGCGGTGAAGCCCTCACGGAGCTTATCGTAAGCCGCCTTGTCAACCTCGCCCTGCTCCGCCTTTAAAAGCTGTGCTATCTTAGCGACCAGCTTTTCGTATGCGCCCTTTGCGTTGTCAAGATTTTCATAAGAGAATACGAGCGACTTTCTGTAGTGCGACAGCAGGCAGAAGAAACGGTATATCACGGGGTCGTAGCCCTTGCTTTCAAGCAGGGATACCGTAAGGAATTCGCCCTTTGACTTGCTCATCTTGCCGCTGTTTGTATTGAGGTGGTGAACGTGGAACCAGTAGTTGCACCACTTATGACCGAGATAAGCCTCACTCTGTGCTATCTCGTTTGTGTGGTGGGGGAATGCATTGTCGATGCCGCCGCAGTGGATGTCAAGATATTCACCGAGATGCTTCATACTTATGCAGCTGCACTCGATATGCCAGCCGGGGTAGCCTACTCCCCACGGGCTGTCCCACTTGAGTTCCTGATCGTCAAACTTTGACTTTGTGAACCACAGAACGAAGTCTGCCTTGTTTCTCTTGTTGCCGTCCTCCTCAACGCCTTCGCGAACGCCAACCGCAAGATCCTCCTCCTTGAAATCGTTGAAAACATAATACTTTTCGAGTTTGGAGGTATCAAAATAGATATTTCCGCCTGCTTCGTAAGCGTAGCCCTTTTCGATAAGAGAAGAAATTACCTTGATGAAATCTGCGATACAGTGAGTTGCAGGCTCTACAACGTCGGGACGCTTGATGTTCAGCTTCGTGCAGTCCTCGAAGAAAGCGTCTGTGTAATACTTTGCTATCTCCATAACCGTCTTATGCTCACGCTTTGCACCCTTCAGCATCTTGTCATCGCCTGTGTCGCCGTCGCTTGTCAGATGTCCTACATCGGTAATGTTCATTACACGCTTTACATCGTAACCGACATAGCGCAGGTACTTTTCAAGCACATCCTCCATAATGTAGCTGCGGAGATTTCCTATGTGTGCAAAGTGGTACACGGTAGGTCCGCAGGTGTACATATTTACCTTGCCCTCGACATTCGGCACGAATTCTTCCTTTTTGTGTGACAGTGAATTATATAACTGCATTTTCTTATCCTCGCTTTTATTTAATATTGTTTTCTTTAAGTTCTTCTCTTAGCAGATCTATCTCGCTCTGCATTGTTTCAAGCCTGCTCTGCAAGGCACATATCTGCTGTGCCACAGGGTCGGGAATGTGTATCTGGTCAAGGTCGCAGGCATTTACCCTCTGACCGTCACGGCGGACTATCCTTGCGGGAACGCCGACCGCAGTTGAGTTAGGCGGTACCTCCGACAGCACAACGGCATTTGCGGCTATCTTTGCGTTATCGCCCACCTTGAAAGGACCGAGAACCCTTGCACCTGAGCCTACCATTACATTGTTGCCGAGCGTGGGGTGACGTTTACCGGTATCTTTACCCGTACCGCCGAGCGTTACGTTCTGATAAAGCGTGCAGTAGTCGCCTATCTCGGTAGTTTCGCCTATTACAACGCCGCTTCCGTGGTCGATGAACAAGCCCTTTCCTATCGTTGCGCCGGGGTGTATCTCTATACCCGTTTTTCGCAAAGCACGCTGTGATATCCACCTTGCAATGAAATAATGCTTTTTAAGATACCATTTATGCGCCCTGCGGTATGCCCTTACAGCCTTGAAGCTGGGATACAGGAAAAACACCTCGAGATCGCTCTTTACGGCAGGATCTCGTTCTCTGACCGATTTTATATCCGCTTTAATTTTATCGAACATATGTTTCCTACCCTTCTCCGAAAATAAAAACGCCCTCGTCTGCATAACAGACGAAGGCGATATTTCTATCACGGTTCCACTTCGCTTCGGAGCTTACACTCCCTTTATGTCTTTAACGCAGACTACACGGACAGAGATACTGATAAGTCTAACGTTCCCTCTGCCGACCCGGATAAATAATCCGTACAGCCGCACTTCACCGTAAATCAGTCTGCCGTCTTTCACCTTACACGGCTCTCTGTGAAACTTTTTACCGGTTACTCTTGCCATACACGGTCTTTGCACTTATGCTTCATTATATGTTTAGTGTATCATAAATGCAACGCTGTGTCAAGCGAAAAATCAAATATGCCGTTACTCCGAAATATTCTTTGCAATCGGCAGTCTTACGCAGACAAGAGTGCCTTTGCCAAGCTCACTGTCAAGAGTTACCGTACCGCCGTAGCAGTTGACGATATGCTTTACTATGGAAAGACCGAGTCCGGTACTGCCCTCTTTGGTGCTTCTGCCCTTATCCACTCTGTAGAAACGCTCAAATACACGGTTAAGCGATTCCTTAGGGATGCCTATGCCGTTATCCCTTACATAGATACAGCCTGTCTCGCCCACATCGTGAAGCGTTATCTCAACCCTGCCGCCGTCCTTGTTGTACTTTATGGCGTTGCTGACTATGTTTTCGACAAGCTCGTATATGTGCTTGTATGCGGCACGGACAGTAAAGCTGTCGCCTGACAGTTCTATCGTGACATTTCTGGCAGAAGCCGCAGGCTCCAGACATTCCTTTACCGCTGTGCATATCTCGGACAGCTTACAGTCGGTCACTTCCTCGGCTGTCGTCTTATTTTCAAGGGAGGATATTTCAAGAATGTCGCTGATGATTGTTGACATTCTCTTGGCCTCGGTAAGAATTTTTCCGATGTAATAATCCTTCTTATCCTTAGGCACAAGTCCGTTTTCAAGAAGCTCGGCAAAGCCCGAAATTGCCGTGAGAGGCGTTTTCAGCTCGTGACCGGCATTTGCGAAGAAGTCGGCTTTTAGCTGTTCGGACATACGCTTGTCGGTAACGTCACGGATAACCATAAGTCCGCCGTGCATTGCATCTATTCCGCTCTTGGATACGGGGAATACCTGCACGAGCAAGATCCTTCCGTCAACTGTGCTTTCTATGGTTACCGTCCTGTCCTCGTTTGCCGCTTTTTCCGCTCCGCTGATTATCTCGGGCTTTCTTGCAAGCTCGGGTACTGTCGAAGCACCGTTTTCATCAGAAGCACCGAGCAGCTTAAGCCCGGCACGGTTTATTGAAATTACCGAAAGATCGTTATCGTAAAGAATTACACCGTCCTGAAGGCTTTCAAGTATGAAGCGTTCCTTTTCACGCTCGTTTTCAAGCGTCTTCATATTATCCTGTATGCTTTTACGCATAAAATTGAACATTGTGACAAATTCATCAAGCTCCGGGTATTTGTGCGAGGGTATCTCGTCAAGCTCCGCAGAGATTTTTTCGTCACCGACATATTTCATACCGCTCATAGCCTTTGATATGCTGTTTATCGGCTTCATTATCTGGCGGGCAACACTGCTTACCGCTATAAGTCCTGCTATTATGCCTATTGCGGCGGCTATCAGCATAGGCGCTATGAACATTGACGCAAAATCCATATAGCTGTTTATATTGTAGCTTATTCTGATTATATCGTCATCCTTAACCTTCATAGCGGCATAGATCTGATTTTTGCCGAGCGTCTTGGAATATCTTACGGCTACTCCGCTTCCTGTAAGCTCTGCCTGCTTTATCTCCTCACGGGTGCTGTGGTTATCGTCCGGCTCACCGTCGATATAGGTATCTACAAATACAGTTCCGTCCTTATTGATAAAGCTCACTCTGGCGTTTCCGACAAGTGAGCTTAATCTGTTCGCTAGGTCATAGTCGTGGTCGGTTTCGTCCTCATAAATCACACGGATAAGTCCGAGAGAGGTCAGCATATCGCTTTTTCTGACGTTCTGCTCCGTGCTTGAAAGAAGTGCGGTAGCAGATACAACGCACACCGACATAACTATCGCAATTACTATAAGAAAACGTACTATAAGTGCTTTTTTCATCTGTACGTCCTCCTGTTATTCTCCTATAAATCTGTAGCCTACTCCTCTTACCGTTTTGATAAGATGAGCGTTCTCGGCATCATCGCTGAGTTTTTTTCTGAGCGTTCCTATGTGCATATCGAGCGTTCTTGTTTCACCGACAAAATCTATGCCCCACACTTTCGTGAGAAGCTCCTCACGGCTGACTACTCTTGCCCTGTTCTTAAGAAGATACAACAGAAGCTCGTATTCCTTCAGCGTAAGCTCTATCGGTCTGCCGTCACGGCTCACCTCTCTGAGAGATGTGTTTACCGTTATGCCGCCTGCAGTAATCTTATCGGAAGCGCTGTCTGACGTGCTTCTGCCGGAACGCCTTAAAAGCGCCTTTATTCTTGCGGCAAGCTCCATAATTCCGAAGGGTTTTGTGAGATAATCGTCTGCGCCGTTTTCAAGCCCGAACACCTTGTCTATTTCGGCCGATTTTGCTGTCAGCATAAGTATCGGCGTATTCTTTGTCTGCTCGTTTTCACGAAGAATCTTCACCGCCTGCACACCGTCCATACCCGGCAGCATTATGTCGAACAGGAATATATCCGGCACCTGCTTTTCGGCTGCGGCAAGGCAATCCTCTGCACTGACAAAGCTCTCCACCTCGTATGAATAAGCCGAAAGAGCTACCGTCACAAGCTCTCTTATACTGTCGTCGTCCTCTGTAATATAGATACGTTCAGCCATTATATCAGCCTCCAAAGTTTATATAATACGGGTATTCTTGTATTCTCCCGTCTTGAAGAATTCCACCCACTCGCAGATATTCACCGCATGGTCGGCTATTCTTTCAAGATATTTTACTATCATAAGGGCATCGACCGCAACATCGCCGCTGCAATGCTCGCTCTTTATAAGCTCTACTATGCGGTTTCTTATAGAAACGAACAGCTCGTCAACCTCATCGTCAGCCTTTATCGTTTCATTCGCAAGCTCCATATCGGTTGTTACGAATGAATCTATAGAGTGTGAAACCATTATTATTACCTTTTCACTCATAGTCTGAATCTCTTTTACTATGTGCATGATAGCGGATACGTCTGCGGTAAGGCTGATCTCCGCAATATCTGCGGCATTGTCGGCTATACGCTCCATATCAGTTACCATTTTGAGCGCCGCAGAAACCTTACGAAGATCTCTTGCGACAGGCTGTTCACGCAGTATTATAGACAGGCACTGGCTCTCGATGTTCTTTTCTTCCTCATCTACCGCTCTGTCTCCGTCTACTACCTTTTTTGCAAGAACGGCATCGCTGTCACGCAGTGCTGTGATAGCTGAAGCTATTGCCTCCTCTATCATTCCGCCCATACGGATAAGATCGTTATTCAGCTTGCCGAGCTTATGTTCAAATGTTTCTCTCATTTCTGTTTACCCTTTCTAATATAATATCACACATAACGTATAAAATCAACCGAAACGTCCTGTGATATAATCTTCCGTCCGCTTATCAACGGGACGTGAGAACAGTTCTTCTGTCGGTGCGTACTCGACCATTTCTCCTACAAGGAAGAATGCCGTGTAATCCGAAATTCTTGTTGCCTGCTGCATATTGTGAGTTACAATAGCTACCGTGTACTTTTCCTTGAGCGTGTTCATAAGCTTCTCGATTTTAAGCGTTGATACAGGGTCGAGCGCCGATGTAGGCTCATCCATAAGAATGACCTCAGGCTGAACGGCGATTGCTCTTGCGATACAGATTCTCTGCTGCTGACCGCCCGAAAGACTGAGTGCGGATTTATGAAGTCTGTCCTTTACCTCGTCAAAAACAGCCGCACCGATAAGGCTCTCCTCGACTATCCTGTCGAGCTTTGCCTTGCTCTTTATGCCGTGTACTCTCGGTCCGTATGCTATGTTATCGTAAATGCTCATCGGGAAGGGGTTGGGCTTCTGGAACACCATTCCTATCCTGCGGCGCAGTACGTTTGTGTCTACGCCGTCAGCGTAGATGTCCTCGCCGTCAAGCAGGAACCTGCCTGTTATCTTACAATCCGGTATCAGATCGTTCATACGGTTAAGGCTTTTCAGATATGTGGATTTGCCGCAGCCTGAAGGACCGATAAAGGCGGTTATCTTATTTGTCTTTATATCAAGGTTTATGTCCTTGAGAGCGTGATTTTCTCCGTAATATAGATTCACATTTCTTGTACAGAGCTTCACATCGCTCTGAGGTACGATTATATCTGACATTGTTTATCCTCTTTTCTTTTTACGGCATTATACCGAGCGTTTCTTTCTTATTCTGTAAGCGACCAGCTTTGCGCATATGTTGATTATAAGTACTGTTACAAGCAGTACAAGCGCTGTAGAGAATGCGTACTTCATTTCGGCACCGCCACGCTGTGCGTACTGGTAAAGCTGAACAGTGAGCGAGCCGCCCTGATTCATCACCTTGCCGAAAATATCGCCGAGCGAATTTATACCTACCTCAGCGGCAATACCCGCTGTGAAGATAAGCGCCGCAGACTCGCCTACTATTCTGCCTATGGACAGGATTACCGAGGTCAGTATACCGTCTATACAGCTTGGAAGAACAACGGTCCTTATAGTATGCCACTTAGGTGCGCCAAGTCCGACAGCACCCTCTCTGTATCCCATAGGAACGGTCTTTATAGCCTCCTGCGTGGTACGGATTATGGTGGGCAGTACCATTATTGACAATGTCAGCGCACCTGTAAGCAGTGAGTAGTTTACCTTGAAGATATTGTAGAAGAACACACTGCCGAAAAGTCCGTATATAATTGAGGGGATGCCTGCAAGCGTTTCGGTAGTGAATTCGATTATTCTTGTAAGTCTGCCCTGCTTTGCGTATTCGGTAAGATAAATTGCCGCACCTACACCGACAGGTGTTGCGATGATAAGCGTAATCACTACAAGATAAAGCGTATTGATGATATTGCCGAGTACGCCGTAGTTTTCATAAGGATATGAGAACGCCGGAGTTGTAAGGAAGTTCAGGCTCATTCCCTCTGAGCCTTTTACGGCTATGTATATAATCATACCGAGCGTCAGCGCAACGACTATGCCGGACGAAAGAAAAATCAGAGCCTTCAGCACTATGTCGCTTACTCTTCTGCGCTTTTTAGTAAGAGAATTTGTAACTGCTTTTGCCATAATCTATCACGCCTTTCCTGCGGTCTTTGCCGCTTTTTCCTTTTTGCCGCCCTTTTTGAGAATGCCGTTGAGTATCAGATTTATTATCATAATGAACACGAACAGCACAAGTCCTATCGCAAAGAGCGCCTCTCTGTGAAGTCCGCTTGAATACGGGAATTCGGCAACGATACCTGTTGTGAGGAATTTTACCGATGAGAACAGCTCCGGCATATTTGCGCTGTTGCCTGCGACAAGGATGATAGCCATAGCCTCGCCTATCGCTCTGCCGACACCGAGAACGACACCGGACGCAATACCCGACTTTGCGGCGGGGATAACTACCTTGAAGATAGTCTGTATCCTGGTAGCTCCCAGTCCGTAGCTTGCCTCTCTGTATTCGGAAGGAACGGCGGATATTGCGTTCTCCGAAATGTTTATGATAGTGGGGAGTATCATTATGGCAAGTACGATTATTGCACTTGCAAGGTTTGCGCCGCCTGTGAACTGATGTGTAGGATCATTTGCGTAAATAATCTCCTCCAGTGCGTACATAAGCGGCTTTACAAGATTTGCGCCGAGCAAACCGTATATAACCGACGGGATACCCGCAAGAAGCTCGACCGCAGGCTTTACTACATTCTTCATAGCCTTAGGTGCAAGCTCGGACAGGAACACCGCTGTGAGAAGTCCTATCGGAACACCGATCACTATTGCGCCGAGAGTACCGAATACCGACGTGAGAATCAGCGGAAGGATACCGAACTGTTCTTTCTTTGCGTACCAAGTATCACCGAACAGGAAATCGGTCAATCCGATTTTTCCGATAGCGGGAGCACCCGATATTATCATATAAATTGTTATCATCAGGACGCACGCTACCGCTGTGATCCCACACACGGTAAATATATACTTCATTACACGCTCTGTAACGTTTGTGAATCCCGACTTTTTACTTCTTATAGCAGATCTCTGCTTTCCGACCGAGCCTACCGCAACTGCTGCGCCGCTTGTCTTTTCCAAGTAAACCATCCTTTCAGGGCTATACATACTTATACAGCAAATTCCGGTAACGGATTGCTACCGGAAAAAGTGCTTACTGTACAGGAATTATCGACTTGTTTTTTACTTTACGGGAACTGCACCCTGTGCAAGTACGAGTGCCTGACCTTCTTCTGAGAGAATGAAGTCAAGGTAAGCCTTAACGAGCTTGTTATCGGAACTCTTGAGCGTTGCGCAGATGAAGGGTCTCTGTACTTTGTAAGCGCCGCTCTTTACGTTTTCTTCTGTAGCTTCAACGCCGCCGACCTTGAGCGCCTTTACTGTTTCGTCAACGTTTGCAAGTGAAGCGTAACCGATAGCACCGTCTGTTGTTGCTACTGCGTTGATAACCGAACCTGTAGACTCAAGCTCCTGTGCGTACTTCGGTTCCTTGTCGCCCATTACGATAGACTCGAAACCGTCTCTTGTACCCGAACCGTCCTCACGGCCGATAACTACGATAGCCTTGTCATCGCCGCCAAGCTCCTTCCAGTTTGTAATCTCGCCGGAATATACCTTTGCAAGATCCTGGAGTGTGATGTCTTCGAGCTTGTTTGCAGGGTTTACTACGAGAGCGATACCGTCAAGTCCTACTACAGTAGCGTCGAGCTTTTCAGCTTCTTCGTCCTTGAGCTTTCTTGACGAGTTACCGATGTCGCACTTGCCCTCTGAGGCTTCCTGGATACCTGTACCCGAACCTGTGAGGTTTAAGTTAACTGTTACGCCCTTGTTCTTTTCCATAAATGCGCCGTTAACAGCCTTGATAACCTTTTCCATTGATGTAGAGCCGTTCATTGACAGTGTGCCGCTGAGCTCCTCTGCAGCTGTAGATGATGCTTCGCTTGCAGATGTGCCTGCTGCGGAATATGTGCCTGCTACGCTGCTTGTTGCTGTTCCTGAACAGCCTGTTGCTGCAGCAACTATTGCTGCGCCTGCGATAAGTGATATTAACTTCTTGTTCATGTTGTTTCCTTTCTTAAGGGTGATACCCCTCGGAGTTTTCCTGATACTCCATAATATTTATGTACATTTTTATCTGCCGTTCGGTTTCCCTCCCGACTACATTTCATATTATAGTCACAACGGGCTTTACATTAAAGCAAGGAATGGTATAAAGTAGGTAAAGTTTTTGTAAAGCCGCATATTCCGCACAGCAAAGCCAAACTATACACCGACTTTACATTTTTGCCGTGCAACTTTACATTCGATTTTTAACGCTTTACAGTTTTCAGCCGTCACTCAGAATAGCTTTATATCTTGATTTGACGGTTAATTTATGGTAGAATAATATCAAAAGTCACACGAAAGAAGGTATAATATGCCACACTCATCGGGCGGAGGTTCTCACGGGGGCGGAAGCCACCACTCCTCCTCATCGCACAGTTCGTCACACCGTTCATCATCGGGAGGCGGCTCAAGCAGAATAAGGACCAGCCGCACATATTTTCCCGGCGCAAGAAGATTCGTCTATTACAGAAACGGCGTTCCGAACTACGTTTACTCGGACACCGACCTTTCAAAAGGTCCGAGCAAGCTGAGATTTTTAATGCTCATATTCTATGTACCGTTTGTTCTGGCGGCGTTCTTGATGATATTTACGTCTTTCGGCGTACCCGAAAAGCTGAAGGTTGATTATAACTCGCAGATAGTTATACAGGACGACGCTAACGTACTCGGAGATACAACGAAGCTCGGCGACGCACTTGAGGATTTCTTCAACACAACGGGTATTTCTCCTGCGGTAATGACTGTGTACAACTCCGACTGGGAGGATAACTATACCGACCTTGAGAAGTACGCTTATGAGCTTTATGTAAACCGGTTCTATGACGAAAAGCACTGGCTGATAGTGTATTCTCAGCCGAAAGATCCCGACGATGAATTCAACAACTGGTACTGGGAGGGTATGCAGGGCAATGATACCGACAGTATCATTACTTCATCCGTAGCATACGATTTTACAAACGATCTGCACAAGAGGCTGCTTGTCGAGGGAACAAAGGTAAATGACGCTATCACCGACAGCTTTAACGCACTTACTCCTACTGTAATGAAGTTCAGATTTGATGGCGAAACCTTCGGAATAGGAATCTTTATGCTCCTGTTCGTCTGCATACACGCATTCTTTATGGTATTCTTCCGACCTAACGCAAATAAATACAAGGGAGCAAAGGAAGTACCTCTTGACGGCTACTATACTCCTCCTCAGCAGACTGCACCGCAGCCGCAATCCGTCATAATGAAACAGGCCTCCTGCGAATACTGCGGAGGCGTCTATACCGTAGGCAGCTGCAACGCCTGCCCTCACTGCGGCGCACCTATTCAGCCGCAGGATTACACTGTTCCCGTACATAACGGCACGAGTACAGCAAGCACAACAGACACAACAAACACAAACACGCACTAACAATCATTGAGGTATAATATGGACGGCTCAAGGATAACCAATTCACCGATAGGCGCTGTACTGCTTATAATCGGCTCGGTCATAGCGGTTATGGCGCTTGTCTGTGTCATCATTCAGCTTTACAAAAATCATATTTCAGACAGAAGTATGTGCCGTGAAATTTACGGTACAGATAAGCCTGCCAAGCATAAAAGTGTGCCGAAAAAATTAAAGGCTCTCGAAGAACGTTTTCGGGAGCTTGATATTCCGCCGGTTTATTCGTTCACAGGTAATTGCTACTGCGAACATTTCACAATAACGGCGAAGCGTGAATTTATATTTTATGTATGCTGTCACACGGTTGGCGGCGAAACGCTTGACAAAAAGCTGTTTTTAAATTCAGAAAAAGCAAGGCGGTACATTTTCCGTGAGGTTATGGATATAGTTCTGAACAGTTACGGAGAAGAAGGGTTTCAGGTATACGCTTCAAAGCTCACTGCCGAGGAAAAAGAGATAATGGGTATATAATCCGCAGGACTCAAGCCGTATATAACGCAAAAATCCCCTCCGCAAAAGCGGAGGGGATAGCAGTCTGTAGAAAAAAGTATGTTTTTTCAAAAAAAGTGCTTGTCCTCAATCCCTATCCCCAAACCCCTTTCCCCCGGTGAAAGGCTGTGTATGCTTGGTTGGCTTTGCATCCTTGCAAAGCCCTTGGGCATACATGCC
>ENA-OPRV01000593-OPRV01000593.1-human-gut-metagenome-genome-assembly--contig:-NODE-593-length-23849-cov-15.740103_pt1 | contig 23849 bp, 17 predicted proteins | sample MGYA00241896_ERZ501886 | MGnify/ENA primary metagenome ERZ501886 (study PRJEB25962, sample SAMEA2042452) | human gut metagenome | biome: human gut; feature: human-associated habitat; material: faeces... | reverse complement strand
ATATATCCTTGGAGGAGGTCAGAGGCGAAGTTGGCGGTCGTGAGTATCATGGTTTTGTCTATTCTGCCACGGACGGACAGGGTAATAAGGTTGGAAATCCTTTCAAGGCTTCCAAGATTGATAAATCTGTCGGTATAGAGGCGATAGAAAAGCGGTTCGCTTATTCTGCCAAGAAGTTCAAGGAGGAAAAGAAACTCTCCGAGATGACCCGTCATAGTGTGGAAGCTGTCTTGAAGCAGACGTACCATAAGGATAAGTTCGTTGAGTTGCTGAAAGCAAAGGGCATTGATGTTGTTTTCCGCCATACAGCTGACGGCCGTATCTACGGAGCAACATTCATTGACCACCGCACACAAAGCGTGTTCAATGGTTCAAGACTTGGAACGAATCTTTCTGCCAATGCCCTACAGGAGCACTTCACCTTGCCTTACGAGAACGAACAGCCGATACCGCTTGCCATTCCAAAAGAAGAAGACTCTGGCTTAGAGCAGGAACTTCAAGGTTCTGGCTTGTTCGATGAGTACGGCAGCGGTCTTGGACTTATGGCAGGGAATGGTTCTTCCAACGAGGCACAGGAAGCAGCATTTGATAGAGAGTTACGCAGAAAGAAAAAGAAACGAAAAGGGAGAAACCTTTAATCGTATTATCAAGGTATAACTTCAAAACAGAAAATCAATGGCACAAGAAGACGATTTGAGAGCATTGGGAAAAATAATGGATTTTCTCCGTGCCGTGAGTATTATACTCGCAATTATGAATGTATATTGGTATTGCTATGAGGCAATGCGCATGTGGGGAGTGACAATCGGGGTTGTTGACAGAATCCTAATCAACTTCAACCGTACAGGCGGTTTATTCCATTCCATTCTCTACACCAAGTTGTTTTCACTTCTGCTCCTGGCACTCTCATGTCTGGGAACCAAGGGCGTGAAAGCGGAAAAGATGAGTTGGAACAGGATTTGGACGGTTCTTGCAGTTGGCTTCTTCTTGTTCTTCCTCAACTGGTGGATATTATTGTTGCCTATATCTTATTTGGGCAATGCCACGCTGTACATATTTACAATGACAGCGGGTTATATCTGCCTGTTGATGGGAGGACTTTGGATGAGCAGACTCTTGAAACACAACCTCATGGAGGATGTGTTCAATAATGAGAACGAGAGTTTCATGCAGGAGACTAAACTCATGGAGAACGAGTATTCCGTCAATCTGCCAACACGATTCTATTACAAGAAGAAATGGCAGAGAGGATGGATCAACGTGGTCAATCCGTTCCGAGCGACCATCGTGTTAGGTACACCGGGTAGTGGTAAATCCTTTGCTGTAGTGAACAACTACATCAAACAGCAGATAGAGAAGGGGTATTCAATGTATATCTATGATTTCAAGTTTCCCGACCTTTCGACGATTGCCTACAATCACATGATGAACCATCAGAATGGATATAAGGTCAAGCCCCAGTTCTATGTCATCAACTTTGACGATCCTCGCAGAAGTCATCGCTGCAATCCGATTCACCCGGATTTCATGAGTGATATTTCCGATGCTTACGAAAGTGCATATACAATAATGCTCAACCTCAATAAGACGTGGGTTCAGAAGCAGGGCGACTTCTTCGTGGAGAGTCCGATAATCCTCTTTGCTGCCATCATCTGGTACCTAAGAATCTACAAGAACGGAAAGTTTTGTACCTTTCCTCATGCCATAGAGCTGCTCAACCGCAGATACGAAGATGTCTTTCCGATACTAACGAGCTATCCCGAATTGGAAAACTATCTTTCTCCATTCATGGACGCCTGGCAAGGTGGGGCGATGGAGCAATTGGCGGGTCAGATTGCAAGCGCAAAGATTCCACTTTCAAGAATGATCTCACCACAACTCTACTGGGTGATGTCCGCAAGCGAGTTTACACTCGACATCAACAATCCCGAAGAACCGAAGATTCTATGTGTCGGCAACAATCCCGACCGTCAGAACATTTATGGTGCGGCACTCGGCTTGTACAACAGCCGCATCGTAAAACTCATCAACAAGAAGGGACAACTCAAATCATCCGTTATCATTGACGAGTTGCCGACCATCTATTTCAAAGGCTTGGATAATCTGATTGCTACGGCAAGAAGCAACAAGGTTGCCGTCTGCTTGGGCTTTCAGGACTTCTCACAGTTGGTCCGTGATTATGGGGATAAGGAGGCAAAGGTGGTTATCAATACCGTTGGTAATATCTTCAGCGGACAGGTCGTTGGCGAGACCGCCAAGACTTTATCCGAGCGTTTTGGAAAAGTACTCCAAAAGCGCCAGTCTATTTCCATCAACCGTCAGGATGTCTCTACATCCATCAATACCCAGATGGATAGTCTCATTCCGCCGAGCAAGATTAGCGGACTCACCCAAGGTATGTTTGTCGGCTCTGTTTCCGACAACTTCACCGAGCGCATAGAGCAGAAGATCTTCCATGCCGAGATAGTCGTTGACACCGACAAAGTAAAGCGAGAGGAAAGCCATTATCTGCCTATCCCCATCATCAACGACTTCAAGGATGCCGATGGCAACGACTGCATGAAGCAAGCGATTCTGGACAATTACAACCAAATCAAGGAGGATGTCAAGCTGATTGTCAAGGACGAGCTGGAGCGCATCGCTGGTGACGAGAGCTTAAAGCATCTCATACAGAAATAAACAATAAGGCGAGTAACTTTTAGGAATTGTCCTTTCAGTTACTCGCCCCTGCATACATATATGGGATTTATCGTTTTTTATCGTCTCATTCTTTCCAATTCATCATCCTTTCGCATTTTGTCGTTCAACTTCTCCTGCATTCTGTCAAGGAAGTAAGTACGGCTATGGTTTTTGCGTCTTCTGATGTCGGTGTAGAAACGATAGCAGTCCTTGGCTTTGATGCCGAAGAACTGGTACATGGCTTGCGCCAAGTCCTTGAACTTCACATCGCCATCATTCACGCTTCCCATTACGCAGATGCCATATACCATTTCTACAAGGTCAACGGCATTGCCAGTCCATTTCACTAATGGTTTTGATTCTAATGATACTGGCGGAGAGGCTTCTGAAGTGGATGTGGTCACATGAAGATGATATGTTGCAGCCACATGCTCTTGCATCCTTCGGACAAATGCAATAGCCTTGCGCACATACAAGCCTATGGTTCCCAAACAATCCTTTATATGGGGCATTGACAGATGAAAGTCAAGCTCGGTCTCTGCGTATGACAGTGCAAAGACCGCTTGCTTCACGTTAGTGCTGCATAAATCAACCACAACCTTGATAAACTCACGATATGAGTTCTCCAAAGCGTTACCACCTTTGTTTTTATGACCTGCATTCAGCAAGTTGAAAAAATCAGTCTCTATCAATATTTTGTATTCCATGTTTCTGTCTCTTTTATGGGTTTGTACTAATTTGATGTTTCTGTGCGCACATCATTTATTAGTCCAATACCTATGCCATTCCAAGACAATCTAAACAATTGGATGATGATATTTCCTGATAATCAGCAACTTTATCAAGAGAATAAGATTTTCACAAGGGAATTGCAAGCAGAAATAGTGTAAGGAAAACCGGACACTCGTCCAATCTTCCTTACACGGTTCTTATACCGTTACGACTTATTAGTAGGAATACCATACTCTTTCATACGGGCATAGAATGTAGTATGGCTCATTTCCAACATTTTTGCCGCATCACGCTTGATGCCATTACATTGCTTCAAAGCCCACAAGATACGCTCTCGATTGATCTTGCGTTCTTGTTCATCAAAGTCCAAAACCTCTTCTGTCAATGCCGATTGTGACAACTGCAAGTCCTCGACATCTATTATCTCATTCTCGCATAACAGCATAGCTCGCATGATACATGATTTCAACTCACGCACATTACCTGGCCATGTATGGCTTACAAGTGCCCTTTGCGCTTCCTTACTGATACATTTTATTTCTTTGTCCGTATGCCTATCATATAGTTTCAGGAAGAAGTTAGCTAATGGCATAATATCTTCCTTGCAATCCCGCAACCGTGGAATCTCAATAACCGCTTCGTGAAGTCGATAATACAGGTCGCTTCTGAATCGTCCTTCCCGAACTGCCTCTTGCAGATTCTCGTTGGTAGCGGCAATAATGCGCACATCAGCCATTTTATCTTTTGTAGCTCCCAATGGTCGGTAGCTCTTGGATTGCAACACACGCAGCAGCATCGCCTGTACGTCTTTCGGCAGGTTGCCTATCTCGTCCAAGAATAGCGTACCTCCAGCAGCCAATTCAAAGTAACCTTTTCTTGCAGCGTCTGCACTTGTGAATGCACCTTTCTCATGTCCGAAGAGAGCGGAAACGGCAAGTTCCGCAGAAAGCGTACCGCAATCTACTACCTCAAAAGGTTTGTCGGCTCTTTTGCTTTGCAGATGTATCTTTTCCGCTATATGTTCTTTGCCAGTTCCGTTGTCGCCCAATATCATAACAGCCATGTCGCTTTTAGCAAACAATTCTGCCATTTTGTATATACGGCGAAACTTCTCACTTTTGCGGTAAACAATCTTGTTATTCAACTCTACGAGTCGTTTCTGCTTGTCTATGATTTCTTCCAAACGTTCATAAACTACATCAAGCAACAATTTCTTCGGTATATAGTCTTCCGCTCCCAATTTCATAGTCCTCACGGCACTCATGCTTTCATCGTAAGATGTCATGATAATAAATGGATTCTGATAGCCGTTACTACGCATCCATTCCAACAGGTCGATGCCGTTATCATTCCCCAAGCGCATATCCGAAATGACAACATCCCATTCAGAGGATTCCCTCACAGCTTTCAGACCATCTCTGTAATTGTAGCATAAGATTGTTTTCCATCCCTTCGCCTCCAACTTCTTGCCCAACATATTGCAAAATGTCGGGCTGTCTTCAATGATTATTACTTTCTTCATGCTGTTACCTCCTCAATTTTCTTTTGTGCGGCTTTGATGATTGCCTCACCATGTGCGAAAACATCCTCGACCGCTTGGTTGATAACGTCGTCTGATGATGTAGAATCTTCAATCAGGTCAAAGAGATGGTTCAAAGACTCGTCAGATTGTACCATCATCCACGAGCTTCTTGCGTGGTGAATGGCATCGGACATTTTCTTGCGGTTCTCCTCTTTGGCTGCATTACGGATACTGCCCAATGTGTCAGTCATTTCCTTTACGAAATTCTCCAAAGTCTCTTTTTCATTGCCGTAGGTCAGCAACATAGAAAAGTCTATTTGTTTTTCTGCTATCTTGCCATTCACACACTTTCTTGCAGTGTTTATCAAATCCTTGTCAGACATCGGCTTGAACAGACAAGCGACAAATCCTGCGCCAAGCAGTTCTTGCTCACTAACATTTGGTGCTGCTGTCATAACGACAACAGGAATAGTCTTGGAGTTACGCACGTTCACCATACGCATCATTTCCAGAATCTCTATACCATTCACTTCAGCCATCTTCAAATCCGTTATCAGCAGATCATAAGATTTTTTGCGCATCATATCCAATAAATCCGTGGCATTATTACAAGTGTCACATACGATGCCGTTCGATGCAAACGCCTCACGGATGGTACTCAGTTGTACATGGCTATCATCAATGGCAATGACGGTAAACGAATCTTGTCGTTTCGTTCTATACTGGATTGGTCCCACATTCTGCTTTTCGGCTGCAGCCATAGGAAGATTAATGGTAAAAATACTTCCCAGCCCTTGGTGACTGGACACATCGATTTTTCCTTTCATCAGTGAAACGAGGTTCTTGACAATAGAAAGCCCCAAGCCAAATCCCGGTTGGGTGACCGCATTTCCCAATCTTGCAAATTCCTTGAAGATTTGTTTTTGTTGCTTGTCATCCAATCCTGTTCCCGTATCCTTAACCTTTAGCATGAACACACCATCTTTATAGGTTGTGGACAATACTATCTCACCCTTTCCCGTATATTTGATGGCATTGGAAAGCAGATTGCGTCCTATTGTAAGCACCTTTTCCTTGTCTCCATTGACAACACCATCTGCCTTATTGTTGACGCTCAATTCCAGTTGTTTCTTCGCAGCAAAGGGTTCATACTCCATCTTTAATTGCTCGGCAATGTCCATCATACGGAAAGGGCGTTCCTTGACGGTCGCCTTTCCATTCGCTAATTTGGAGTAAACCAGGAAACTGTCAATCATAGAAGTCAAGCCTTTCGATGTGTCAACAATCAAGTCCGCATATCGTTTGCTTTCATCCGTAGCATCATCAAGTCCGCTAATCTTGCGGGCATAATCCTTGATGGCAGACAAGGGACTGCGCATCTCATGCGTTACTGTCAGCATCACCTTTCTTGTTTCTTCCTTGCTCTTACGTGTTTTGAATGCGAATCGCCATACCAATAGGAATAATACGAAAAACACCAATATCAACAATCCTATCATCCCTATATAATAATAGGTATAATTGCCTTCCAAGTCTGCGATTTGTCGCTCACGAACTTTGATGCCTTTATCCACATTCTCATCAGCTATACTGATTACTCTTTGCAACTGCTTATTGATACTTTCATTTCTGTTTCCAAGACTATCCAATATCTCCACTACCTTACGGCTTTGCTGGTGATGTTTAGCAACAACCGTTTGGTTTAGGTTTGTGAGCATCTTTTCAGTTTGGGTTAAACGGTTGCCTGTTGTTACTGCATTTTCTTTCTTGCCGAACAATCTGCTGAAGAAACCGCGCTTCTTTGACTTTGCCTGCTGTGGCATAGCTGAAAGTCTTTTGCTTTCAGTCTTATTCTGCTCTACAATTCTTGGAACTTCGGCGGTCAGCTTTTCTTGAGTGTCATTCAATTCCTGCATGGCATTCTTTATATCCAGAAGGAGCTGTTCCTTTTCTGCAAGAAGACGGCAGATCGTATCAGAATCTTCTTTCGGACAAATACCTGCGATGCCTTCAAGCATACTGTCCACTTCCAATCGAAGCGAATGATACTCATTTACATCTGTTGAGTCCCAATCCGCAACCATTTCACCAAGCAGTGACAATTCCGTTATGTGCAAGTTTAAGTCATGCACATTCTTTCGCCACTGATGCAGTTCTGCATTTCTACACTCAATCTCCTTTCTGTCGCGCCATTCAAATAGGCCGATTACAATGGTACATCCTACGATGACGATGGCAGTCATGATGCCTAAAGCCATCCATCTACAGATATGCCCGGTCTGTTCTTTGCGTTCCATGTTGTTTACTTTTTACGTTTCTATTACTTCATTATTGCTTTACACTAACATTTTTAATCGGCAAAGATAATGGCAGGAAGCATTAAATACGAATATTTATATATATTATAACAACTTTTATGTAATTTCTTGGTAAAAACAGCATATTGTTAGAGAAAGAACCATTATTAAATAATAACAATGGACAATAAAGCCAAAAGCTGACAAAGTGTAGATTGTGAGACTTAATCGAAAAAGGATGGCAAGAGTTTCAATCCTACCATCCTTTTGAATCTTATTGAAAAGTCTTTTGCGTTGTCAGCTTTATCAATGAGTAAATGAGAGAGTCGTTTACCTAACTCTTACATAAGGGGCAGACTCACGAGCCTAAAGACTGGGAGAAACTGCTCTACATGATGGATTCCACCACGATAACGCTCTTTGACAACATACTCAAAGGTGTCGGGCGGCACCAGAAATCAGGCAAGAAGAAAGGCGGCATGAAAGTGCATACGGTAATGAAGTATCATGTCGGCGTGCCGATGGTGGTGCAGCTCACATCTGCCGCAAAACACGATCATTACCTGCTGAAGGAGGTGCATTTGACATAAGACTCCACTTTGGCGATGGATCGTGGTTACGTCGACATCGCACAATTCCAACGTCTTACCGAAGAAGGCGTGTGCTACGTGACCAAAATGAAGAAAAACCTTAAGTACGAGGTACTTGAATCCATTACTTACGTCAACCCGCAGGGACTGGTGCCGCACATAGACAAGAAAGTGCTTTTTACAAGAGGGGAACTCACCCATGAGGCACGTAGGGTGGAGATATTTTACGAGACAAAGAAGCCGGTTGTGCTGTTGACCAACAACTTTGAGTTCACGTTTGAGGACATTTCTGAAATTTATCGCCTCAGATGGGCCATCGAGTCGCTATACAAACAGCTAAAACAAAAATTTCCGCTTCATTTCTTCTATGGGGAGACATGGGTAGTCTTGATTGCAAATCTGCTGATAACAGTTCTGTCAAGAAGCATCAAGAGGCACTGTGCATTCTCGCAGGTTGTTACCATGGTACGACTTATGCTCATGTTCTACGTCGATTTATCGCATTCATGGAAAATCCCGAGAAAACCTGGAATGATTTCCTTGCAAAGAGGAGGCAAAAAGCACCACCAGAACCAAGTCTTTTCGATTAAGGGGGCTTACTTTTGAAAAAATAAACCCCGAAGTCCTATTTTACGGGACTTCGGGGAGGATTTTTATGCTCTTTTGTGTTTTGCCGGACAGCAATAGTTCACCTTAATACCCGTTAACCAATTTGTTTGAACTTGATTCCTGGCGCAAAGGTAAAAGAATAAACTCATGCCGAGCATACCAAAGGAAGGATGACATATGTATCATCCTTCCTAAAGTGAAATATAGTTTTACATTATACTCAAACTAAATATAAATAATGCAAAAACTATCAATACGCACATGCCTGTTATTATGCTCCATATTCTGCAAGATATCAATGTTGCCTTTTGAAAGATTTTGAAATATTCAATATATCTATCGTTTCTCCATAACATCCTGTAATTTATGAAAAGAACAGGGAATACCGTTATTATGCAAAAAGTAATCTTTTCTGTATGGACCAATGATAACCAAGGAAATATCATCGATGTAAAATTAATCATAGTCCATAGTAATAGTGCTGTAAATGCCAACATTGTTACATCAGCGACTAAAATGATAGTGCTGCACTTTGCGTCAACTAATGCCTCTATGACATTTTTTTTTGCTTTCAGAGGCTTTCTTTTACAGCATTGCAACACACTATTAGATATGCATAAGACCACCTTATAGTAATATAATTGCATTCGCCTATTGAAATTAAAAATGCAAAAATATAATCTATTCCAAAATAATACTATTTGTTTCATTTTATCATTTCTTTAGCTCATGAACTAAATGTAAATTCGGAATATCATGACATTTTACTTGGATTGTTGAAGCAGGCTGGTATTGATGTAAACTTCCACTAAAGTAAACATAGGATAACCATAAGAACAATAAGCTCTTCTTATCAGCAAGTGTCAAGTTGGTAGTGGAGTTTTATTTCTTATTGTATTTTTTAGGCTTTAATTGTATTGTAATTGAGATTATAAAACTTACATATATCCGTCGCTGAGCGTATTTCATTTTTATAGTATTGTATAAATTCTGTATTTATACCTTTGAATCATACCTTCATTTCGAGCTATAGTAATTGATGCACATATCAGAGACCTCTGTCGCATTAGGCTTTAGAGATGTATATTAATAAATATGTATTTGACACATTCTAAGAATAAATTCAACAGAGATGCAGATTGGTATACCCGTAGCTTGTTGCGTTCTTTCTATATTTATAATAATCGGAAAAGCGTATATTCGATAAAGTTTCTGTATCATTTTCAGGGTATGTTCTGCCAGACTTTTGTTTTTCCATTCAGTACCTTCAAATATATTATAAGCATTTTGACCGTTGCTTTATTGTTTTTTCTTAAATTCTTTTTTAGTAATTTCCTTATGTTATGTCTCAATTGGAATCATAACAGTTGTTTCTTATAACTTATGCAATAATATGTAATATCCTGTAAATCAGATATGCGATAAGCCGACCTAAGCCGATAGGTCGGCTTTTTTTATACTGTAAAGTTTGCTATACAATAGATCTTTGAGTTGAAATATGAGTTTAATTTGCATCCAGTTTAATTAATGATTTTTTTTATGGCGAATGAAAATTTTATATTGCTCCCTAAATCTATTTGGGAGAGTGTTTGCGATGATATCGCAATTATAAAGAACAGGTTAGAAGTAATTTGTCCTGCTGCAGATTGCGATGAGTATTTGTCAAGTGAGGAAGCAAGAAAATTTCTTGGAGTCTCCAAGCGCACGTGGCAGACTTATAGAGATCAACATAGAGTGCCTTTTTCACAGTATGGAAGAAAAATATATGTCAAGAAGGCTGATTTAGTATCGTTTATGGAGAGTAATAAAATATGTTAAATGAAAAGAACGGAGTTAAGTCCTGTGACCGGATTATTTTCGGAGCAGGCAACCGCTTACGCAGTGGCTATAATTGAGTTTATTATTAACCCTTTAAATTTTAATGAAATATATGAAGAGAATAGAGACGTTTAATTTTGAACGTAAATCTGAAAATGAGCATCGTAGATCAATCATCCGAATTGGAAATGCATCATATTCCGGAGACAGGCCATTCAGGGATACTGTGAGTTTTGGTAGTGCTTGTGCGTATACAGCTTTATTGGGTTTAGGTATATGCCTCATTGGTGATACTGTAAAAGGCAATAACAAAGTGAATCGAGATATTCGTCTGGAAAATGCAAAGACAGACAACAGAATCCGTTATGAGAATGCTTGTGCTGAAAATACCATGCGCATAGATAACAATCGTAAGAAGAACAAGATAGAAGAAATGGAGGCAAGATTAAAATACTCTAAGTTCAATAGTCAGCTACGTCCATCCAGAGGAATAGTAACCAATGTATGCTCAGTTAATCCCAGCAAGTGGATTAGCGATTTTGAGGCAAAGTTTCCTACACCTGACTTTTCCAAGATTCCCGTGCTTGGTAAAATAATATCAGGTTGCCCGGATGGATATAAAGTACCGATGGCGTTACATTTATTGACGGCAATGGGAGCCATATGCTTTTCAAGAGTAAGATCTGTGTATATAGACGGAAGGAAACATGGTCCTAATCTACTATTGATAGTGGAAGGGGAAAGCGGTTCTGGAAAAAGTTATTTTGCTTCAATATACAAGGATCTCTTTCTTGAAGTGATTGAAGAGGACAGAATCAAATATGCCAATGGTGGTGCAAATACTATAATATCGACCGCTGGCATTGATATATCTGCTCCTAAATTTGCTGAACTCCTTGCTAACAATAAAGATGTTCATAACTTTATCATGGAAACAGAGTTTTCAACTGTTGAGAAAGTTTTTTCAAGAAACTCAAGTCTTGATTCGGAAATTCTGCGGAAAGCTTTCGACAACGAGCAATATTACAGAAACCGTTTCGGAAAGGATCAAAGCAATGGCATTTTCAATGTATTCATGAATTGTTCTTTTACCGGGACACCTCAAGCTATAAACAGATTCTTTAATGAAAACGAAGTTGAAGGTGGAACAGCAAGACGCTTCTGTTTCTCTATAATTCCTGAGTCCGGTAGAGAACTTCCAGATTTCAAGTTCCCTCAAGACAAAGAACTTAAGGAAATTAGGGAGAAAATAAGGTCATGGAGACATACCTATTGCTTCAACCATGATAATGAAAAAGGAGATAACCCCTGTAGTGAGTATGTAGTAGATCTTGACTATGTAAAAAAAGCTCTTAAAGTATGGTTATCTGGGCAATATGACCTGTATGAGCATGACGGGATTAAGGAACGTAAGGAGCATCGGAATTCCATAACGGCTATCGCATTTCACTATGCAATAGTTTTACATATGTTGCTTGTAGACTTCAACAACAAAAAAAGCAATAAGGATAAGGTTGTAGAAATTACTCTGTATATTGCCAACTACTGCATGGAAAGGTACATTACCAAGTTCTCATCCTCTGCTGCAGTTGAGCCAAATAATATAGAAGCACAACACACCGTAGAATGTCCGGCTGCAATTTCAAAAACTGTGATTCCAGATGAAGTCCTTGAGTCTTGTTTAAATAGGAGAGGCACAACTGGTGAAAATGGGAAACCAATAGGATTAGGCACCATGGCAAAAGAACTTGGGATAAAGAAATATGAACTCAAGAATGCATTAGGAAGATATAAAAAAAATAAACGATGAATATAACAAAAACGCACCTCTCGTTGGGTGCGTTTCTTTTTTATATGGCTTATTTTTTTTTGAGGGTGTATTTATTGGCGGATAAGGTGTAAACAGTCTGAATAATGGGTGTAGGATGTAAAAAGGTAGTGTGTAGGAAGTTTTTTACGAAGATGAATATTTCTTCTATTGTTCAGTATATCAGGTGCTTATAAAATAATATGATAATCTTAATGAGGGGTGTAAACCATCTACACCCATATGGATGTTCATTGCACTGTGAAAAGTCATTAGTACATTATAAGCCAATTTCAATATTTGGGGGTATAACGATTGAAATGCTGCTACTTGTCCACTTTTTGAGGCCGACAGTTTGATGATTGAAATACCGCAAAAATACAGGTTGAAATGCCACAAGAATACCGATTAAAACACCACAAAAACACCGATATGCGCGGCTTGTCGTGGTGGTTGGCCAGCCACTCTTCAAATGAGTCAGAAATCAGCCATGTCAGTTGCAAAAGATTATGTCAACAGTGTTTGTGAGAATGATATCTCCAGGGTTGATGGTAAACAACGTAATCCTAAAATAGTACGGCAAATAATGAGGTCGTATGCAAGGAATATCAGCACACTGGCAAAAGAAATAGAAGACGGTGCAAAACATCTGTTGGAAATCAGACGTCTTATTCAGGAATATAACAAGACGGAGAAACAAGTCCCATTACGTGAACCGGATTTTTTAATAGTTTTGACAGGTGGTAAAATGGCCTATACAAGAACAGATGGAGTACAAGTCATACCGCTTGCTTGCTTAAAAGATTGATATTATGTAGTATCTGAAAGTTGGATTCCACAAATGTATATATATCAACCGGAGATAAGTCTAAAAGGTGAACAGTCAGATAAACAGCATACCGATTGCATAATGGTTACTCCTTTTTCTTGGGGGTGTATTTATCTCTGTATGGGGGTGTAAACTGTCTGAAAAACGGGAGTAAAAGGTAAAAAGTAGGGGTGTAGGAAGTTTTTTATGATAAAGAATTGTTTTAGCTATTGTTCAGTATATCAGGGATTTATAAAACGATGTGATAATTCTAATAAGGGGTGTAAACCCTCTACACCCCGATGAATAATCATTTTGGAGCTAAGACTTCCATAAAAAATATCCTTTTGCCGTCAGAATTCATCCTCTGTATTTCATGGATTTCCATATAGTCATATAAATCCGTAGCCTTGGCAGTTTTTCCTGCCAGTCCGAGTCTGTCATATATTCCCCGGAGTTTGACTTTAACTTCAGCCTTTGAGTAAATGGAACCAATCCTGAATTCTTTCATGCATTCCTCCTTTATCCTATTAAGCGCAAGAAGGAAGTCACATTTCTTGATTGCATCATCTTCCCTAAAATCAAGACTATATAAAACATCGAAGCCCAAGGTTTCATACCAATAGTGATATTCTAAATCTATAAACGGATTCTGTAATAAAAAACATGAGTATTGCGGATAATTTTTTCTGAAGTATGAATATCCTTTAAGCCTGTCTTTGTGGTGTGCATTATAAAATCCCCTTTCAAAATCACTGATATCCTTAGGACGATTATCGATGTTAAGTGCAGCCTTTATACTTGTTAGTAACTGGCATGAGTTATTGTAGTAATAATTCCTTTGAAACCACCTGTTCCATCTTGACACCATGACCAGATAATTAATAGAAAGAGAAACTTTTCCGTTATCATATATAAGATCAACATAGTCTGCTGTAAATTTCTTGTCGGCTGCTTTATCACGGTATAATTCAATAAGGAGATCTTTACATTCATCAGTGGATTTGTTGTATGTTTCGATTATCCAATTAGATTTTTCCTCCATCATGTTCTGCAGTTGTCTGAATTCCTCCTCAGAAACAGTTTCCGGATTTATCTTGTAATATATTGTCGCATCATTTTTAAATGGATTAGCATCCAGTCTTTGCCTTCCAAGAATCTGTGGAATATCAATTATAATGTCCAGCATCTGCCATTCTTTTCCAGCATTTATAAATATATATGTACTGGCATTTGTAGAATAAAAATCCACTCCCTCGAAAGATGCCTTTGTACAGAATGTAAAAGTCTTGTTGACCGGATTAAGTCTGTCCGTACAAATATCTCCGATTGAAAACCCTTTCGGAACATTTGAGCTTTTGCTTTCAGAACACAATATGCATACTTCATCAGGTTTAAGATTGTTTTCCATGATAATGTTCCTTATAGACCTGACCTCATTGATAAAGATACATGCCTCCCTTGAATATACAATGTTCCCGTCAATAATCTTCCTTTCAAAATAACCGGTCTGTCTATACTTCTCAATAATATTCCTGCAAAGAGATTCTGCATTTTCACCCTTCTTCATCATTCTTTCCTTCAGTATAGGTTCCCTGATTACACCAGGATCCCATGATAATATGTATTGAGGAATCTCTTTAAGTTGTGGAATATAATCAAGAAATATTTCCGGTATAGGTGTGGCAGACATATAGCATATTCTATTGACCTCACTGTTAAGATATGCAAGGAAATTCATGCCTGTACTACCTTTGAACTCAGCATCTCCCAACAGACATTGAAATTCATCCACGACAAATATAAACCTGTCAGTTAGTCCTGATGACTTGATAACAGAAATGACCTTCTGTGAAGAATCAAGTGTAACGAAAATCTTTGCAGGTTTTGTCCGTGTAAAAGGAGTATTATAACAATGTGAATCCAGATACATTTTCAATTCCCCCATTTTATGTGATATCTCCTTCTGTCTGTTATTGCATAAGGGAACATGAAATAAGAAACTCTCCTGATATTGCCTGCTTTTGACTTTCAGAACAGGCAGACGTGGAGAAATGATTACTACATCAAGGTTTGAATCAAGAAACATGGATGTTCCCCCACAACCTGTAATTGTTTTATTAAGAATGAACTTATCATGTAGAGGCAGGATATTGTTCAAAAGATTTGGATAATCACTCATATACCTACATCCATTAGGCATATTTATATTTTTAATCATAAAGCTCTAAGTTTAGTTCAGACTCTATTAAAGTAAACGAGTAAGCAGAATGCATCAATATTTTTTCTTTAATACAACATTTTATATATAAGTAATAATCCCTTTTTTAAGAAAAAAAGTTGCATAATCTAATATATTTCGTTAGTTGTAGGCTCACGCCGCATGAGTGTATAAAGAAGAGTAATATTAATATGAGTATTATATGGCCTTCGGTTAACTATGAAATTATCATTTCAATATCTTAAAATCCAAAGTTCCAAAATTTCCGTATTCTCTCTTATAAGCTCTTCCTACATGTCCAAGTATTTCATTTCTTGACATAGTATCATCTTCCCAATGACTGACAAAATATTCTTCTGCCAAAGATTCATCTATCCCCCATTTACACATCAGACATGCAAGTCTGAATATACTGTTAGCCCTATTACCGACATACCAATATTCCGGATTGTTCTTCTTCCATGTAGAATTCATTATACTGATTATACTTTTGTCAGAGAATCTTCTTTTTATATGTATTCCGGTTTGTTCATTATCTTGAACATCTTTGATTGAAGGAATATAATGGTAAGGTATAGCATTATTATTAACCCATATATCCGGATCATAGCTTAGATAATTACGCCTTGCAATATCCTTACAGCTGAGATCCTTACTGGCAACATCAAACTTATTCAATAACTGTTCATACAAGTCCCTGTGAAATTGTGGGTCCTTGTTATCATGTAATACAATGGCTTTCAGTCCATGTCCGCTTGGCGTTGTAAATACACACTTTACACATGAGGTTTTTATCAGCCTGTTGCGAAGATGTACTAAATCATCATAGTTGTCTATATGGTCAAAGTCTAACGCTGTAATACATGAATACCCTGTTAGTCCATTACTGCTGATTTCAGAAAATGTACCGTTATATGCAACAGCAGGGAGAAATCTGTATTTTAGGTCCTGCAGATCTATTGGATTGGTACTTCTAAAAAAATCAATAATCTGTTTTAATGTGTAATCTCCGTATTTATTGTCATGTAGAATAAGATTACCATTCCTGATAGTACATATAATTTCATCAAGGCTTTTTGTTTTCAATCCATACTTAGTATGATTGATTCTTTTTAAATATGTTATCTTCATTATTATTATGTTTTTTCAGTTATAAAGATTTAGGGCTTTTTGAGAGGGAGTGTTTTTACATATTTGTATTGTCATTTTGATGAGTCATTCGAAGTTTTTGATTTTCCAGTAATACAGGACACTGGAGGAATACAGGATAATGGGACATAAAAAGAAGAAAATCCAACTCTGGCTTCCTCCCTTCAATCTGATAAAGCAAAGGAGTCATCAATGAAACTTTTATCTATACTTGACGTAGAGGTCGGAAAACGAAAGTAGGAGGAAAACTACTTCGTTTTTCTCCTACTTGATTATAACTTATACGCTATTGCGAAAGGTTGTACTTATTTTTCTCCTCTCGTCTTTTATGGATAGCATGACACGGACCCGGTATAGTGCTGGCACGTGCTGGTTCATAGGTCTTCTGGTCCTTGTTATCTCTGATAATCGCCTTAAGGTACGTTTGTTAGTATTGGGTCTTCAGTCCAGGTGGAAACCATGTTAAGGGCTTTGGCTTCGAATGCATTGCCGCTTAATGAAACAAATGTGTCTGTGTTTCCATTTCCATTGCTGAAAATCCAGTTTGCCACTAATCCATCTTTCTCTTCTGTCAGCAATAAGCCATTTTGGTTGGATATTTCGTCTGCATTCAATGCCTTGTCCCAGATGCGAGCATAGGTGATGCTTCCGTTAAGCCAGCGTTTCCCGCCGGACTGCCCTATGTCGAAATTTTCCGTCAGATCAATTCCTTTCAGGTCGTCTAGTTTTCCTGCCTTGTATCCGAATTCTTCTTTTACACCGTTTATATATAAAGCAATCCTTTCGTCTCCAGTCTTACTGCCATCCAATACTACAGCCACGTTATACCATTTATTCTTTTCAATCTTATTTGTACTTTCGTATCGTATGCCACCTTTATCGTCTGCCGCTAGTTGCAAATAACGGTCGTCTTGGTTAGAGCCACCCTTGCGTACATCTACTCGCAGTAGGAATATCTTTTCTATTCCCATAACCGTGTTGATGCGTGCATCGCTGCTTCCGTTGAGGTCATCAATCTTTATGCGTGCTTCGAATGTTATCGAATTTAACGAAGTAAGATTTTGGGCTTTCTCACCATCTATTTCAAACGGCACTTCAAAACTGTTGTTACTTCCAAGGTTTACCACCTTGTCTGCTTCAGAAACTGTTATAGACAAAGTAAGTTCCTGCCCTTCTTGGTCACTCACGGTGAGATCAGTAGTGCCAGCTTTCAGTCCAAGTAAGCTGAAATTGTTATCATCTACTTTTTCAATCCTTACTATCGTATTGTCAGTTGCCTCCATAGTGTAACCACCGTTACCTTTCTCTACGGTAATTACTATTTTATTGTTTACACCTACTTTGGGTGTCAGGTTCGATACGTCTATCGAGACTGGATTGATTTTTACGCTAACTGTAGCCTGTTTTCCTTTGGCATCTGTGAATGTTATAGCAGTTTCCCCTATTTTCAGTCCTCTTATAGTATAGTAAGGCCTTAGTTTGTCTGTATTCTCTACGCTGATAACAGTTTCGTCTTTTACGGCGTATGTAAGTTCATCGTTGCTCGAAAAGTTGCCCATTGTGACAATCAGTTCTTTTTCCTCGTTTACTTCCATTTCGATGGTCTGTTCGTTGAACTCTAGTTCAAACAGTCCAACATTTACGGATATATCTGTTTTTATGCCTTCCGCGTCAGTCACTTCCACAGTGGTCGCTCCATTTTGTATTCCACTTTTGATTGTAATCTGTTCACCGTCTACTGTGGCTGTGGCAACTTGTTCGTTATAGCTTTTTACGGAATATCCCCCGTTGCCAAGCATAACGTTCACGTTTACTTCTTCGTTATGCCCTATGCGTACTACTGGTTTGTCCACAATTACTTCATAAAGATCTTGTTGTACTTCTATGGCATCTTCCTTACCGCATCCAGTGTTTGCAATTAGTATTACGCACAGGAGCGACAATCCTATGTATCTTAAAAATAGTTTCATATTTTTCTTTATTTAAAGTTATACGTATTCAGTAAGGTAAGTTTATAAGAATTAATAATTAAGAGTTCCAAAACTCACCTTACTGTCTCGCTTTACCATCCAGGATTTTGTTCAATGGTAGGTGTCTTTTGCAATTCGCTTTGGCGGATTGGAAATAAGTAGTGTTGTATGGCGAATGTACGTTCTTCTACGCAAAAACGTTCCATTCTGTATTTTACACCATCTATTTCAATCTTTCCGTTATTATCCTGGACAGGGCGCATGCCGTTAATCATTCTTTGGCAGCGCGGCAGCGGTCCGTTGTTTGCAGCCCAATATTTTTGTGTCCTTTCAGAGTTGTCGCTTCCGCTTGATCTCCATATGCTTTCTTTCGATAATTCCTCCCTGCTTGTAGGCTCCAGGTATAGTCGGCATGTCCAAGGGCGTTTCCCTTCGTAGAAAAGTTCTACCCGGCGTTCGCGTTTGATGTATTCGCGCATCAAGTCTTGGTCTGTTTTTACTGTCGGTGGCATTGGCTTCATAAAAGAGCGTGCTCTTACCTCGTTCACCAAGTCGTATGCTTTATCAATGTCTTCACCCAGTTCGTTGCAAGCTTCAGCATATATGTAGATGAACTCCGGAAGGCGCCAGATGGCAGGAGCATTTATACTGAAGTTACCAGATTTGTTCCATGACTCCTGTTGGAATTTTCGCAGGTAATACCCCGTAGTGGTGGCATTGGTTGCTCCTATCTGGTCAGATCCGGTTGCAGTATTCAGCGTTTTCTGTTCGTTGTTATTGTTGCGGTATGGCGCACCATGATAAATGACATCACGATAGAAGCGTGGGTCGCGAGTACCTTTGGCATATGGATTTGCGTCATCATAACCACCCTTACGTGCTTCTGCCGAATATATCGGATAACCGTAATCACCTACTATGTATTCATATTCGTCTACTTGTTCCTGAACTGGTTGTTGACGCGAACTGCCTTCGCGACTTGGCGGATAAATATCCCCTTGCCAAGCCTGGTCTTTGCTTTTAGTCATAAAGAACACGTATTCGTTTGCAAATGCGTCCATATCGTAGAACATGTCCCAAAGGCGTGCATAAACGCGACTGTCGTTTAAGTTCCCTCCGGCAGGATCTTTAAAATCGGTTTCGTCGTGTTCTTCATAAAGGGAATATCGTTTTGTCCCTCCAACTTCAAAGTTCAATACAGCATCAGCTGCATCTTTTGCTTTTCTCCATCTGTCCGCGTCGTAAGCATATTCGCTTTCAAAAACACGGCTCAATGTATATCCGTAGTCGGATGCACCATTCCACAGCGGGGTTGCCGCTATCCAACGCACGTAAGCGATAAGTCCCAGACACGCACCTTGGTCTACCCGTCCGAAGTTTTCGGAAGTCTTTATGTATTTGTTTGGCACCATTTCGAATGCAGTCTGTGCATCTGTCACGATTTTTTCAACAATTGAGTGTACTGACTCTTTTTTGAAGTCCATGTTGTCGCCGGTGTGTATCACCCTGTCGATATACGGGATCTCGCCGTACATTCGTGCTAACAACATGTGGAAATACCCTCGCATAAAGTACATTTCTCCGATGCGTTTTCTCAAATCACCATCCTGTTGCGGGTTGTCGGGTGTGTCATATTTCTCCACGTTTTCTATTATAAGGTTTGTTTTGCGGATTCCTTCATATAGGCTTTCCCAATACTGCCCACAGCTGCCGGGCAGTGAGTTTGGATTCCATGCACCGTTGTTGAAGTTGTTGGTGATGTTTCCCTCCACGTTCGTACCTTCACATTCGTCGGTAATGGCACTGTTGCTGAAATGTTCGAAGAACACCAATGGACGGTCGGCTTTTTTGGCAGCGGCATACACATCCGATACCATGCCGTTCACTTTCTCGTAGCGAGAGAATGCGTCAGCCTCCGTTATTTTATCGTCATCGTCACGGTCAAGATAGTCGCTGCAAGCGGTAAAAACAGACAGCGTTGCGGACAATAAAAATGCGTGTATTAATATATATGATTTTCTCATGTTTGCTTATATTTAGAATGTAACGTCTATACCAAAATTGAAAACTTTCTGTATCGGATACCAGGATGCACCGTCTCCTGATTTTGTTTCAGGGTCAATGTCCACATCTCCCAGCTTGTCGAATGTAAACAAGTTCAAGCCTTGCAGGTAGATGCGGGCTTTTTGTATGTTCAGCTTGTGTAGCCATTTTGGAGATAGATTATAGCCTATTTCCACGTTTTTCACGCGTAGGTACGAAGCATCGTACAGGAAGAGGCTGCTATTGCTGTTCTTGTTATTGTCGTGTGTGCCATAATGCAGGGCCGGATATTTTGCGGTTTCAGCCGTTTCCGGTGTCCAGCGGTCTAGGTGCATTTTCTTTACCTTACCTATCTTGTCTTGGTCGAATTGCGGAAAATCATATACAGCTGCCCCATTTAGCAATATTGAGGTCAGTGTGGCACCTTGCAGCAACACGCTGAAATCGAAGTCCTTATATTGGAATCCGAATGGAATACCGAACATCAGTTCAGGGCTTCGTGGGTTTCCCATTGCGGTACGGTCCTCGTCGTCGATTACTCCGTTGCGATCCAAATCTTTGTAAACGGCATCACCCGGGATAAGTGTTCCCCAAGGCTGATAGCCAATTTCGTTCAATCTGTCTGCTTCTTCCTGGTTTGCCACGAAATGGTCGAATACATAGACGAAGTTCTCATACAGCCGTTTCCCGGTTTCTTTGCGCCAATGGTTTTGGCGTGCCACTTCTGCTTTGTATTTTAGACGGTTGCGTGCGAAAGTCAGGTTAGGACGGATGTAATAACGGAAATCTTTTCCTATTCTGTCGTTCCAACTCAGCTCTATATCCACTCCACGGTTGGTCACAATCCCCAAATTCTGAAACGCCGCATCTTTTCCTACGATATCGGGATATGCCATAATGCCGTCGCTGCTCATATCAGTGATGATATCGAAGCGATATTCGTGGAAAGCGTCAATTGTCAGCGACAGGCGTTGGTTCAATGTAGTGAAATCAATACCCACATTGAGCTTCCTTGCCTTCTCCCATGTTAGGTTCTCATTTGCCAAGTTACCTTCTGCCGTACCTCCTACGTTAGTTCCGAAGTTGTTTCCGAAGTCATATCCGCTACCGCTGCCGTAAAATGCGAGGTAAGGAAAACGGCTACTTACGTTGTCGCTACCAACAAGACCATATGAAACCCTCACTTTCAGGAAGTCTATCCATGATGATGTGTCGTACATGAAAGGCTCTTCCGAGATTACCCATCCCAAGGAACCTGCCGGGAAGAAACCATAACGTTTGCCGGGAGCGAAGTTTTCAGAACCGTTGTAACCGAAGTTGAACTCTAACAGATATTTCTGGTTGTAGTAGTATGCCATGCGTCCAGTAAGACCTTGGCTACGGTAAGTCAATTCGTTGTTCACAGTGCGGTGGCTGCGATTAGCAAGCAACATTGCAGTCACTTCGTGCTTTTCGTAGAAAGTATGGTTATAGTCCAAACGCACTTGATAATAAGACCGTGCGTCTGATGCGTTGTGGCTGAATCCGTTGCTTATGGTCTGGTCTATGTCGTACTTGTTTCCCGTCTTGTATGCTCCGGTGTAATGTCCTCCTTCCATATATACGTCCGAGCCTTCTATCGGCATGAATGTGGCATATTGCGGGTATTCTCTGTAGCCGTCCTTGTAAGTATCCAGTTTGCGATTTATCCAGCGTCCTTCTGAGGCATCATATGAGAACATCACTTCTGCTTTAAGTCCTTCGGTAAGGAACCCCATGTCAAGGTTCATAGCAAAGCTTCCGTTCAGGTAAGTGTTTTTCTCGTTAAGGTAGCCGGTACGGGTCAATTCGCCAAGAAGATTGAAACGATAAACATTGTCACCGTACAGCATTCCGTAAGGGTTCTGCTGGATATACTCCTCGTTTTGCGGATGCGAGTTCTCCTCAACGAGGATTGGAAGATAAGGCGGCTGTGTGGCACAGATTGTCATAAGACGACTTGCCGTTGTTCCAGGAGCATTACGGTCTGTAATGCGAGCACCTAAGTCCAATTTCGTACTCAGATATTTGTTGATATTTATGTCTATGTTAGAACGGAAATTGTAGCGACTGAAGCGTGTCTGTGTATCATACTCGCTCACGTCGGAATACTTATAGTTGCCTCCTTGTGAGAAGTAGTTAGCCAACACATAGTAGCGCGCCCTGTCCGTACCGCCTCTTATTGACAGGCTGATGTCCTCTTGCATTCCCGGCTTGAATGCAAAATCATAGTAGTCCCAGTTGTATCCCAATCCGTCAGAATTGTCTCCCTTTGCCCTGCGGAAGTTGTCTATGGCTTCTTGTGAGAACAGGCTGAGACTGCTGATATCGGCTCCAGTCATTTTGGCGTCGTTCAGTTTTGCCTCGTTGTATAAAATAGCATAATCAGCTGAACCTAAATATTCAGGGAAGCCTATGGGCTGGTTAATGCCGACAGAAGCCTTCAGATTAACCGTTGCCTTTTCCGCTGCTTTACCTCGTTTGGTAGTGATGACAATTACACCGTTTGCTCCACGGATACCGTATGCCGCCGTTGCCGATGCATCTTTCAGGATTGTGAATGTCTCTATTTCGTCGGGGGCGAGATAGCTCATGTCGCGTTCTATACCATCGACTATTACTATTGCACCTTGGTTACCATAAGTGGATTTACCACGTATGAACAGTTCGCTTTGGTCCACTCCCGGTTCACCTCCGGCATACTGGTTTACAATCAAACCCGGCAAACGTCCCGCAAGTGCGTTGTTGATATTTGCTGTTGGGCTTTGTGTCAGGTCTTTTGTAGTAATGGTAGCCACTGAACCCACCATCGTTTCTTTACGTTGCTTTGTATAACCTACCACGACAACTTCCTGAAGGGCTTTGGTATCTTCATTCAACAATATTTTCAGTTCTTTGCCAGTTCCGGGTATAACTTCTTGCGGTTGATAACCCAAATATGAGAATACCAATGGTGCTTCAGCATATGGCAGGCTAATGCTGAATTTACCGTCTATGTCTGTAACGGTTCCCGTATTGGTTGAACCTTTCATTATGACGGACACACCGATAAGAGGGATGTTGGTAGCTTTATCCAAAACTACACCGGTTATTGTAACCTTCTTGCTTTGTGAAATCTCCTTTACAGTTTCGCATTCGGCCATGACCTGTGCCGGAATACCTGCTAATAATGCACAAGAAACAGTCATCAGACATATATTTCTTTTTATATGTATCATTTTTTTAATTTTTGTAGTTTTTTTTAATATTAGTTTGTAGATTTAAGCTTAGTTTGGTTGACCTCATCTTGTAAATTAGTTATGTAAAGGTCAAATTACTAAAAACTAAGATACTTGCAAACTCAAGAAAAATTATTCTGCTCCTGTTGCGAAGTCCGGTCCTATCCAGTTCGCTTTTTCTGTTTCTTTGCCCTGTACCCAGTCTTCATAGCGAGCGCGGATTTCAATAAGTGTAGCTCCAGGTACCTCGGCGTTAAGCGATATTGTCAGTCGGTTCTCGTTGTCGTTTCTATTACCGAACTCAGGTGCTTTTGTCCAGTCGTATTCCCACACGTACCAACCTTCTGGATGTCCGTTTACCCAAAGCA
>ENA-OPRV01000592-OPRV01000592.1-human-gut-metagenome-genome-assembly--contig:-NODE-592-length-23861-cov-7.301605_pt1 | contig 23861 bp, 20 predicted proteins | sample MGYA00241896_ERZ501886 | MGnify/ENA primary metagenome ERZ501886 (study PRJEB25962, sample SAMEA2042452) | human gut metagenome | biome: human gut; feature: human-associated habitat; material: faeces... | reverse complement strand
CGCGAAAGGGTCAAGGGAGGAACTCCCTTGTGGGGTCAAGGGGCAAAGCCCCTTGGGTTCCCCTTTATTTCACACCGTATGGGCAGGCGGAAAAGACCGCCTGCCTGTGCGTGGTTCAGGAGGAAACATGTTTCGGAAGAAAAAGGTCGTGTGGCTGCTGCTGCTGCCGGGGCTGGCGGGACTGATGCTGTTTTATGTCGTCCCGTTTTTCGGGGGCATTTATTCGTCGCTGATGGACGGGTCGTTCGAGAACCAGTTCGTCGGGCTGGCGAATTACGAGCGGACGCTGCAGAACAGCATGTTCCAGCTGGGACTGAAGAACACATGGGAATTGTCACTGCTGTGCGCGCCGGTGATTTGGCTGCTGGCGTTCCTGCTGGCGGCAATGCTCAAAACGCTCAAAGACCGTTCAACGGCATTCCGAAACATTCTGCTGCTGCCGTATCTGATGCCGTCCTCTGCCATGCTGCTGATTTGGACGCTGATGTTCGACTACGGCGGCGTCATCAACCGCATGGTGGCGGCGCTGGGGATGGAGCGCGTGCTGTGGCTGGAGGGTGACGCACTCCGCGTGCCGATTGTGCTGCTGTATATCTGGAAGAACGTCGGGTTCTCGGTTGTGCTGTTCGCGTCGGCACTGTCGGCGGTGCATCCCTCGCTGTATGAATACGCCGCACTGGAAGGCGCGGGCTGGTGGACACAGTCGTTCCGCATCACTCTCCCGCAAATTATGCCGACGGCGTTCCTCGTGTTCGTGCTGGCGTGGGTGAATGCGTTCAAAATCTTCAAGGAAGTCTACTTTATCGGCGGCGCGTACCCGTCCAACGCGATTTATACCTTGCAGCACTTCATGAACAACAAGTTCGCCCGTCTGGAATATCAGGATGTGACGACGGCAGCGTATATCTTTGCCGTGGGCGTGATGGTGCTGTTTGCACTGATGTACCTGAGCAAAGCGGTTCGCTCGCCCAATAACTGAGGACAGGAGGCACATTATGGCGCGCAAGAAAAAAATCCACCATCGCCACAACCGCCTGTCCTTCGGCGGAAAGCTGGCGTTTGTGCTGCTGACCATCCTGTCGGCAGTCATCCTTATCCCGATTGTATTTACGTTCTTGTATTCGTTCTTCCCGCAGTCGGAAATCACGGCGTACCTGAAAGGGCGCGGCAGCTACGACACGACGAAGTGGCTGGACGTGCTGTATTCACCCGCGATGTTCTCGCTCCGGCAGTACTACAAGATTTTCATTGAAGAACCGTCGTATTTGAAGCTGTTCTGCAACAGCATGATGTACACCGGCGCGATTCTGGTCGGGCAGGCGCTCATTGTGCCGCTGACGGCGTATTGCCTGAGCCGCTTCCAGTTCCACGGGCGCGATTTGCTCTTCTTCTGCATTCTGGTTTTGATGATTCTTCCGTTTCAGGTCACGATGGCGCCAAGCGTCACGGTCCTGCGATGGCTGGGCATCATGGAGACACCGTGGGCGGTCATCCTGCCGATGTGCTTTTCGCCCTTCTACATCTTCCTCCTGCGCCAGTTCATGGTAGGCATCCCGAATGAACTGCTGGAGGCGGGCATGGTGGACGGCGTAGGCCCGGTACGCGGGTTTGTGCATGTGATTCTGCCAGTGTGCAAGCCGATTCTGGGCGCGGCGGCGGCGCTGTCCTTTGCGGACTGCTGGAACATGGTCGAACAGCCGCTGATTTATCTGGCGAACCACACCAACTTGCAGCCGCTGTCGGTTATGTTCAACCAGATCAGCACCGACCGGGCGGATGTCGCCTTTGCGGGCAGCGCGCTGTACATTCTGCCGACGCTGCTGATTTATCTGTATTTCCAAGAGGACATCGTCGCGGGCATTCAGCTTAGCGAACTCAAGTGACGGAGGAAAAGGAACGTATGAAGCTTAAACGATTCGCCCTGCGCGGGCTGATTGTGCTGTTCGTAGCGGTGGCGCTGTGCATGTTCTTCGCGCGGACGGTGCAGACCATCACGACGCCGAAGGTACAGCTCGTGCAAAGCACCTCCGGGCGCTTCGAGGACAAAATGACCTTCCGTGCGCAGGTGTATTTCGCGGAGACGGAAGAGTTCACCGTCAAGGAAGCCAAGGACATGAACATCACCGTGGATAAGCTCTATGTTCGCGCGGGCAACTACGTCAAGAAGGGCGACATCATCTTCACGGCGAAAACGCCCTCTTACGAGGAAGAAATCAAGAAGGTTCGCGAAGATTACGACGCGAAGAACAAGGAACTGCTGGAGCTGGACGTGCAGAACCGCAAACTGAGCAAGGAAAGCTACCAGAACACCATGTACCAGCAGCTGCTTGACGCGCAGGATACGCTCAGCGAAGCGACGTATGAGGCGCGTTATGCCGCGGCGAAGGAATCCGTTGTGCTGACGGGGGATGTTTCAACGTGGCAGAGCCAGCTTGCATTGTCCGGCGAGGTGTCCGATGACCTCAAAGCCGCCGTCAACAAAGCGCGGACGGCACAGGCTGCCTACGAAGAAGCGCGCGCAGCGTACTTCGCGGTGCTGGACAACAAGAAACTGAAGGTCTCAGACGACGTGTTCCAGTACATCACCAAGCGCAACGGGCTGATGGAGGAAATCGAGGATTTGAACCAGAAGATGGTGACGCTGACGGTGCTGGAAACGAGCCTGAAGGCAGTTGTTGCGCCGCGCGACGGCTACATCATCGAGCTGAAAGTGGCGGAAGGCGACACCTACGATGGCACGAAGGTTGCGTATGTGATGAACAAGGAGGACTGCGTGCCGGTGCTGCGCGCGCCGCTTGACAGCAATTCCACGCGCACGATTGCCGACGGGACACGCGCCGAAATCAGCAGCGACAACTACGGCAGCGAGCGCACCAACGTGGAAAAGACCACCATCGCTTCAGATGGCACGAAGTATCTGCAAATGCCGATGCCGGAAACGTACCTGAGCAGCGATTCCACCGCGATTCGCCGCTTCATGCAGGACGGTGGCGTGGACGTGAAAATCACCTACCGCGCAAAGAGCGCCACAACCCTGCTTGCGCCCAGCTGCGTCCGCTCTGACGGCGAATCGAACTATGTGTACGTCGTCGAGTATTCCGGCGGCGGCTTCCTCTCCGAGAACACGATGAAGGTCAAAAAGACCAGCGTGACCGTCATCGAGCGCAGCGACAGCACGGTCTCCATTCAGGAGGATTTGAGCTATCGTTCCATCGCCGACCGTGAAGACCGCGCGCTGGAGGACGGCGCGACGGTCATGGAGTATGTGCAGTGAAGAAGCTGGGAAAATGGTGGCAATGGGCGCTGCTGGCCGCCTTTGCTGCCGCGCTGGCGTTTGGGGCGGTTCAGGCAAAGCAGGTAGGCGACCATCTGCAATACCTGGTGCCCGCGCCCGCCCAGCAGACGGAGGACAATTCCGGCGAGGACGGGGACACAAAAGCAGCCCCGAATCAGCCGATTGCCGATCAGGTGAAGGCGCTGGAAAACGCAGCCGGTGAATGGGATACGACGACGATGCTGCGCTGGACAATCGGCGGTGTGATTGAAAAAACGTCGATATCCGGCGGAGACATCTCGTCGGATACGCGCGTGGAGCTGGTCGGAAAATATGGCTTTCAGGTGCGGCAAAAGCTCCTGCGCTACGGACGGCTGCCGTACGAAGAGGAACTGAAGAGCGGCCGGAAAGTCGCTGTGCTGGACGAGGACTTGGCGCTGAAGCTGTTCCGCGTCGCCGATCCGCTGGGGCGCAAGGTGTTCATCGGCGGCGAAAGCTATGAGGTCATCGGCATCGCGCGGCATTCCATGCGCGTCGGGGAATATCAGGCGTATACGGCGTATATTCCGCTGAACAGTGTGATTGAAACGTCCACAACCGTCGATGCCCTTTTGGTGGAGGCAATCCCGAAGCCGGGGACGGGCGCAAGCGTATCGTTCAAGTCCGTTGTGACGGGCTGGCAGAGCGGCGGCAGCATGTTCGACCTCGGCAAAGAGGGCATGAGCGCGACGCTCTGGCTGCGCGTGCTGCTGTTCCTTATCGGCATGACGGTGCTGCTGCGGTTCATTGCGTTCTTGAATGGGCGTGTGAAGCACTACGGCAAGCGCTATCGGCAGCGGCTGCAAGAAAAGTATGCCATCAGCTTGATGCCGGAGCTGACAGGCGCGGTGCTGCTGTTCATCCTTGGCTACGGGGTATCGGCGATTTTCGCGGCGCTGCTGATGAACTACATCATTCAGCCGGTATACACCTTCCCGGAGTGGATTCCAACGGTGCTGGTGGAGTGGAAGGATATTGCAAAGGCATTCTGGAACGTATGGCAAGACACGGCGGTGATGCAGGAACTGCGCACGCCGGAAATCCTGCGGCTTCGCTGGCTGGCGCTGCTGGTGCAGGGCTGCTCGGCGGGTGCGGGGGTACTGCTGGGTGTCCTCTACGGGCGGATGCGCTCGTCCCGTCAGCTGGTGGCGGACAGCGTGAATGCGCTGTATCATCAGGGCGCGACAGTCTCCGTCATCCACACGCGCAAGGTGATTGACATGACCGATTTGGGCTACGTTATCACGCTGGATGGCGAAATTATCCCGCGCCGCGCCAAAACCGTGCCGATGGTGCGCATCATCAACGCGGAAGCGATTCTGCGGCAGATGCCCGCCGGCAAGCGCGACGGCGCGTTCGTTCTGGAAGTGGTGGATGAGCAGATTCCCGCGAACAACGCGCGCTGGCTCATCACCTGTCAGGACGGCGAAAAGACGATTGTCGAAGCGAACCGCGACTGGGACATTCAGCTGCCCATTGCCGTGCTGACCCGTATCGTCTACGGTACGCAGACCTTCGCGGACTTCCTCGAATGCAACGCGGGTTATGACATGCGGATGCGTTCGCCCGCCATGGACGGCATGTTCGGCCACCACTTGACGATTGACGGGGGAGAAAAGTAAACCGATACGGCAAGAGCCGCTGCACAAAGGGACGTGCAGCGGCTCAATTTGGGTTTTCCACGGAATCTTGGGGAGCAAACAAGCGCTTCGGCGAAGCGCCAAAAAGCTGCACGCGGAAGGAGCAAGGAAGCGAGACCAACTCAATCGCGAAAAAGGGTCAAGGGGGGACTTCGTCCCTTTTCGTCTGTCCCTTGCAGGGTGCAGGGACAGCGTCCCTGCTGGGGTTTGGGGCAACGCCCCAACTGTTCCTCGTCCGACCAGTCCCAAGGAAGTCGCCAACAAAGGCGCAGGCAGCGAAGCGCCCCTGCCAGTAACTTTGCGCGTCCGCAGACGCGCCCCAAGCTGCTCTTCCCCAAGATTCCGTGAAGAACCAGAAAAAAACCGGGCAGGCCAGCCTCTGCCGACCTGCCCGGTTGATTCCTATTATCGTGATTACTCGCCCAGCGCGTATTCCGCCGCTTCTTCGCCCGCAATGCGGCCGAAGACCACGAAGTCCGCCACAGCGTTGCCGCCCAGACGGTTCGCGCCATGCACGCCGCCGGTCACTTCGCCCGCCGCGTACAGACCCGCAATCGCTGTGCCGTCGGCCTTGAGGACTTCGGTGTCCGTGTTAATCACCAGACCGCCCATCGTGTGATGGACGCCCGCCGTCACCTTGATGGCGTAGTACGGCGCGGTGTTCAGGGGCTGCGCGAAGGAAGTACGGCCGAAATCCGGGTCGTTCTTCGCTTCAACGTAGGTGTTCCAAGTGTTCATCGTTTCCGCGAAGGTCGCCGCGTCCACGCCCAGCGCTTCCGCCAGCTCCTCATAGGTGTTGCCCTGGAAGACAAAGCCGCGCTTGACATAGCCCGCGATGACCGAGGACTTGTCCAGCATCGCCTGATCGACCACCAGATAGCTGTAAGAGCCGGGCTGCGCGATTTCCGCCGCGCTCACCACGTCGCGCGTGCCAACTTCGTCGATGAAGCGCTTGCCATCAGCGTTAATCAGCACAGCGCCGTCGCCGCGCAGACCTTCCGTAATCAGCGCCGCGGTGTCAAACTGCACGGTCGGGTGAATCTGAATCTGATCCATATCCACCGTCGCCGCGCCCAGCGCCTGCGCCATTTCGATGCCCTGACCCTGCGCGCCCGCCGCGTTCGTGGTCATAAAGCCCTTGAGCGCGGGCACGAGCTCCGCCACCATGTCCAGATTCGCGCCGAAGCCGCCCGTCGCCAGAATAACCGCCTTCGCGTTCACGGTCACTTCGTTGCCCGTCGCGCCGACTGCCTTCACGCCAACCGCCTTGCCGTTTTCATCGGTCAGGATGGTCGTCGCGGTGGTTTCCAGCTGAATGGAAATCTTATCGTTTTCTTCGCAAGCCTTTTCCAGCAGCGGAATCATGTAGGAGCCAACCGCGATGGTCTTGCCTTCCGCGTTGACCGGGCGATGGATACGCTTGACGGATGCGCCGCCGAAGCTGCCCACGCTGGTCAGATCAATGCCGTATTTCTTCAGCCATTCAACGCCGTCCGCCGATTCGTCCGCCAGTTCTTCGACCAGTTCGGGATTGTTGATGCCCTTGCCGCCGATCATGGTGTCCAGTTCCATCAGCTCGTCGCTGTCGAAATAGCCGACCGGGTTTGCCTGATAGTCCGCCCACTGCTTTTCGACTTCTTCCGCCAACTTGGTGATGGTCACGTTGTCAGCATAAGTCGTGCGCGCGGTCTTCAGCGTCTTTTCCACGCCAGCGGATTCGCCGAATTCGTTTTCATCCTGCGCGGGAGTATCCGCCGCGTTCATGCCGCCCGTCGCGCGGACAGAGTTGCCGCCGACAGCCGCCTGACTTTCCAGAATGATGACGTCCGCGCCCTTTTCCGCCGCCGTCAGCGCCGCGGTCATGCCAGCGCCGCCCGCGCCGACGATCACGATATCCGTGTTATAGGTGGCGTCGTCCGCCTTCGCCGCTTCGGTTGCCGCATAGGTAGACCACTTTACCGTGTCCAGACCCGCCGCCGTGACGGCATCCAGCACAGCCATCTTGATTGCTTCGGACGTCATCGTCGCGCCGGAAACGCCGTCCACGTTCGCAGACTGTGCCGCCATGATGCGGCCCGGCATCGCCTCCACAGCAGCATCCGCAATGCCCGCCGTGTCGCCGTTCTTCGTCACTTGAATGTCCGTTACCACACCGTTTTCATCCACGGTCACGCTGACTTCGATGGCGCCCTTGCCGCCGATTTCGCTGTCACCCACGCCCGTGTACGTTCCCGCTTCCGCCATTGCGAAGCTGCACATCGTCAGCAGCATTGCAAGGCAGAGCAGCACGGAAGTCAACTTAGAAAGCATCGTTTTCATGCGCGTACCTCCTTGTTTTGCCATTTCCTTGAATGGCACAATTATGATACCACATTCCGCACCGCAGTTCAAGGGTTCTTGTCAATTTTTTAACACGGAAATTGAAAATTTTCGTGATTTTCGCTGATTTTCGCGTTGGAATAAAAAGAGACTGCGGAGCAAGAGCGCGCCGCAGTCTCTTTGCGTTATTCCGGGAAGTTGACGTATTCCGTTTGGATGAACAGATAATTGCCCTGATAGCAGACGATTGTCCAATCGCCCGCCGGATTCTGCTGAATCACCTGCACTTCGTCTCTGTAATGGACTTGCGCGACAGGTGTCGCATTCGCATCCGGCGCGATATACAGCGGCGCGCCTTCCTCCGGCGCATTGCAGACGGCGGAAGTCAGCAAATCTGAAAATTGCAGCGGCACATCCGCAAACTGAAATTCATCGACCCCAAAGTTCGCCTTGCCGTACATATATACATGATACGTTGATGTGTATCCGCCCGAATAATAGCTGTAAAGTTCAAATCCACGGTCATTTATAAACTCGATTGAGACAGAAGGCGATTCCCAGACGCCACCGTCAAGATAATACAAGTCATCGAACATGGATTCAAATTCGGTGTACAAAGTCAGCGAAAGTACATAGACCTTTCCCTCTGCATCCAGATAGTCGAAATACACCGTGTATTTCGTATCCGACGACGACACATTCTCGTCCATCGAGAAGTTGCGGATGGTCAGCTCCGGGCGGGTGAGCGCCTTGTCATTGCAGACGTCCACTTTCCATTTGCCATTGACCTTTTTGAGGATAATCAGCTGCATCGCGTCGTCTTTCCGCGCCACCACGGGGTACAGCTTGACGTTTTTCAGGAACGAATTGGAAGACAATTTCGTGTCCTCTTCCCGTGGATTCGGCTGATAGAGCGTCCATCCCTTGCCGATTTCCTTCTCCACGACCTGAATCAGCGTTTTGTTCGTCAGCTTGGTCATCCAGTCTGATGATTCAGCCGCTGCGCTGGCGGACAGCGCGCACGAAAGGCTGGTCAGCAGCAGTGCCGCCGCCAGTAGAAACGTCAAAATCCGCTTCATTTGCTTTCTCTCCTTACCCCCACGGCACATACTCATATTCCATGTACGCGATTTCGCCCGCGTCGTTCAGCGCAATCCGCACCGTGATGAACCAGAAGTCGAACGCCGCGTCCTCCTGCGAAACATCATACGCAAAGACGATTTCGCCGCTTTCGGGCGCTGTGCCATCCAGATATGCGCTGATGTACCACGCCCGCAAGTCGGTCACGGGAATCATACGCATGTCCGCATCCGTCATGCTGCTCAGCATCATAGCGGAAAAATCCGCCGCCAGCGGGAACGTCACCGTCTGTCCGTTATTGGCATACTCGCCCGTTTCACAGTCATCATCTGTCACAACCCGCTCGAAGCGCCCCGTCACCGCCGTGACGCAGTGGTTCTCGTCCTCCTGCCACTTGACGATTTCAAACAGGTCGTAGGTGTTCCCAGACGCATCGGTGCAGGTGTAGAACGTTGGCTGCGCGGACACCGGCAGAGGAATCTCCTGATAGACTGTCTCCGCGCTTCCCGCCATCCCCATCATCAGCATGATTGTCATCAGCGTCGTCAAAATCCGCTTCATGATAATTGCCTCCTTCGTCTGCGGCTTTCGCCTTGTTCTTGCTATTGTATCATCTTCCATGGAAAAAAGGAAGCGGCGAATTGGAACAGTTTTCCTTGACTAATCAATATTTCAGGCATATAATAATCGCTCATGACATACAGGAAACTGGGGGATGAGCGGCATGTCGATTTGGGAGATTCTGCTCCTTGGTGTCGGATTGAGCATGGATGCGTTCGCGGTGTCCATCTGCAAGGGCTTGAGCGTGAAGAAAGTCAAATGGCAGCATCTGCTGTGCGTGGGCGCGTATTTCGGCATTTTTCAGGCGCTGATGCCGACGCTGGGGTACTTCCTCGGCACGACGTTCTCCAATCTGATTGACCAGTTCGACCATTGGGTGGCGTTCATCCTGCTGGCGATTATCGGCGTGAACATGGTGCGCGAGGCGCTGAGCAAGGACGAGGATGAAACCAATGACGATTTCGGCTTCAAGACGATGCTGCTGCTGGCGATTGCCACAAGCATCGACGCGCTGGCGGTCGGCGTCACCTTCGCGCTGGAAGGCACGGACATCGCCCTCGCAGCCTGCCTGATTGGTCTGACGACGTTCACGCTTTCGCCCATCGGTCTGCTGGTGGGCAACCGCTTCGGGCTGCGCTACAAGAGCAAGGCGGAGCTGGTCGGTGGTCTGGTGCTGATTGGCATCGGCTTGAAGATTCTGCTCGAAGGGCTGGGGCTGTTTGGGTAAAATGTTGCTGGGGAAGCACGTGAAATGCTTCCCCGGCTCTTTTCTTTATCCGATTGTTCCCTCTCCCGTCGCGTCATCCACCCACACGACCGTCTGGTATTTATGCTGCACATAAACCACCGCTGACCAACGCGACGTCTCCGGGTCATACAGGCAGGAGTATGATGCTTCCTGTTCCCCTGCATTGAAGCCGCTCGCAAGCAGTGTGCGCACTGCAATCGCCTGCACATCATCCGCGGAAAGGTTCGTCAGGTTCGCGGACTGCACAAAGCCGCGCATCGGCTGGGCATTCGCCGCGTTCCATTCCACATACGTCCATGTCCCCATCGTCGCTAAGCGGGTCACTTCCGTATTCGCAGGAATCGCTGAGATCGCCGCGGCGGAGAACAGCGGGTCATCCGTCAAGTTGCTCGAAACCTTCGTCCACACCTGCGCTTGACTAAACTGCATATCGCTGACATTCGCATTCTTCGGCAGTGCGCTCTCCTGAATCCAGCCGATGCGCATGTGATCGCTGGTAATATCGTACTGAAGCATAATCCAGCCATTTTCCCTGCCGAACACCTGAATCCAGTCGTTTGTGGATACCGCCGCCTTGCCATTGCCGCCGCGGAAGTAGTTTTCGCCGGGTCCAGAATAGACGGCGTATTTCTTGTTTGACGTGAACTTGATGTTCTGCGGCTGGGGCAGGCTGTATTCGCCCGCCGACTGCGGAATATCCGGCGGCAGTGACAGCTGCGCCCGCGCCTTTTCCGGTGTCATCGGGATATTGTCCAGCGAGAACTCCGCAAAAGATGTCGGCGGCGTTACGCCCTCCACCGTGGTTCTGGTCGATTTGCTTCCACCGTCGGTGTATACAATCTTCAAGTACTCGATTTTGTTCTCATAGGGATAAATCCCCATCGAAACGCCGTCTTTTTCCCAGCCGATTTCCGTCACATACCAGTCATTGTTTTTCTTCGCCACGGTAATGTCGAAAACGGGATTGTAGCTGCTCTTATCGTTGTAATAAAGGTAATAGATGCCGTATGCTTCGGTGTAAACTGTCGGAATCCATTCTCCCTGTTTCACAACGCCGCTGGATTGCTTTTTGAGCACCCATTTGCCCGATGCGTTTTTCTCAAAGATACACAGGACATTCTTCTTCTCGCTGTGCATGAGAACAAACGCTGCCGAAAACCCGTGTTCGTCATACCAAGCGCACGCATCGTAACCATCCTCCGTCAGTTGGCTTCCATAATTCACGCGTCCGATTTCATACGACGACCACGCCGAGCCGTTCAGAATTTGCTTGATGCCATCGGGCAGCGTCGCGGCGTTTCCCGAATCCGCACTGGCAACCGACAACATCATCAGCATTACCATCCCCAAGACCATCAGCAAATTCTTTTTCATGGCAAATCCTCCATTTCCGTTTTGCCGTTTCATCCATATCAACGATTCACTTCCCACATTTCTTCCAGCCAATCAATTTTTTTGTTTTTCTTCGCGAAAAAGGCACTTTTCTGCCGTAATTCACGAAAAATTTTCCCCTTAGTCAAACATTCCCGGTGGAAAATACGTCTAAAGTGTTGTACAATGAAAGCACCTGTTATTGTGCGCGGAAGGGAGGCGGTCGGCGTGTGGAAGCGGCTGATGAGCGTGCTGCTCGTCGTGTTGTTGTGCTGCCCGATTTTCGCCGTCCGCGCGGAAAAAATCACGGCGGATGGACGCGTCAACCGCGCACTGCTCGTGGGCTGCGACCGCTTCCTCACCCAGACCGACACCACCCCCTCCTCCCGCAATAACGTCCTGCGCATGGCGGATGCCCTCTCCGGCGGCACACTTAACATGCAGACCATCGTCACCCGCGAGGACGGGCTGCCTTCCTCCGCCGCGCTTGTCGCCCTCATCCGCGAAACATTCGCCGATGCGGACGCGGACGACGTCAGCTACTTCTACATCAGCACCCACGGGCTGTGGAACACCGCCGTGAACGGGCTGATGACGCTCCTGCTCTCCGACGGCGAATCCGAGGAGGGCATTACGGCGTATGAGCTGCGCCGCGTGTTCGACACGATTCCCGGCAAAAAGGTGCTGCTGCTGGACGCGTGCCACTCCGGCGCAATGATTGGCAAGGGTGTGGAGAAGTCGTTCGAGAACCTGTTTGCGGGCGATAATTACTATGTCGTCTGCTTCCGGCGGCGAGGAGGAAAGCTGGTACTGGTCGGGCGAAGTCGGCGGCGAGCGGCTGGCGGGCGCGGGGTACTTCTCCGGCGCGCTGGCGGATGCGCTCTCCCGCACGGGCAGCTTCGGCGCGGATGAGAACCGCGACGGTGCCATCACCCTGACCGAGCTTCGCCGCCGCCTGCTGCAAAGCCACGGCGCATCCACCGTCCGAACCTATCCGGAGGACAGCGATTTTGTCCTCTTCACCTACGACTTGTCTGGCGTCAGCAGCCGTCGGCGCGAGACAAGCATCGAGGGCATCACCTTCAGCGGCGATACGCTCTCCGCTGATGCGCCCGTAATTGATTTTTCCTTCAACGTCGTCCGCACGGCGCAGGTTGCCTATCAGCTGGTCTATCGCCGTCAGGGCATCTGGGATTTCGACCAATCCACGCTGATTTACGACAACAACGGCGATTTCGGCAGCTACGCCATTGCCGGACGAACCCTATCCCCCGGCTTGAAGGAGCGCTCCATCACCCTGAACACCGCCGATGCGCAGTCCTCCGGCTATGTTCTCTTGCAGATTCTGGTGATTGAAAAGGGTCTGCCGAGCGTCGTCTGGTCGAAAGTCCTCTGCGTTCCGCCAACGACGGGCGACCCGGAACTGCGTGTGCATGTGCAGGACACATTCTGCTCCGAAAGCGGCGAGGAACTGACCTTTGTGGTGTATCATGGCGTTCCATGCGAACTAACGGTGACGATTGAGGATGAAACCGGCCAGACGGTGCGGCGATTGTCGTCACGGCAGGCATCACGCCCGGAGCAGCTGAGTGCACCGGGGTCGACGTTCTGCTGGAATGGGACGGATTCGCAGGGAAAGCTGGCGAATGCGGGTCTGTATCGAGTGCGCGTGAAGGCGTATGTTGGGACAGAACGGTATGAGGTGGAGAGCGGATGGATTTCACTCACGGAGATGGTTGGATAAAAAAAGGATAAACACGCGGGCAAAGCATGGAGAAGAAGCTAACTCAATCGCGCGAAAGGGTCAAGAATCCGGATGATGATATAATGAAAGGAAACAGGGCGGAAAGCCCGGAGCAACGGAGGAGGAGAAACGGATGAAACGGCTGCTGGGACTGCTGCTGGCGATGATGGTGATGATGGGGGGAATGGCAGGTGCGCAAGCATCTACGGATAACGCATCCATGCAGTTGATACGCATGAATCCGTTGGCGTTTCGTAAAGAACCTGTCGAACTTTACAGCGTGACGCACACACCGAACGGAAGTTTTGTGGTCATCTACTTTATCGAGGGCGAAAAATCAGAATTGCAAGAGATGTGGATGGAACTCTTTGATTCGGTGGGGACATCTCTTCTATCTGCTAAACTTGGGGAATTCGACCCAAACGGTGAAAAAATTCCGCATGGGCAAATTATTTTGAAAAAAGACCGCTTTATATGTGAATACTATCCGGACATAACTTCGATGGAAGTATGTACACAAACGGTATACCGTTATACGGGAAAGCGGATTCAGAAACCGACTATAAAAAAGTTGAAATTTGGGGCTGCTCCTTATGCACAGCATGTCGGCGATTATATGGTTGAAAAGCAAGCGCATTCGGAGGATGAAACGCCATTTCGCACGGTAAAAATCACACATATTGCAAGCGGGAAAAGCAAAAAACTGATGATATATGATTGGTCATTTTGCGCTTGTTCTGATCAAGACGGTAACTTGCTGATTGCACAGCAAAATGAAAAGGGAAATCTGGAAATAAGAAGCTACAATGCAGCGATGCAAGAAAGTATTGTTGAGTTAAGCGGTGATTTTCTTCAGAATGAAAATGTTCGAGATGCTGCTTGCATCGGTCAAACGGCATACATGAGAATCCGTTTAACAAATGAAAAATCGGAAATCCTTCTCTATGATATAACGCAGCAAAAAATAACCGACAGCCAGACATTGCTTGCAGTAGATGATAACAGCTATATTGCTGAAATCAAGGCTGCTGGCGCTGTCTTGCTGTCGGTAGATGGCTACTGGAATAGAGAACTGCAACGGCAGAAGTATCAAATCAACCTGCTAAATGAGCATTTTGAGACTTCAAGGCTACCGTTGCAGCATGAATCATGCCTTTACATATTCACCGATGTGGAACAAGCGGATGTTACAACCATCGAAATGGATGAGAAATCTCATTCCTATTTTGTATGTAGTTATAGCATTAGCGCAGGCGAATAAACTTCGACCAGCCCCAATAGTTCCAAATCCGTTGCTTTGCAGGGCGGTCCAGTCTCCCTCACAACCACATTCATCACATCCATCCCTCCTTCCTTATCTTGAAAAGGAATACATCCGTTCTCAAAACGTTCGTTCTTGCGACCGAATGTTCCCTTTCGACGCGAAGAATATAACCGTTCTGTTATTTTGCCAAGCGAATTTTCGACCGATTAGGTATATTCGTCATTTCCGACAATTTCGTAGTACTTCTTTTGTCCAAAACAGTAAACATATGTTCGTATTAAATGTAACAAAATCTATGTGCAACTTCCCTTTTCCGCCGGATGATGATATAATGAAAGGAAACAGGGCGGAAAGCCCGGAGCAACGGAGGAGGAGAAACGGATGAAACGGCTGCTGGGACTGCTGCTGGCGATGATGGTGCTGTTCAGCACGACCGCGTTTGCGGATAACTACTGGACGAAAACGTGGGCGCAGGGCGAATACACAATTTCGCTGACGCCGGAGGATGAAGCAGTGATTGCTGACCTGCGGCAGAAGATGGACGAAGGGTCTGTCGGGACGTCGCTGCGGGCGAGCATTGATAATCATCCGCTGAGTGAGGCATTTGAGGATTTTCTGTTGGGTCGGCGTCAAATGGCGCATAGCACCTATGATGATATTGGCTATTATTCATGGGTTATGGCAATGCCGGATGAAAACGCAGTTCCGCAGGAAAAGGCGTTCCAGCTGGCGGTAATGGCGATTCATGAGCAGTTCGATGTATCGTGGGACACGCTGGCGGAATATTATCCGGAGTTCCAGTTCAAGATTGCTTTCCCGGAAAGCGACAACCCGGTTGCCGTGTGGGAGTTGATTTTCTGCAAGTATGAAGAGCATCTGACAACCAATGAAGTTTACTATGAAGTAGGAATCTATGCGGAGGATGGAAGCATCTGGGGCGTAGATGCTTCCATCCCAAAAGGATGAGAGAGTGTGACAGGAGTGTGGAGCGCAGTCCTGTCACTTTTTTAGTGTAATGCAATCAGCAGAGACCCAGCCTGTGCCTTTTACAGAAGCAACACGATACCAGTTTGCAACCGATGTATCCAGAATTTTGACATAACTATCAAAAGGAAGAAGAGAAATACGGTTAGCACTGGTAGAAGGAAGAAGACGAAGATAAACGCCCTGCGACTCGTTAACCTGTGCATTACCGCTGAACGAATTTGCACCGCCACCAATATAACGAGCACAAACATAGCCAGAAAAAGCACCGTGATCCACATATAACCATTGACGTTGCTCGGCGACTGTACCTACACCAGTAAATGTGTAGAATGTCGTGACTTCTGTTACTTCAAAGTGATGTATGTCAGCGCTGCTTGCACGGGGATGACTTCTGATAGTTACATAGCTGGAAACAGCATCTGTGGTATAACCCTCAAAACTTGTGCCCAAAACTCTGTTTTCCATCGTTCCGCCGCTGGTATTATCCACTGCAATGAAGTCGGAGCGAACCCAGCCATTTGTACGGTTCTGCGAATCCTGAACGCGATACCAAGTGTAACCGCCGGCGGTGCTCACTTCCAGAATGGTGACCTTTTCACCGTTGTAAAGTTTATAACTCAACAGGCTGCCGTTTGCACTGCTGCGTACATTCAGCCCACTTGCATTGACAACGACCATTCCCGATTTCCCAATAAGTTCAGGAGAAGAACCGCCGCCGCTGCTGTTGCCGCCGGAAGAACTGCTGCCGCTGCTCTTCTTGTTGACGTAATCAGCTTTAATCCAGCCGACCTTTTTGCCGGAGGGCTGAATCTTCACCCAATCGGACGAGACATCCTGAACCGTTGCAGTTGCAGGAGAACTAAGCGTGTAGAGGACAGTGCTGCCGTTAGCAGAATTGCGAACATTGACGTTCGTTGCATTCACTTCCACCGTGTCGGATGCGACAGCAACGAAGGACTTCATGACATAACCAGTACCATAGGTGCTGTAAGTCGTCTGATACCAGCTGTCATTGCCGCTGACTGCCGAAACACTAAGCACAGTGCCAGTGGGAATCGACGTGATAACAGTGCCGCTCGTGGAAGCCTTCTTTCTGAATTTCAGCTTGCCACCAAGAACAATACCGTTTGCCATAAGGGAAAACATCTCCTTTGTTTTTTTATGTTCAGTGAGTATAGGGTGTCATTTATCTGGGCGGGGAACGATTCGCTATGAAGAGATGGCGATTCATTTTCTGCCCTCCTTTCGTTTTTTGAAAAGGAATACATTCGTTCTCAAAACGTTCGTTCTTACGACCGAATGTTCCCTTTCGATGTGAAGCATATCACCATCCGGTTATTTTGTCAAGCGAATTTTCGACTGTTTAAGTATATTCGTCACTTCCGACAATTTTGTCGGACTTCTTTTGTCCAAAACAGTAAACATATGTTCGCATATGAGAAAGAACGGAATGCTCAAGGAAACCAGCAGTACAGCACGGGCGTTTTTTTCGCCGGAAGGGGCTTGCTAACAGCAACATCATGACATATAATAAGAAGAAAGCAAACGATAAAGGAGGAATTTCCCCGTGATCCGCATTGAGCTGGACGTGATGCTTGCTCGCCGCAAAATGACCCTGACAGAACTGTCGAGGCGACTCGACATTGCGCTGCCGAACCTCTCCATCCTCAAAAACGGTCACGCGAAGGCAATTCGCATGGCGCTGCTCGATGCGCTCTGCCGCGAACTGGACTGTCAGCCGGGCGAACTGCTGGTGTGGGAACCGGACGATGCGGCAGAAAAGGAATAATCATCCATAGAAAAAAGGGGCTGATCTCATCCGTTCATGCGGAAAAGACCAGCCCTGTTTTTGTCGTTCGGGGATGCTGCCATTCAGTGTCGCAAAAAAGGCGTCAACAAATACACCTCCGCGAGGGTCGCGGAGAAAACCAGCGGTCAGGACTGCTTGGGCGTATGACCGGCAAGGTAGAAGCGCACAAGCTCTTCCAGAATTTCGTCGCGTTCCAGTCGGCAAATCATGCTGCGGGCAGAATTGTAGCTGGTGATATACGTCGGATCGCCGGAAATAATATAGCCGACGAGCTGAGTAATCGGGTCATAGCCCTTGGCCTGCAGGGCGTTGTAGACATACAGCAGGATGTCCTGCGCTTCATTGCCGGATTCCTGAATGGGGTGCAGCTTGGTGGTTTCAAATTGACTCACAGCGAAGCCTCCTTCCTGCGGCGGCGTAGCATCGGGCGGACGATGTGCCATCGCATTTCATCATCTATTATACACAACAAAGCGCGGAAAGAAAAGTCCTTTTTCTGTGTTTTTGATGAGAATCAGATGAAGATTTTCTGCGGTGGCTTTTCTTTCTTCCTCGGCTATGGTATAATGAAGGCAGAATATTCCCTTGGAGGGAGGATGCGTATGCAGATTCTGGACATTATCACGAAGAAGAAACTCGGTCAGCCGCTGACGCGCGAGGAAATTACCTTTTTCGCGCGCGGAGCGGCGGACAAGACCATTCCGGATTATCAGCTGGCGGCGCTGCTGATGGCGATTCGCTTGAACGGCATGACCGCGCAGGAAACCACTGACCTGACGCTTGCCATGCGCGATAGCGGCGACGTGTGCGACCTGTCTGCGATTCCGGGCAAGAAGATTGACAAGCACTCCACCGGCGGCGTGGGCGATACGACGACGCTGATTCTGGCGCCGCTGGTGGCGGCGTGCGGCGTGCCGGTGGCGAAGATGAGCGGGCGCGGGCTGGGGCACACCGGCGGTACGCTGGATAAGCTCGAATCCATTCCCGGTCTGTCCGTGGAGGAGACAGAAGAGCGGTTCATCCGGCAGGTGCAGGAAATCGGTCTTGCGGTCATCGGGCAGACGGCGGCGCTCGCCCCGGCGGATAAGACGCTCTATGCCCTGCGCGATGTAACATCCACCGTTGATTCGCTGCCGCTGATTGCCGCGTCCATCATGAGCAAGAAACTCGCGTCGGGCGCGGATGGCATTGTGCTGGATGTCAAGACAGGTTCGGGTGCGCTGATGGAGACGCTGCCGGATGCGCTGGCGCTGGCGCAGACGATGGTAGACATCGGCAAGCTGGCAGGCAAGCCGGTTGTGGCGGTCATCACGAGCATGGCGCAGCCGCTGGGGACGCACATCGGCAACGCGCTGGAAGTCAAGGACGCCATCGACGTGCTGGCAGGGCGGACGCAGGGCGATTTGCTGGAGATTTCGCTGCTGCTGGGCAGCCACATGCTGGTGCTGGCGGAGAAGGCGAAAACCTTGCCGGAAGCGCGGGCGATGCTGGAAAACGCGCTTTCATCCGGCGCAGGGCTGCGCAAGCTGGCGGAGATGATAGCCGCGCAGGGCGGCGACCCGCGTGTGGTGGAGGATTTGTCGCTTTTGCCGCAGGCGGCGGTCAAGCGTGTGATGCGGGCGGAAACGGCAGGTTATCTAAGCGCGATGGACACGACGGCGTTGGGCATGGCGGCGCAGCGGATGGGTGCTGGCCGCGCGAAGAAGTCGGATATGCTGGATTACTCGGTTGGGTATGTGCTGCATGTGCGGCTGGGGGATGAAGTGACGGAGGATACGCCGCTGGCGACGCTGTATGCGAGGAATGAAGCGGAGGCGGAGGAAGCGGAAAAAGCGATTCGTAAGGTGCTGACGATTGCGGGGGAGAAGCCGCAGACGCCGAAACTTTGGGATGCCGTTGTCACAGCGGAAGGAATAACTTATAATAGGTAAGAAAAAGGGATAAACACGCGGGCAAAGCATGAAAGCGAAGTCCACTCAATCGCGCGGAGGGGTCAAGGGGGGATCCCCCTTGCAGGGTCAAGGGACAGCGTCCCTTGTGGGGTTTGGGGCAACGCCCCAACTGTTCCTCGTCAAACCTATTAGTCGCGGCAGCGAAGCGTCCCGCGCCCAAACTTCGCGCGTCCTCAGACGCGCCCCCAAGCTGCTCTATTCACCATCTATGCTGTGTCGCGCCAGATGGGCGCGACCACGATGCTGGGCTTGCGACCATAGCTGCTTTTCCCGCAAGCAGGGGATTTCGCGCCCGTGACCGCAGCCCCCGCGCGCTTTGGGGCGCGAAAAGTGTATTATTGATGCAGTCGCTTGCGGTTTTGCGACGGAAAGAACGACAGTTGGATGTATTTGATGCTCTTTTACATCCGATGAGACTTGCAAAGCAAGGAAATATGATGTAAAATAGCAAATGTAAGGTTGACAAAACGCACAATCGGGTGCGGAAACCAACGAAGTGGAGGAAGAACAATGAATCTTCAGGGGCTGAACAAACAGCAAGTGGAGGAAAGCCGTCAAAAGCACGGCGCGAATACCCTCACGCAAATTCCCCCGGAACCGCTGTGGAAGAAAATTCTTGAGGGCTTCAAAGACCCGATGATTATGATTCTGCTCGTGGCGCTGGTCATCCAAGTGGTGCTGTGCTTCATGGGCGAGGCGCACTGGTATGAGCCGGTCGGCATTCTGATTGCTATCATGATTGCCAACGGCGTGTCTGCCATCAGCGAAAATCAGCAGGAAGGCAAAGCATCCGCATTGAAGGCGGAGGAAGAAGCCAAGGAAGTCGCAAAGGTGCTGCGTGACGGCAAGCTGATGGAAATCCACGTCAGCGAAGTCGTGGTGGGCGATTTGGTGTATTTGCAGGCGGGCGACAAAATCTCCGCAGACGGCGAGATTGTCGAGGGGCTTGTGAAGGTTGACCAGGCGACGCTCAACGGCGAAACCAAGGAAGCGACCAAGACCGTCAACGAAAGCGGCGAAGCCTACAACACCAAGGACCTGCTGAACCGCTGCTATGTCTACCGCGGCACGGTGGTGTGCAGCGGCGAAGCGTACATGGAAGTCAAGGTCGTCGGCGATAAGACACTGTTCGGCGAATTAGCGCTGGAAGTGCAGGAGGATACGCGTGAAACGCCCCTGCAGGTCAAGCTGGCCAAGCTCGCCAAGCAGATTTCGACCTTCGGCTATATCGGCGCGATTGCCATCGTCGTGGGCGTGTTTGCCCGGACGCTGCTGGGCGGCAACATCCCCAATACCTTTATGGAATGGGTGAACCTGTCCATTGAAGCCATTACCGTGGCGGTAACGATTATCGTCTGCGCTGTGCCGGAAGGGCTGCCGATGCTCACCAGCATCCTACTGAGCTATCAGAGTATGCGCATGGCGAAAGACAACGTGCTGGTGCACAAAATCAACGGTTTGGAAACTGCCGGCTCACTGTCGCTGCTTTTCTCCGACAAGACCGGCACGATTACCGAGGGCAAGCTGAGCGTCGTGGGAGTCGCGACGGGCAACGTGCGCAAGTTCTCCTCGATGAAGGAGCTTCCCCTGCCGCTCAAGGACGAAGTGACGATCGGCATCGGTCTGAACAACTCGTCCTCCTACTCCAACGGCAGCATCATCGGCGGCAACTCTACCGACCGCGCGCTGATGTCCTTCCTGGTTGACGCGGGCGTGGATGCAAACGTGGCGCGCGAGGATGTGCGCAACTTCAACGCCTTTGACTCCGCGAAGAAGTATTCGACCGTCACCATCAACCATAATGGCAAGGTTGTTACCTACATCAAGGGCGCGCCGGAACGCATTATTGCCCGCTGCCAGACGTATCTGGATGAAAACGGCGCGGTGAAGCCCCTGACCGAGCGCAATTTCCTCATGACGTACATGGACGAACAGGCGGGACGCTCGATGCGTCTGCTGGGCGTGGCGAAGTGCGACGGCGATACGGCGGACGGCGACAGCCTGACGCTGGTGTGCGTGCTGGCAATTCGCGACAACGTGCGCAAGGAAGCGGTTGACGCCATCCGCGAAGTGCAGGAGGCGGGCATTCAGGTCGTGATGGTCACGGGCGACCGCAAGGAAACCGCCGTCGCCATCGCGAAGGAAGCGGGGCTGTTGAAGAATAACACCGACGTCGCCCTGACGAGCGCGGAGCTGGCGGAACTGAGCGACGACGAACTCAAGAAGGTGCTGCCGAATCTGCGCGTGGTGTCCCGTGCGCTGCCGACGGACAAGAGCCGTCTGGTGCGCTGCGCACAGGAGCTGAATCTGGTTGTCGGCATGACCGGCGACGGCGTGAACGACTCGCCCGCGCTGAAGAAGGCGGACGTTGGCTTCGCGATGGGTTCGGGCACGGAAGTCGCGAAGGAAGCGGGCGATATCACCATCCTCGATGACAACTTCCTGTCCATCGAAAAGGCAATCCTGTACGGCCGCACGATGTTCAAGTCCATCCGCAAGTTCCTCATCTTCCAGCTGACGGTCAACGTCGCGGCGGTGCTGACTTGCTTCCTCGCGCCCCTGTTCGGTGAAAACGAAATCCTGACGGTTATCCAGCTGCTGGTCGTCAATCTGGCGATGGACACGCTGGCGGCAATCGCCTTCGGCAGCGAACCCGCGCTGATGGAATACATGAAGGAAAAGCCGATTGCGCGTGACGCGTCGATTGTGACGGGCAAGATGATGTCGCAAGTCGTTGTCAGCGGTCTGTACATCACGGCGATGTGCCTGTGCATCCGCTTTGTGCCGGCGCTGCAGCATCTGCTGGGCGCGTGGAACAATGGTGTGCTGGACACGACGCTGCTGAACTCCGCGGTGTTCGCGACGTTCATGATGGCCATCAGCTTCAACGGCTTCAATGCCCGTACGGAGCACACGAACCCGTTTGAGCATCTGGAGCGGAACAAGAACTTCCTGCTGGTCATCGGCGCGCTGCTGGTGCTGCAATTCCTGTTCGTTACCTTCGGCGGCGCGGTGCTGAGCGTTGAGCCGCTGAGCTGGACGGCATGGCTGGTCTGCCTGCTGATTGCGTTCCTGATTATCCCGATTGATATCATTCGCAAGGCGATTACTTCTAAGAAGAAGTAATACTATTTCCAGATTCACCTGCGCCATCTGCTTGCGCCTTTTCCCTTCTGGCGTCCGCTCATTCCACTTAGCGTAGCGCTGCTACGCTGCGTTTCATTCACGTTAGCCAGAATGAAAAATTCGCGGCGCATCTTGGCGCATTCTTATCTGGAAATAGTATAATACGAAATTACGAACGATAAAAATCAAGCTGCACATAAGACAACTGTGTAAATACGCACCGCTCAAGGGTGTAACTCCCCAGCAGGGGCAACATCCCTGCTGGGGGTTGGGGCAAAGCCGTGGATTCTTACTTCTGCATCATTATTAAGGGAGGGAATAGCATGTCTGTGAATCTGCAAAAGGGACAGAAGATTTCGCTCGTGAAGCCGGGTGAACCGGGGCTCAAGCGAATCATGGTTGGTCTGGGCTGGGACGAGGTCGAGCAGAAGCGCGGCTGGTTCGCGCCCAAGCCGCAGGACATTGACTGCGACGCATCGGTCATCCTGTGCGGCGCGGATGGGCGCATCATCAGCAATGACATCAAGACCTGCTGCGTCTACTTCGGCAATCTCGTGCATTCCAGCGGCGCAATCGTCCATCAGGGCGATAACCTGACCGGCGCGGGCGACGGCGACGATGAGCAGATTATGGTCGACTTGCCCAACATCCCCGCGAACATCGACAAGCTGGTATTCGTCGTCAACATCTACGATGCGAACGTCCGCCATCAGCATTTCGGCCTGATTCGCAATGCCTTCATTCGCTTGGTGGATTTGTCCACGCAGAAGGAAATCTGCCGCTTCAACCTCTCCGATGATTACAGCGGGCGGACGGGTCTTGTTGTGGGCGAAATTTACCGCCACAACGGTGAATGGAAGTTCAATGCCATCGGGCAGGGCGTGACCGAAGCGAGCCGACTGGCGGAACTGGTGCGGCTGTATCAGTAAGCAACACAAAATTACGATAGGAGGAATACTCGCATGGCTGTGAATCTTTCTAAGGGTCAGAAAATCTCTCTGGACAAGGGCATGACACTGGCGCTGGTTGGCCTGGGCTGGGACACGAACCGCTACAGCGGCGGCGCGGAGTTCGACCTGGATGCTTCCGCGTTCCTGCTGGGCGCGAACGGCAAGGTTCGCAAGGATGAGGACTTCATCTTCTATGGCAACCTGAAGAGCGCGGACGGCAGCGTCACCCACACGGGCGACAACCGCACCGGCGAAGGTGAGGGCGACGATGAAGTGCTTTACATTGACTTCACGAAAGTTCCGGCGGATGTGGAGCGCATCGCCATCACCGTGACCATCTACGAGGCGCAGGAGCGCGGACAGAACTTCGGTCAGGTGTCGAACGCCTATGTGCGTCTGGCGCGCCGTTCCAGCGAGAACGATAGTGTCGGCACGGAAGAACTGCGCTATGACCTTGGCGAGGACTTCTCCGTGGAGACGGCGCTGGTGGTGTGCGAACTGTACCGCAGCGGCGCAACGTGGAAGTTCAACGCCGTCGGCGCGGGCTATCAGGGCGGCCTGTACGCGCTGTGCAAGGCGTACGGCGTGAACGTCTAAGTTCAGCTGCTTCCCACGGAAAAATCAACATAGAAAGGGGCAAAGTGGAACGGGCGGTGCGTCTGTCTCCGCTTTGCCCTTTTTTGATGGAGAAGGCGTTTCCGGCGGGTGAATCACCCTTTGAGTGAATCATTCTTCGGGCGCAGCCGCACAGGAGGAGCAACATGGCCTATGCAGAGCGAATCCATCCGCCGCTCAGCCGAAATATGCTGACGGAGGAGTTGAACCGCATCCGCCCGGCGCTGTCGCGGAACAGTCTGCCGGACATGCGGGAGAGCGTGATGCCCGCGCTGTCCGATCGGCTGCTGAATGCGCCGGAGGCAACGAGCGCGCCGCAGCATCATCAGGCGTCGCAGCGCGCAGCACCAGTCCGCCGCTTTTCTCCTTTAAGCTTTTATC